>Ga0196978_1000195_pt1 | contig 31852 bp, 28 predicted proteins | sample S3v_2013CmetaG_FD_155491 | JGI IMG/M metagenome (GOLD analysis project Ga0196978, IMG submission 155491) | Soil microbial communities from Anza Borrego desert, Southern California, United States - S3+v_20-13C | ecosystem: Environmental > Terrestrial > Soil > Desert | place: USA: California... | reverse complement strand
TCGGCGCAGTCGCCGTCCTGTTCCTCTTCGTGGTGATGATGCTCGACGTCGATTTCGCCGCGCTCCGGGCGGGGATCGCGCGCTACTGGCCGTTCGGCTTCCTGCTCGCCATCATCCTTCTCGCCGAGATCGTGCTGGCGGTTCTGGCGTGGAATGCCGGCGGCCTCGAGATCGCGACTCGCGCCGGGCCGGACCAGGCGTCGCGCTCGAACATCGAGGCGCTGGGCCATCTTCTCTACACGCGCTACCTGTTCATCTTCGAGGCGGCCGGGATCATCCTTCTGGTGGCGATGGTCGGCGCCATCGTCCTCACCCGGCGCAAGCGCTCCGACGTGCGCCCTCAGAACGTCATCGCCCAGATCCGCCGCCGTCCGAAGGACGCGGTCAGGATGACCCAGCCGGCCACCGGGCAGGGGGTCGAGCTGTGACCTTCGCTCCCATCGTCATCCCGGACTTGATCCGGGATCCATCTTCCTTGCCTCGCCGGCCTTCGAAAAGAAGGTGGATGCCGGATCAAGCCCGGCATGACCATCCTAGCGGAGGCGCGGCATGATCGGCCTCGGCCACTATCTCGCCGTCGGCGCGATCCTGTTCGTGCTCGGCGTGTTCGGCATCTTCCTCAATCGCAAGAACGTCATCGTCATCCTGATGGCGATCGAGCTGATCCTGCTCGCGGTGAACATCAACCTCGTCGCCTTTTCTGCCTTCCACAACGACATGGTCGGCCAGGTCTTCGCCATGTTCGTGCTCACCGTCGCGGCCGCCGAGGCGGCGATCGGGCTCGCCATCCTGGTCATCTATTTCCGCGGCCGCGGCACCATCGCGGTCGACGACATCAATCAGATGCGGGGCTGACGATGATCCAGGCGATCGTCTTCCTGCCGTTGCTCGCCGCGCTCGTCGCCGGGCTCGGCAACCGGATGATCGGCAATTTCGCCGCCAAGCTGGTCACCACCGGCGCCTTGTTCGTCTCGATGTTCCTGTCGTGGCCGATCTTCCTCGGCTTCCTCGCCGGAACCGAGCATTCCCAGCTCCATCCTGTGCTGGACTGGATCCGCTCCGGCGACATGACCGTCGCCTGGGCGCTTCGCGTCGACGCGCTGACCTCGGTGATGCTGGTCGTGGTCACCACCGTCTCGGCGCTCGTCCACCTCTACAGCTGGGGCTATATGGCCGAGGATCCCTCCCAGCCGCGCTTCTTCGCCTATCTGTCGCTGTTCACCTTCGCGATGCTGATGCTGGTCACCGCCGACAACCTCGTTCAGATGTTCTTCGGCTGGGAAGGCGTCGGGCTGGCTTCCTATCTGCTGATCGGCTTCTGGTACCACAAGCCTTCCGCCAACGCCGCCGCGCTCAAGGCCTTCATCGTCAACCGGGTCGGCGATTTCGGCTTCAGCCTCGGCATCTTCGCCACCTTCCTCGTCTTCGGCACCATCTCGATCCCCGAAATCCTCGCCGCCGCGCCGAACATGGCCGGCTCGACGATCGGCTTCCTCGGCGCGCGCTTCGACACGATGACCCTGATCTGCATCCTGCTGTTCGTCGGCGCGATGGGCAAATCGGCGCAGCTCGGTCTGCACACCTGGCTGCCCGACGCCATGGAGGGCCCGACCCCGGTGTCGGCCCTGATCCACGCCGCGACGATGGTCACGGCCGGAGTCTTCATGGTCTGCCGGCTGTCGCCCATGTTCGAGACCAGCGAGACCGCCCTCAATCTGGTCATCGTGGTCGGCGCGGCCACGGCCTTGTTCGCGGCCACCGTCGGAACGGTCCAGAACGACATCAAGCGCGTGATCGCTTATTCGACCTGCTCGCAGCTCGGCTACATGTTCTTCGCCGCCGGAGTCGGCGCCTATGGCGCTGCGATGTTCCACCTCTTCACCCACGCTTTCTTCAAGGCCTTGCTGTTCCTCGGCGCGGGTTCGGTGATCCACGCCATGCATCACGAGCAGGACATGCGCTTCTACGGCGCCCTTCGGCGGCACATCCCACTCACTTTCTGGGCGATGCTGATCGGGACGCTGTCGATCACCGGAGTCGGCATCATCCAGGTCTACGGCCTGCCCAGCCTCGGCTTCGCCGGCTTCTTCTCCAAGGACGCGATCATCGAGAGCGCCTTCGCCAGCGGCACGACGCTCGGCGGCCTCGCCTTCGCGGTGGGAGTCTTCTCGGCGCTGCTGACCAGCTTCTATTCCTGGCGGCTCGTCTTCCTGACCTTCTTCGGCAAGCCGAGATGGACGCAGTCGGAGCATATCCGGCACGCGCTCCACGGCGACCATCACGACGACCCCGCCGACGAGGATTCCGGCCACGATAGCCGCCCCCACGAGGCCGGGCCTCACCAGGTCGCGACAGGGACCGGCGGCTACCACCCGCACGAGAGCCCCTGGACGATGCTGGCGCCGCTCGCTCTGCTGTCGATCGGGGCGGTCGCCGCCGGCATCGTCTTCCACCACGCCTTCATCGATGTCGCCGAGGGCGCGCATTTCTGGGCCGGAAGCATCGCCTTCGACGAGCATCTGATGCACGCCATTCACGAAGTGCCGCTCTGGGTGAAGCTGGCGCCCGCAACGGCGATGCTGCTCGGTCTGCTGCTCGCCTGGAACGCCTACGTCCGCGACCCGTCCATACCGGGACGGTTCGCCGGCCAGTTCGGGCTGCTCCACGCCTTTCTCTACAACAAATGGTATTTCGACGAGCTCTTCGACGTCGTCCTCGTCCGCCCGTCGCTCTGGCTCGGCCGATTGCTCTGGAAGCGCGGCGACGAGGGCGTGATCGACCGCTTCGGTCCGGACGGCGCCGCCGCCCTCGTCGTCGCCGGCACCCGGCTCACCGGGCGGCTGCAGACCGGCTACGTCTACACTTATGCGCTGGTGATGCTGCTCGGCGTCGCCGCCGCGACCACCTGGGCGATGGCGCGCTGAACGTGGCGGGCTTCCCGATCCTCTCCGCCATTCTGGCTTTGCCTCTGCTCGGCGCCGCGGCCTGCCTGCTGACCGGCGCCGCCGCGGCGCGCTGGATCGCCCTTCTGACGACCCTGGCGACCCTGGCGCTCAGCATCGGCCTGTGGGTCACCTACGACGTCGGCGGAGCCCAGTGGCAGTTCGTCGAGAGCAACGGCCAGCTGTTCGGCGCGTTCGATTGGGCGCTCGGAATCGACGGCATCGCGCTGATGCTGATCGTTCTCACGGCTTTCCTGATGCCGATCTGCATCGCCGCCTCCTGGACCTCCATCGCGGATCGGGTCCAGGAATATATGGCCGCCTTCCTGCTCATGGAGACGCTGATGCTCGGCGTCTTCATGGCGCAGGATATCTTCCTCTTCTACATCTTCTTCGAGGCGGGCCTCATCCCGATGTACCTCATCATCGGCATCTGGGGCGGCCGCGAGCGAATCTACGCGGCCTACAAATTCTTCCTCTACACCCTGCTCGGCTCGGTGCTGATGCTTGTCGCGATGCTGTGGATGGTGAACCATGCCGGCACCACCTTCATCCCGGCCCTGATGGTGACCGATTTCCCGCCCCAGGCGCAGACCTGGCTGTGGCTCGCATTCTTCGCCAGCTTCGCGGTCAAGATGCCGATGTGGCCGGTCCATACCTGGCTGCCCGACGCTCACGTCCAGGCGCCGACCGCAGGCTCGGTGATCCTCGCCGGGGTCCTGCTCAAGATGGGCGGCTACGGCTTCGTGCGCTTCTCGCTGCCGATGTTCCCCGAAGCTTCGGCGCAGCTCATCTGGATCGTCTTCGGCCTCTCGATGGTGGCGGTGGTCTATACCTCGCTGGTCGCCCTGGTGCAGCAGGACATGAAGAAGCTGATCGCTTATTCCTCGGTGGCGCACATGGCGTTCGTCACCATCGGCCTGTTCGCCTTCAATCGCCAGGGCGTGGAGGGCGGGCTGATCGTCATGCTCAGCCACGGCCTGGTGTCGGGCGCTCTCTTCCTGTGCGTCGGGGTCGTCTACGACCGCCTCCACACCCGCGACATCGACCGCTATGGCGGCCTTGCCAACAACATGCCCGCTTATTCGCTGCTCTTCATGGTGTTCACCATGGCCGCGGTCGCGCTGCCCGGGACCAGCGGCTTCGTCGGCGAATTCCTGGCGCTGGTCGGCGCCTACGAGGCGAACAGCTGGGTGGCCGCGGTCGCCACGACCGGGATCATCCTGGGCGCGGGCTACATGCTGTGGCTCTATTGGCGGGTCTCATTCGGAACGGCGCGGACGGCCGAGGCCGCCCGACTTCCGGATCTCTCGCGGCGGGAGCTTGCCATGCTCGCCCCGATCGCGGCGGCGGTGTTCTGGATGGGCGTCTATCCGGAGAGCTTCCTTGCGCCGATGCGCAAGGACGTCACATTGCTCCTCGCCCGCGTCGAGCGGGCCGCGCCGGAAGGCGATGCGCGGCTCGCGCTGGGCACGCCGAGGCCCGCCGCCGAAGCCCATGAGCCGGAAGGGGCGCACCACTGATGGCCCATGATTTCCTCCTCATCCTGCCCGAGGAGATCATCAGCATAGGCGCGCTCGTCCTGATGATGGCCGCGGCCTGGGCGGGCGACCGCTCCGCGCCGATCCTGACCTGGCTGGCGGTGCTGACGCTTGTCGCAGCCGCCTTCTTCCTGCCCGGACTGAGCGACTCCGGCGGCTCGGCCTTTGGCGGCCTGTTCGTCGCCGACCGCTTCGCCGCTTTCGCCAAGATCGTCATCTTCGCCGCCGCCGCGGTGTCGCTGTTGATGGCGATGAGCTGGTTCGGCCGGGACAAGGATTACCGCGCCGAATATCCGGTCCTGATCCTGTTCGCGACCCTGGGCATGGCGATCATGGTCTCCGCTTCGGACCTGTTGACCCTCTATATCGGCCTCGAGCTGCTGAGCCTCGCTTCCTATGTGCTCGCCTCGTTCCAGCGCACCGACACCCGCTCGGCCGAGGCGGGCCTCAAATATTTCGTCCTCGGGGCGCTCGCGTCCGGGATCCTGCTCTACGGCATCTCGCTGGTCTACGGCTTCACCGGCACCACCCTGTTCGGCGGCATCGCCGAATCGATCCAGGCCCAGAATGCCGGCGAAGAGGGGCTCGGCAAGGGCACCTTGTTCGGACTGGTCTTCGTCTTCGCCGGCCTTGCCTTCAAGATCTCGGCGGTGCCGTTCCACATGTGGACCCCCGACGTCTACGAAGGCGCGCCGACGCCGGTCGCCGCCTTCTTCGCCTCGGCGCCGAAGGTCGCCGCCATGGCTCTCCTCGTCAGGGTCGCGGTCGAGGCGGCCGGTCCCGCTACCGACGCCTGGCGGCAGATCGTCATCTTCATGGCGCTGGCCTCGGTCGTTCTCGGCGGCGTCGCCGCGATCGGCCAGCGCAACGTCAAGCGCCTGCTCGCCTACAGCTCGATCAACAATGTCGGCTTCGCCTTGGTCGGGCTGGCGGCCGGGACTCCCCAGGGCGTCGCCTCGGTGCTCTTCTACCTGGCCGTCTATACCGTGATGACGCTGGGCGCCTTCCTCGTCGTTCTCCGGATGCTCGGCGCCGACGGTCAGCCGGTCGAGAGCATCGCCTCGCTGTCCGGCCTCGCGCGCAGCCGGCCCGGGCTCGCCGCGGCGATGGCGATCTTCATGTTCAGCCTCGCCGGGATTCCGCCCCTGTTCGGCTTCTGGCCGAAGTGGATCGTGTTCAATGCGGCGGTCGCCGCGGACCTGACCTGGCTTGCGGCGGTGGCGATCGCCACCTCGGTGATCAGCGCCTTTTACTACATCATGATCGTCAAGGTGATGTACATGGACGAGCCGGCGCCGGCCTATGCCGCGACCCGGGAGCCTGTCGGCTCCGGCCTGATCCTCGCTTCGGCGCTGTTCGTCTCGCCACTGGGCTATCTCGCCATTCCGCTGCTCGACCGCGCCACGCTGGCCGCGGCCGGAGCGCTCTTCTGATCCGCTCGGTCGAGGAGACCGGCTCCACCAATGACGACGTCGCCGCGCTCGGGCGCGGCGGTGCGGAAGAAGGCCTCTGGCTCCGCGCCGACCGCCAGACGGGGGGGCGAGGCCGCCAGGGCAGGGCCTGGGAATCGCCGGCTCGCAACCTTCACGCCAGCACCCTGATCCGCTTGCGGCCCGGAGATCCTGCGGCACCGACGCTGGCTCTGGCGGCCGCGGTCGCTCTTCACGAGACGGTGTCGCATTGGGCGCCCGGGGTGCAGATCAAGTGGCCTAACGACCTCGTCGTGGACGGCGCCAAGCTTGCCGGCATCCTGCTCGAGCGCGAGGGCGACGCCGTCGTCGCCGGTTTCGGCGTGAACCTTGCCGAGGCTCCGCGCTTCCTCGAACGGCCCGCCACCAGCATCGCGGCGCTTACCGGAAAATCGCCGGATCCCGACGCCTTCCTGGAGATCCTCGTTGCCGACTTCGCCCGGGTCCTCGAGCAGTGGCGGCGGGAGGGAATTGCGCCGATCCGCCGGCGCTGGCTGGAGTCGGCGCATCCGATCGGGACCGCGCTGGCGACGTCCGACGGCGCCGGGCTGTTCGACGGCCTCGAGGAAAGCGGGGCGCTAAGGCTTCGTCTCGACGACGGCAAGGTGCGCGTCGTCCACGCCGGCGACGTGTTCCTGATCTAGACGCTTGCGCCCCGACCCTCCAATAGGAGGTGCAAAGGCGCTGGCCGCTTGGTAGTCCGCTGCGCCGGAGGAAAGTAGCGATGCGCCTGTTGCCGGCGGCCCTGACGATCTTCGGCCTGCTCGCGGGATGCGCCGGGAACGTCGCCGATTATGTCGGGCCTCGTACCAGCATCGTGGCTCCGCAGCTGGTGCGCTACGGCATGAACGAAACCGAATCGCAATGCGTCAGCCAGCGTCTCGCGATCAGCCTGACGCCGCTGCAGCTGCGTCGGTTCACCCGCCTCGCCGGATCGGTCCGGCAGGGCTTCTTCGATCCCGAGCGGCTGACGGTCCGCGACCTGCTCCACGTCGCCGGTTCGATGAACGATCCCCAGATCCGCCTGGAGCTCGCCAGGGCGACGGAAGGCTGCGGGGTCGTGGCCGACCCGGCGGCCGCTGCCGCGGCGCCGCCGGCGACGCCCGAGCCGAGCGCGCCGAGGGCACCGGCATGGCTCAATCTCGGCGCCGCCCCGACCGGCCAGGCGATCGCGGTGGACGCCTCGTCGCTCGAGCAGGACGCCTCGATCCGCAAAGCCTGGTTCCGGCTGACCAATCCGAACGAGCCGGCGCCGACGGGCGTTTCCTACCTGCTTCGGATCGACTGCGCCGGGCGGACGATCGAAGCGCTGGCGCATCGAGTCCAGGACGAGGCCGGCGCGGTCACCGAGCACCGTGAATATGCCGTCGACACCCAGGGCCCGCTGCCGATCGAGGGCGGGACGGTGATGGAGATCGCCTATCTGGCGCTCTGCACCTGACGGGCTGGATCAGGACGAAAGGCGCCGCGCCAGCGCCGACAATTGCCCGCGGCAATCCGCGCCCGCATAGCTTCCCGGCGCCGGAACCGGGCCCCGCGCACGGGTCGCCGGCGAATCGCCGCTCGGCACGTGGAGGCCCGCTTGGGGCGCCAGAAGCGCGGCTTCCGCGAGGCTCTTGACCTCGAGCTTGGCCATGATGTGCGCGCGGTGCATCTCGACCGTCCGAACGCTGATTCCGAAATCGTGGGCGATCGCCTTGTTGAATCGGCCGCCGAGCAGGGCGAGCAGCACATCCATCTCGCGCGCGGTGAGTCGGCCGAGCCGCTGCTGCGCGGCGCGCCGCGATTCGCCGGCTTCCACCACCCGTTCGAGCGCTCGCCAGGCCGGAGCGAGCGCCAGCGCCAGCAGCTCCCGGCTCAGCGGAAGGCGAAGGAAATCGAGCGCGCCCAGCTTCATCGTCTCGATGACCAGCTGGAGCTCCTCGCGGCCGCTGATCGCGATGACCGGCCAGGCGATGTCCCGCGCCCCCATCTCGGCGAGTATCTCGAGGCCCGAGACGTCGGAACCGTCCATGTCGAGCAGCACGCAGGCCGGCCCGAGATGATCGAGGATATCGAGGAAGTCCGCCCCGCTCGCAAACGGCCAGGCTTCCGCACCGACCGACCCCACATGTTGCGTCAGCAACCTGCGCACTTCTTCATTTCGGCCTACGACGTAGACCTTTCGCTGGTGCGACATAAGCCCGCTCCCCGCTCCGACCAGAACACACGGCCAGTCCCCCAATGTCTGAGTCGCTAGGCAATTGTGCAACCTAGGAAAAATACGGTTAACGAAAGCTTAGCGCCTCGTTCATGGAACGTGCCGCCTGGTAGGAGGGGAGCGGCAGCGCGTGCGGCGTCGCCGCGGTCCCGGAAGACGGAACAAGCCGGTCCCGCGCGCCCTCGCCGACAAACGGAGGTCAGTATTTACACCGTCCTCCAAGTTCGGAGTCGGCCTCGCGCCAGTTCAAGCAAAAGCCGAACTCCGCCGGTACGAATACGTTGGTAAAACTCCGATCAAGCCGAGCGTGTCCCGCCGGTCTAACCTGTCCCTCGCACTCATCGCGGTTTCATCCGCGGGTGCGGGACGGGGCGGGTCTCGGGCATGTATACGGACAGTCTGTTCAGCGGCAACGCGCTGCGACCGGTCGACGGCAAGGGCCGCACCTATTTGCCCGATTTCGTCTTGCGGGTCCTCGAAGGGCGCCGCTCCGGCGCCGAGCTGATGCTCGGCCCCCACGAGGCCGATCCGTGCCTCAGCGGCTATGATCCGGACTATCAGGCGGTGCTCCATGCCGAGATCGAGCGCCGGCGGATCCGCGACGAGGATCAGGGCGGCGGGCCGGCGGCGCACCATGTCCGGCTGCGGCGGACGTTCGGCGCGGTCGAGCGCGCCGCCTATAATTCGCGCGGCCGACTGACCCTTCCGCCGATGATTCGGCGCCGGGGCAGGATCGGCGACGCCGCCTTGTTCATCGGCGCCGGCGGAAGCTTCGAAATCTGGAATCCGGATCTCGCCCGCGAAGCCGAGGACGAGGAGGTCCGCGAGCTGGCGCGATTCGCGCTTCGCCAATCCAAGGCCGAGGAAAGGGAGATTGACCAATGACTCTGGGATGCACCATCGCGGGGCACAAGGCCGCGGCCGACGCGGTGTACAATTCAGGCTATTATTTCAGCGCGTGCCGGCGCTGCGGCCGCTCCCTGGTCCGCTCCGCCGCCGGCGCCTGGGGCCCCGTCCCGCCGGGCCACCGGGTCATCTGGAAGGCCGGGCGCCACAGCCATTCGCTCGAGGCGGATTATACCGGCGTGCTGCCGATCGTTCAGGACGAGCCCGCCTTGCCCAGGTCGCGCAGCCCCGCGCTCGCCGCCGGCCGCTCGCTGATCCGGATGAGGCCCTCCTGGTCGGCGGCCGCCGGCGGTAGCGGTCCCGCCGAGGAGAACGGGGACTATCAATATCCGCGCCTGCTCCTGCTGGCGGTGCTGCTCGGCGCCGGCGTGAAGATGCTGCTCGGCCTCGCTTCCGGCCGCTGAGGCGCGGGCGCGACGGCCAATGTCAAACGAAGGAGACTGGACGATGATTGAGTTCGCCTCGGAGCTTGAGGAGCTTCGCCCCCGGATCAGCGTCATCGGGGTCGGCGGCGGCGGCGGCAACGCCGTGGCGAGCATGATCCGAAGCGGCGTGCGCGGAGTCGACTTCGTCGCCGCCAACACCGATGCGCAGGCGCTGCGGGCCTCGCCGGCGGAACGGATCGTGCAGCTCGGGCGGCGGACCACCCAGGGGCTCGGCGCCGGATCGTGCGCCGAGCTCGGCCGCGCGGCGGCGGAGGAATCGCTTCGGGACATCGATCGGATGCTCGAAGGAGCGCACATGTGCTTCATCGCCGCGGGCCTGGGCGGCGGCACCGGCACCGGCGCCGCCCCGGTCATCGCCAGGGCCGCGCGCGACCGCGGCATCCTCACCGTCGCGGTCGTCACCAAGCCGTTCAGCTTCGAAGGCGGGCGGCGCGGACGGATCGCGGAATCGGGGCTCGAGAAGCTCGAGGCGCAGGTGGACATGCTGCTCGTCATCCCGAACCAGAATCTGTTCCGGGTGGCGAGCCCCGACACCACCTTCAAGCAGGCGTTCGACCTCGCCGATCAGGTGCTTCAGCAGGGGGTGCGCGGAATCACCGACCTGATGGTCATGCCCGGCCTCATCAACCTCGATTTCGCCGACCTGCGCACGATCATGGCCGACATGGGCAAGGCGATGATGGGAACCGGCGAAGCGGCGGGCGAGGGGCGCGCGCTTCGTGCGGCGGACGCCGCGATCGCCAATCCGCTCCTCGACGAATCGGTCAAGGGCGCGCGCGGACTGATCATCTCGATCACCGGCGGCGAGGATCTCGGCCTGATGGAGGTGGACGAGGCGGCCAGCCACATCAAGGCGATGGTCGACCCCGAGGCCGACATCATCTGGGGCTCCGCCTTCGACCCGCAGCTGACCGGTAGGATCCGGGTCTCGATCGTCGCGACCGGCGTCGGTCCGGTCCGCGCCGCCGCGCCCGGCCCGCTCGTCGAGGCGGCGCTCGCGACCCAGGCCGGTCCCGTCCAGGCCGCGTTGCCGCTGCCGATGCCGCTCCTGCGCGAAGCCGAGGCCTCCGCGCCGGCGATCGCGGAGGAAGCGGAGGAGGAAGAAGAGGAGGAGGCGCTTCTGCTGACCGAGCAGCCCCCGGCCTTCGCCCCGCTGGGCAGCGCCGCCGCGCCGCATCCGTTCGGCGACCCGGTCCGCGGTCCGAGCCTGTTCGAGCAGATGACCAGCGCCGCTCGCCACGCCGTCGCCCGCCGCAGGAGCGAGCCGCTCACCCTGGCGGCGGCGGAGTAGCGAGGCGTCGGCGACAAGCCGCCTCGCCAATTGCGCGGCCGCGTCCTAAGGGAGACGGATGCTCCTCGCCGTCGACGCCGGCAACACCAACATGGTCTTCGCGCTCGTCGAGGACGGGGTCATCCGCGCCCGCTGGCGGATCGCCACCGATCCGCGGCGCACCGCCGACCAATATTCGGTCTGGCTGCATCAGCTGCTCGCGCTCGAAGGCTATGCCAGGGACGACGTCCGGGCGGTGATCATCGGCACCGTCGTGCCGCGGGCGCTGCACAATCTCGAGGTGCTCGCCGGCAAGTATTTCGGCGCCGAGCCGATCGTCGCCGGCCGGCCGCCCGCCGACTGGGGGATCGAGCTCGACGTCGCCGACCCGGCGACGGTCGGCGCCGATCGGGTCCTCAACGCGATCGCCGCCCACGCAATCCACCCGGGCGACCTCATCGTCATCGATTTCGGCACGGCCACGACTTTCGACGTCGTCGACTATTCCGGCGCCTATAAGGGCGGCATCATCGCTCCGGGGATAAACCTCTCGCTCGACGCCCTCGTCGCAGCCGCGGCGAAGCTGCCGCGCATCGCCATGGAGGCCCCTAAGGACAATCTGTCGGTCATCGGCCGAACCACCGAGGACCAGATGCATATCGGCATCTATTGGGGCTATGTGGCAATGCTCGAGGGGCTGGTCGCTCGCATGAAGGCCGAGATCGGCCGCCCGGTCGCCGTCGTCGCCACCGGCGGCCTCGCCACCCTGTTCGACCAGCATAGCGCGCTGTTCGACGCGATCGAGCCCGACCTCACCATCCAGGGCCTGGCCATGCTGTACCGGCGCAGCCGGAACGGGGAACAGGCCTGACGCGTCCTCATGCGGGGTTCGATCTGATCCATCTTCCCGCTTGCGGCGCCGACAGGGAAGGCTAGACCCCGGATCACGTCCGGGGCGACGAAACCTCCGGCTCCGCGCCCCTCTTTACGGACATTGGCATGAAACCCGGCAACGAACTCCTCTTCCTGGCGCTTGGCGGCTCCGGCGAGATCGGCATGAACGTCAATCTCTACGGCTGCCGGGGCAAATGGATCATGGTCGACCTCGGCATGACCTTCGCCGACCCCTTCTATCCGGGCGTCGAGCTGGTCCTGCCCGATCTCACCTTCATCGAGGAGCGGCGCGACGATCTGCTCGGCGTCGTCCTGACCCACGGCCATGAGGACCATATCGGCGCCATCCCCTATCTCGCCGCCGATCTCGGCGTTCCGCTCTACGCCACGCCCTTCACCGCCGGACTGATCGCCGGCAAGCTCGAGGAGGAAGGGCTGAGCGCCGAGGTCAGGCTCGAGACCGTCGAGATGGCGGGCGATTTCCGGCTCGGGCCCTTCGGCCTTCGCTACGTTCCGCTGGCTCACTCCATCCCCGAAGGCAATGCGCTCCTCATCGACACGCCCTACGGACGCATCTTCCACACCGGCGACTGGAAGCTGGACGATACGCCGCAGCTCGGCGATCCGAGCACCGAGGCGGAGCTCCGCGCGATCGGCGATTCCGGAGTGCTCGCCCTGGTCTGCGATTCGACCAACGTCTTCCAGGAACAGGCCTCGGGATCCGAGGCGGGAGTGCGCGTCGGCCTCGACGAGGTCGTCGCCGGGGCGGAGGGCAGGGTGCTGGTCACCACCTTCGCGTCCAACGCCGCACGACTGAAGACGCTCGGCCACGTCGCTCAGGATACCGGCCGCCAGGTCTGCATCGCCGGGCGTAGCCTCGAGCGTATCCTGCGGGTGGCGAGGAGCGTCGGTTATCTGACCGATTTTCCGCCCGTCATCGATTTCGAGACGGCGATGCGGCTGCCGCCGCGCGAGGTGATGATCGTCGCCACCGGCGGCCAGGGCGAGCAGCGCGCGGCGCTCGCGCGGATCGCCTTCGACCAGCACCGGCTCAAGCTCGACCGCGGCGACCTCGTCGTCTTCTCGTCCAAGCAGATCCCCGGCAACGAGATCGCGATCGGCCGAATCCAGAACGAGCTTGCCGGCAAGGGCATCGAGATGATCACCGACCGCCAGGCCCCGGTCCACGTCTCCGGCCATCCCGGCCGGCCCGAGCTCGCCGCGATGTACGACTGGATCCGACCGAAGATCATCGTCCCCGTCCACGGCGAGATGCGCCACCTGATGGAGCATGCCCGTTTCGCCAGGTCGCGCGGCATTCCGCACGGCATCGTCCAGACCAACGGCGACCTCGTCCGCCTCGCCCCGGGCGGTCCGGAGAAGATCGGCGAGGAGCGCGTCGGCCGCTTCGTCCTCGACGGCGACGTCATTCTCCCGGCCGACGGGACGACGATGAACGAGCGCCGCCGCCTCGCCGTCGGCGGTCTCGTCTCGGTCGCCGTCGCCCTCGACGCGGAGGATCGCGCCGCCGGCGGAGTGCAGATCGACATCCAGGGCATTCCGGTGGAGGAGGATCGCGAGGCGTTCCTCGAGGATGCGTGCGCGGCGGCTGCCGCGGCCGTCGCGAAGGGGCAGGGGGGCGACGATAAGCTGCGCGAGGCGGTCCGTCTCGCCGTCCGCCGAACCGCGACCGAATGGACCGGCAAGAAGCCGGTGGTCAGCGTGCTCTTCGTGCGGGCCTGACCGCGATGCGCCCAACATCGATCGCGGCGATCTATGCCTTGTTCTGGATGCTGAGCCTGTTCCTGGTCCTGCCCTGGGGGGTCCGCACCAGCGAGGAGGAGGGGGCGCCGGCGCAGCCCGGCCATGCCGAGAGCGCTCCGCACGATTTCAATTTCGGCCGAGTCGCCATCTGGACGACTTTGGTCGCCAGCATCCTCTTCGCCCTCTATTATCTGAACTACGTCTACGGCTGGATCGACGCGGCCGCCCTCGACTGGCTCGACTAGTCGCGATCGGGAGAAGCTGGGCTCTAGCGGCGCAGGCGCTCGATGGCCTGGGCGAGGGCGACGTAGAGCTTGCCCATGTCGGACGAGAGCAGGGTGACGCCGAGCGTCGTCCCGTCGCGGTCGGCGAGGACTCGGCGAAGCATCGCCTCGAAATCGTGGACGTAGCGATTGACCTGGTCGCGGAAGTCCGGCTCGTCCTCATAGTGGCGCTGGATCTCGCGCGCCTCGCCGGAATCGAGCAGCCGCACGGCGCGGCGCGTGAAAACGCCGCGGTCGCCCTTGAGGTAGGACGCCCAGGCGGTGTCCGCGACTTCGTTCGAAAGGATCTTGTTGACGTCGATCGCGGTGGAATTGAGCGCCTCGATCAGCAGCGACACCCGCCGCGTCAGATGCTCGGCCGCTTTTTCCTCGCGCTGCGCCCGGTCCTCGGCGATGCGGTCCTCGATCGCCTGGGCGGTCTCGCTCATCACCAGCAACTGGCGCGTCAGCCGCTCGCTCGCCTGGCGAGCCACCGCCGTGGCGCGCTGAGCGGCGCCGGCAATCTCGGCGAGCCGGTCCTGAACCGGTTCGACGGCGGCCTCGGCGATCGCCTCGCGGGTCGCCTCGGAAAGCGCGGCGATGCTGTCGGGAATGACCTGGATGATCGCCTCGCGGGCATGGCTTGCCGCCTGGTTGGCGGCTTCGCGCACCCGCACCAGCGCCTCGATCAATTGAGGTCCGGTCTCCTGCGCCAGCCTCGCCGCGGCGCCGTCGGCATCGGCGACCGTGCCGCCGAGCGCGCGCAGTTGCTCCTCGGCCTCGCGGGTGCCGTCGCGGACCCTGGCCAGCAGCCCATCGAGCGCCTCGCGCTGTCGGGCCAGGCTCGCCTCGCTCCGGGCCAGCGAATCGGCGGCCTCGGCGGTGCTCGCCTGGACAGCCGCGACCGACGGCACGGCCGCCTTCGCCGCCGCGCCCATCCGCTCGGCCTGCAACTCGACGTCGGCGAGCGCCGGCGGCAGCTCCTCGCGCAGCTGCGCGGTGACTCCGGCCAGCACCGCGGCCATCTCCTGCGCCCGGCCGACCAGCTCGCCGGAAGCGGCGTGACCCTGCTCCACCTCGCGCTGCAATTGCTGGGCAAGTCCCCTCAGCGCTTCGATCGAGCGCGACAGATGCGCATTCTGATCCTCGCCGCTCTGGCCGAGCGCGGCGAGCTGCTCGGCGACGCCGCCGACGCGCTCCGACAGGCTGGTGACGAGCGCTTGGCTCGACTCCTCCTGCACCGCCAGTTGGCCGGCCAGCCATTCGAGCTTGGTCCCGACCTGTTCGAGCCGCTCCGACAGGCGGCGACTGGTCTCGGCCCCCGCCTGCTCGAAAGCGGCGCGGGTCTGCTCGACCATCGCCAGCATCGTCTGGCCCTGTGCCTCGAGCCCTGCGCGCGCCTGGTCGACCGACGCCGAGGCCCGCGACATCGCGCCGTCGACCGCCGCGTTCATCTGGACCGCAGCCTGGTCCATCCGCTCGGCCGCCGTTCCCGTGCTGCTTTCGATCCGGGCGATCTGCGCGCCCAGCCGCTGCGCGGTGCTGCCGACGGTCTCATCGGCCTCGCGCCCCCGCGCGGTCAGGGCGGCGAGCTGGCCTTCCAGCACTGCCGCCTGCTCATGGGCGTTGAGGCCGGCCGCCTTCATCGCCTCGGCGACGGCCCGCGCCTGCTGCTCGGCGCGGGGCAGGTCGCTCATCAGCACGCCGAGGTCGACCCGGGCGGTCGCGGCGGCATTGTCGAGCGCCTGCGCCTTGCGCTCGAGGTCCGTCGTCTCGCGGGAGATATAGTGGGTGACCCGGCCGAGCCGGTCCGAGGCCTCGTCGCCGAGCGCCATCAGCCGGGCCGCCTCGTCGCTCAAGGCGGCGCGATTTTCCTGGAGCCGACCGGCGACGATGGCGAGGACGCTCTCCAGCGCCTGGCTCTCGCGCCGCATCGCGGCGACGGCTCCGGTGAACTTCTCGGTCTCTCGCCGCGAGGTTCGGCCGAAGATCAGCCAGGCGAGCGCGATCAGGACCAGCGGCGCGCTGATCGTCGCCGCCCACCCGGTCCAGGCGGCGAGGCTCGGCCCCGGCCACGCCTGGCTCAGCGCATAGCCGCTGACTCCGACCCAGCCGAGCGCGAGCAGGACCAGCAGCCCGGCAAGGACTCGATGGCCGAGCGAGCGCGGCGGCGCGGGCTCCTCCTCTCCGGCTTCGAAATGAAACGACTCGGCGGCAGGAGAGAATTGCTCGTCCCCGCTGGTCCACCCGGTGTCGTCCCGCGGCTGCGCTTCGGCGCGCTCGACCCCCATACTCATGCTTCATTGTACCACTTTGGGCCGGAGATGAAACGGTCCCTTAACACGGTTCGGCGTAGTTCCCGCGCATATGGCATATGATCCGGGAGCCCTGAACGCCTCGCTCGCCGCCGCCGTCGGCAGCGACGGCGACCTGATGGCCGAGCTTCGGGCCGCTTTCATCGAGAGCGCGGGGCGCCAGCTCGATCTGATGGGCCGCGCCCGCTGCGACGCCAACTGGACGATCGCGGCCTCTCGTCTCAAGAGCCTTGCCGCGAGCTTCGGGGCGAGCGGCCTCGGCGCGCTCGCGGACGAGGCGCTTGACGGGGCGCCCGGCGATCCGGTCGTGCTTCGCAAGATCGCCGCCGCCATCGACGACTTCGCCAGCGTGTGAAGCGAAGGCGGGAATAGTCTCGCCGTCGCCGCAGAAAAGCTCCGGTCCCCTCACGTAGCGCTTTGCAACGCTGCCGCAGCGCGCTTAGGCTTAGCGAGACGCGGAGGGGATGCGGGTGGCGCTGGCAGCCTTGATTGCCGCTTATCACGAATCGGAGGAGGCCGGAGCGCTTCGGGCGACTCTGCCGCTGGCCGGCCGGACCGTCGTCGAGCGTCAGGCCCGGCTCGCCGCCGCCGCCGGAGCGGCGCCGCTGATCGTCCTCGTCGAGCGCATGCCGGCCGCGCTCACCGCCGCGATCGAGCGGCTTCGGCGCGACCGGCTTCCGGTCAAGGTCGCCCGAAGCGCCGAGGAGGCGGCCGAGGCCGTCGACTCCAACGACCGCCTGCTGCTGATCGCCGACGGCGCCATCGTCGAGCCCGAGCAGCTCGAGCGTCTCGCCCGAAGCGAAGGCGCGGCGGTGCTCACCGTCCCCGACAGCGGGTTCGGCGAGCTTTACGAGCGGATCGACGCCGCCTCGCGCTGGGCCGGGGCGGCTGTGGTCGACGGCTCCACCTTCCGGGAGACGGCGGCGATGCTGCGCGACTGGGACATGCAGTCGACCCTGCTTCGCCGGGCCCTCCAGGCCGGGGCGAGCCACCTCGCCGCCGACGGCCCGGTCGCGATCCTCGACCGCCCCGCCGATCTCGCCGGGCTCGAGCGCCAGATCCTGGCAAGCTCGGCCGGGTCGGCCGGCGGCTGGGCCTCGCGCCTGCTCGCGCCGCTGGAGCGGTTCGTCACCCTGCGGCTGATGGCTGGGCCGCTCGGCGCTCCGGCGGTCGGCCTCGCCGCCGCCTTCCTCGCCGGTCTCGGCGCGGCGGCCCTCGCTTATGGCTGGCTGCGCACCGGGCTTGCCCTCATGCTCGCGGCCACTCCGCTCGAGGGCATTGCCGGCCGGCTGGCGCGGCTCAGGATGCGCGACGATGTCGGCCGCGGCTGGTGGTGCTATCTGCTTCCCCTCTTCGCCGGCGCCGGCCTGGTCGCGCTCGCTTACGCGCTGACCCCCTTCCATGGCTGGGGCATGATCCTGCTCGCCTTCACCACCCTCGCTTTCCTCGCGGCGGCGGTGATCGAGACCGAAGGCGGGGCGCTTCCGGGCGGCCTGTTCCTCGCCGATCACAAGGGCATGGCCTGGCTGATGCTGCCGTTCGCGATCCTCGGCCTATGGCATGTCGGGCTCGCCTTCCTGTTCGCTTATTCGGCCGCCTCCTTCTTCTGGGCGCAGCATCAGGCCCACCGCCCCGCCCGGCCGGGACAGGATTAGCGACAGATTAACCCTGCGCGCGCTACAGCGTGGCGATGGCAGAAGCGGGTTCCATGCCTCGGGAGACGAAGAGCGACGCCGCGCGCCTGCTTCTGGCCGCGGCCCGAGAGCGCTTTGCCGTCGCCGCCACCGACCTTCTCCTTCCCGACCAGGCCCGGCTGACCGAGTGGCAGCGGCTGACCGCGGCCGGGCTTCTCGCTCGCCTCGTCCGCTCGGTCGAGGAGCAATTGCGCGCCGGCCTCGCCGAGCGCTTCGCGGCGAACGAGGCCCTCCACGCCGCTCTGTCCTCCGCCCATGTCGCGATCGCGCTTCCGATCCTCGAGCGAGCCCAGGTTCTCCGAGACTCCGAGCTGACCACCTTGCTCGTCCGCCGGGTCGAGGAGCATCGCTTCTGGAAGGCGAGGGGGCAGGCGCCGGCCGAGGAATATCTGTTCGAGCTGGTCCGCGACCGCGACGACGGCGTCGCCGCCGACGCGATGGAGCTGGTGATCGGCCGAAGCCGGCGCTTCGACCGCTTCCAGGAGCCGGTCATGGGCCAGGTCGAGCTTCCCGCCGAGCTTCAGCACAAATTGGTGTGGATGGTCGCCGCTGCACTTCGCCACTACATCGTCCAGCACCACCGGGTCGGCGCCGTCGACTCCGCGATCGAGCGGTCGGCGGGCGCCATCCTTGCCGCCTATGACGAGGGCGACAGCCTCGAGGCGCGGGCGATGCGCCTCGCCAGGCGGCTTCACGGTGCCGGCCGGCTCGACGGCGAGGCGCTCGCGCGAAGCATCGCCGAGGGCATGCTGCCTTTGTTCATCGCCGGCCTCGCCGTGCTCTGTTCGCTCGACCAGGCGGCGGCCTGGGAAGTGCTGTCCGATCCGCGCGGCCGCGGCCCCGCACTGCTTCTTCGCGCCGCCGGCGTCGGCCGCGAGGACGCCGCCGCCATCCTTCTCGCCCTCAACGCGCGCGGGCCGCTCTTCTCCGGAGCCGAAGGTGAGGCCGCCGCCGGTCAGCTCGAGCTCTACGACACGGTCGACGAGGGCTCGGCGCGCGAGGTGCTCCGCCTGTGGCAGGCGCATCCGGCCTACCGGTCGAGCATCGCGCGGATTTCGACCCGCGCCCGCCCCGCCGCGGCGGAAGCGGCATGAGCGCGGCGCTGGGCGTGGAAGGCGCCGTCACCGGCCGGGTCGACGCCCACGGCCGGCTGATCGCGGCCGATCCCCCGCTCGCCGACCTCAACGCCCGCGCCGGCGGCGGCGAGGCGGCCATCCTCTCGGTGCCCCAGATCGCCGCGCTCGCGAGGCTCGCGCGCCGGCTCGGAATCACCGTCTCGCGCGCCGCCATCGCCGCCGACGGCGACCGCGACATCGACCTTTGGGTCCGAGCCGACCCCGAGGGCGAGGAAGTGGCCCTGTCGATCACCGGCTGGGCCGAGCGGCCGGCCCCGCCCGAGCCGGCCGCCGAGGCGAGCGAGCGCGAAGCCGATTTCCTTCGCGCCGCCGCCGACTGGACCTGGGAGACCGACGAGACGCTTCGCCTGACCGCGCTTTCGGCCGGAGCGGCGGCGGCGATCGGCCGCCCTCCCGCCGAGCTGATCGGCGAGCAGCTGACCCGGCTGTTCCGCTTCCGCGAGGGCGAGGACGGATCGCTTCCGATCCTGATCGCGCTCGCCGAGCACCGCCGCTTCGACGGCCAGCCGGCCGAGCTCCGCCACGGCGGCGGCGGCCGCTACCGGCTCTCCGGAATCCCCCTGATCGACGGCATGGGCCGATTCGCCGGCTTTCGCGGCGCCAGCGTCAGCCTCCGCGCCGAAGACGCCGTCGCCCCGCCGCGAAGCGCGCCCGAGCGCCCGTCGGCCTTCGGCGAGCGGCTCGACCAGGCACTTCGCGCTCCGCTCGCTTATATCGTCGAGAATGCCGAGCGCCTGCGCGCCCAGCCGGAGGGGCCGCTGCGCCGCGATTATGCCGGTTACGCCGCCGACATCGCCGCCGCCGGCCGCCATCTGCTGTCGCTGGTCGACGATCTCGTCGACCTTCAGGCGATCGAGCGTCCCGACTTCGCTCCGGAAGCCGACTCGGTCGACCTCGCCGACCTCGCCCGCCGCGCCGCCGGCCTGCTCGCGGTCCGTGCCGCCGACCGGGGCGTTCGCATCGACTCGCCCGGCGCCGACGAGGAGCTGCCCGCCACCGGCGACTTCACCCGCGGCCTCCAGGTGCTGATGAACCTCATCGCCAATGCGGTGCGCTACTCCCCCGCCGGCGGCCAGGTCTGGATCCGCCTCGAGCGCGAGGGCGATCTTGCGGCGGTCATCATCGCCGACCAGGGCAAGGGCATCGCCGCCGAGGACCAGGAGCGGATCTTCGAGAAGTTCGAGCGGGTCGATCCCAACGAGCCCGGCGGCACCGGCCTCGGCCTCTACATCGCGCGCCGCCTCGCCCGGGCGATGGGCGGCGACGTCGCCGTCGACAGCGCCCCCGGCCAAGGCGCCCGCTTCACCTTCACGCTGCCGCTGAGGAAAGCCGGCTAAGCCGCTGCCGCGAGGCGGGTCTGGACAAGGCGAAACGGCGCGTACACTCTCCCCGCCGAACCGAGGGGGAGTCGCCGCCGATGATCGAATATTCCGCCCAGCATTTCGACGACCTGTGCCGCGACGACAGCGTCCGCGCCGAGATCGGAGCGATCGAGGAGAAGCGCCGGAAAGCGGTCCGACGCTTCTGGCTGCTGCTCGTCGGAAGCATCGTCCTCGGCCTCGTCGTGCTGGTCTCACTCGCCGGGGCGGAGTGGGTGGTTTCGGGCCTAGTCCTCGGCGTCCTGGTGATCGTCGTCGGGATCGTCGCCGGCGTCCGCCCGCTGACCGCGGCCAAGGAGGAACTGAAGCATCCGGTTCTCGAGGCGCTCGCCCGCCGCGGCGGCATGGAATATCTGCCGAGCGGATTCGATCCGCCGGTCTTCCCCTCGGCCGGGCGGATATTGTTCGGCGGCATCTCGAGCCACAGCTTCACCGACCTGTTCCACGGCACCGACTCCGAGGGCAAGCGCTTCGCCGTCTACGAGGGCACCCTGACCCGCCGCCAGGGCAAGAACACGGTCACCGTCTTCACCGGCCAGCTCTACGCCTTCCAGCGCCGTTCGCCCTCGGGCGGCGAGACCGCGATCGTGCCGGACAAGGGTATCTTCAACTTCTTCAAGCCGAGCGGCATGGAGCGGGTGAAATTCGACACCGACCCCGCTTTCGAGAAGAAGTTCGAGGTCTATGCGAGCCAGCCGGCCGCGGCCTCGCTCCTCGTCGGCAGCGACGTGCGCAGCGAGCTTCTTCAGCTGCGCGAAGGCGGGCGGGTCTTCGCCTATGTCGGCGCCGAGGACGTGCTCGTCGCGATCTGGGGCAAGAACCGCTTCGAGCCGGGAAGCATGTTCCGGGCGCGCTCGGGTCAGGAACGGGTCAAGCTGATGTTCGACGACGTCTGCGCCGCGATGGGCGTCCTGCGCCGGCTGAAGTCGGTGCTCGACTAGCCGAAGGTCATCTCGATCGACTCAGCTTCGTCAGGCCGCGGGGGTGACGAATGGGGACGCGTATTCGTGCGTGTCCCCTCCTCTACAGGTCCCTTCTAGCGCCGGTCGACGGGCACGTAGTCGCGCTGCGCCGGGCCGGTGTAGAGCTGGCGCGGGCGGCCGATCTTCTGGTCGGGGTCGGCGATCATCTCGTTCCACTGGGCGACCCAGCCGACGGTTCGGGCGAGCGCGAACAAGGCGGTGAACATCGACGTCGGGAAGCCGATCGCCGACAGGATCACGCCCGAATAGAAATCCACGTTGGGATAGAGCTTCTTCTCGATGAAATAATCGTCCTTGAGCGCGACCTGCTCGAGCTCGCGGGCGGTGTCGAGGACCGGATCGGAGATGCCGAGCGTGTCGAGCACCTCCTCGGCCGTCTTCTGCATCACCTTCGCGCGCGGATCGTAATTCTTGTAGACCCGGTGGCCGAAGCCCATCAGCCGGAACGGGTCGTCCTTGTCCTTCGCCCGGGCGACATATTCGGGGATCCGCTCGGGCCGGCCGATCTCGCGCAGCATGTTGAGCGCGGCCTCGTTGGCGCCGCCATGGGCGGGCCCCCACAGGCAGGCGATGCCGGCGGCGATGCAGGCGAACGGGTTGGCGCCGGAGGAGCCCGCGAGCCGGACCGTCGAGGTCGAGGCGTTCTGCTCGTGGTCGGCGTGGAGGATGAAGATCCGCCGCATCGCATTCTCGATGACCGGGTTGACCTCATAGGGTTCGGCCGGGACCCCGAACGTCATCCTCAGAAAGTTGCCGGTGTAGGAGAGGTTGTTCTGCGGATACATGAACGGCTGGCCGATCGAATATTTGAAGGCCATGGCCGCGATCGTCGGCATCTTGGCGATCAGCCGGTGCGAGGCGATCATCCGCTGCTTGGGATCGGTGATATCGGTGCTGTCGTGATAGAAAGCGGAGAGGGCGCCCACGACCCCGCACATGATCGCCATCGGATGGGCGTCGCGCCGGAAGCCGCGATAGAAGGTGGCGAGCTGCTCGTGCAGCATGGTGTGGCGGGAGATGGTGTAGGTGAACTTCTCGAGCTCGGCCTTGTGCGGAAGCTCGCCGTAGAGCAGCAGGTAGGCGACCTCCATGAAGGTGGAATGCTCGGCGAGCTGGTCGATCGGATAGCCGCGGTGAAGCAGGATGCCCGCATCGCCGTCGATATAGGTGATCTGCGACTGGCAGCTTGCGGTGGAAGTGAAGCCGGGATCGTAGGTGAAGATGTCGGCCTGGGCGTAGAGCTTGCGAACGTCGATCACCTCGGGACCGACCGTCCCCGCAAGCATCGCATAATCGAAGCTCTTGTCGCCGATAGTGAGGCTGGCCTTATCCGCCATGTCCCGGTCCCTTCCCCGTCATCTGGTCGGCGATGCGGTCCAGGCTTTCGTCCCGCCCGAGCAGCGCCAGCACATCGAAAATACCCGGCGAAGTCGCCCGTCCGGTGAGCGCCGCGCGCAGCGGTTGCGCGACCTGGCCGAGCTTCACGCCATTGGCCTCAGCAACCTCCCGTACGGCCTGCTCCGTCGCCTCGGCATTCCACGTGTCGACACCCGAAAGGGCGGCGTGGACGAGGGCGAGCAGTTCCCGTGCCTCGCCCTGTAGCAGGGCGGCGGCCTTGTCGTCCATGTTCAGCGGCCGAGGCTTGAACAGGAACGATGCTCCGTCGGCCAAGGCGTTGAGATCGCTGGCCCGCGGGGTCAGATGCGGCATCGCTTCGACGAGCAGGCCGAGCTCTCGGGCGGCGAGGCCGCGGCCGAGGCGACCTTCGATCAGCGGCCCGGCGAGCGCGGCCAGCCGGCCGGGGTCGGCGGCGCGCAGATAATGGCCGTTGAGATTTTCGAGCTTGCGAAGGTCGAACCGGGACGGCGAGCGGCCGACATGGTCGAGCCCGAACCATCGGATCGCATCCTCGCGCGCGATGATCTCCTCGTCGCCATGCCCCCAGCCGAGCCTCAGCAGATAGTTGAACAGGGCCTCGGGAAGGATTCCGAGCTCGTCGCGATAGGTCTCGACGCCGAGCGCGCCATGACGCTTGGACAGCTTGGCGCCGTCGGGCCCGTGGATCAGCGGCAGGTGGCCGTAAACGGGCTCCGGCCACCCCATGGCGCGGACGATGGCGAGCTGGCGGAAGGCGTTGTTGAGATGGTCGTCGCCGCGGATGACGTGGGTCACGCCCATGTCGTGATCGTCGACGACGACCGCGAGCATGTAGGTCGGGCTGCCGTCCGAGCGTAGCAGGATGAAGTCGTCCAGCTCCTCGTTGCGGACCCTGACCTCGCCCTGGACCTCGTCGGCGATCGCCGTCTCGCCTTCGGTCGGTGCCTTCAGGCGAAGGACGAACGGCCCGTCGCCCTCGTCGCCGCAGTCGCGCCAGCGGCTTCGGATGCGCAGCGGCTTCTTCTCGCGCTGCGCCTCCTCGCGCGCGGCGGCGAGCTCCTCCTGGCTCATCCAGCAGCGATAGGCATGGCCGCGCTCGAGCAGCTGGTGGGCGACTTCGGCGTGTCGGGCGGCGAATTGCGACTGGAACCAGGCGTCGCCGTCCCAGTCGAGACCGAGCCACTTCATGCCGTCGAGGATCGCATCGATCGCCGGCTGGGTGGAGCGCGCCCGGTCGGTGTCCTCGATCCTGAGCAGGAACCTGCCGCCATGGTGGCGCGCATAGAGCCAGTTGAACAGGGCGGTTCGAGCGCCGCCGATATGGAGGAAGCCGGTCGGCGAGGGCGCGAAGCGCGTGACGACCGTGGCGGGCTCTGGGCTTGCGCTCACGCGCTCTTTCTCCAAGGATGCGGCCATGGCGACCGGTGACGCCAGCGCCCCTAGCATAGCGCGGCGAAGGCGCGGAAGAGGCGCGCACCCTTCGGGTCGTCCCGGTCGGGGCGGTGGCCGATGAGCACGGAAGCCGGCGGGTCCGCGGCCCTTCGCTCGAACCCTCTGTCCCTGATCGGATCGGGCCTGTCGCCGTGGGCGTCCGCCGCCGGCGAGCGTCTCGAGCGTTTGGCCGAGGCCGAGCGCGACCAGCTGCCGCTTTGGCTCCCGGTCGGCCTGATCCTCGGCATCTCGGCCTGGTTCTGGCTGCCTGACCGCTCGGCCTGGAGCGCTTTCCTCGCCGCCGCCCTCGCCCTCATGCTCGGCGCCGCCGCCGCCGGGGTCGGCACACGCTGGGGCAGGGCCCTGTTCCTGTTCAGCCTCGCCGCAGCCTTGGGCTGCGCCTTGGTCTGGTGGAAGGCCGAGCGGGCCGCCGCGCCCCGGATCGAGCGGGCGCGGATGGTCGAGTTCACCGGCCGGATCGAGGGCGTTCAGGCGCTCGCCGCCGAACGCCTCCTTCGCCTCGTCGTCGCGCCGCACGATTGCGCGCTCGCCGCCCGGCTGAGGGTCAACGTCGCCGAGCCGCAGATCGTCGACGGCCTCGCTCCGGGCGCCGCGGTCCGGGTCCGCGCCTGGCTGATGCCGCCAGCGCCGATGGCCGCGCCGGGCGGATATGATTTCGCTCGAGCCGCCTGGTTCCAGCGGATCGGCGGCACCGGCCGGGCGCTCGACGTCGCCGTCGTCGCTCCGGCTTCGGAGGTCGGCTGGCGCGCCCGCGTCGCGAACTGGCGCCAGCGGCTGGCCGCTTATGTCCGCGACCGCCTCGGCGGCGGCGCGGAAGGGGGAATCGCCGCCGCGCTGGCGACCGGCGACCAATATGGCATTCCCGAGGAGGATGCCGAAGCGATGCGCCGCTCGGGACTCGCTCACCTGCTCTCGGTCAGCGGGCTCCACCTCACCGCCGTGGTCGGGGCGGTCATGCTTCTGACCTTGAAATTGCTCGCCCTCAGCCCGGCGCTGGCCCTGCGTTGCCGCCTCGTCCTGGTCGCCGCCGCGACCGGCGCCCTGGCCGGCATCGCCTACACCCTGCTCACCGGGGCCGAAGTGCCGACGGTCCGCGCCTGCATCGCCGCTCTGCTCGTCCTCGCCGGAATCGCCCTCGGCCGGGAGGCTCTCACCCTTAGGCTCGTCGCCGTCGGCGCCCTTGTCGTCCTCCTCCTGTGGCCGGAATCCCTGCCCGGGCCGAGCTTCCAGATGAGCTTCGCCGCGATCACGGCGATCGTCGCTCTGCACGAGAATCCGCGCGTCCAGGCGCTGCTTTCGCGCCGCGACGAACGGGGCAGCGCCGCGGCCGGCCGCTTCCTGCTCGGCCTCGTCCTCACCGGCCTCGCCGTCGAGGTGGCGCTGATCCCGATCGCCCTCTTCCACTTCCACAAGGCCGGCCTCTACGGCGCGATCGCGAACGTGGTCGCGATTCCGCTCACCACCTTCGTCATCATGCCGCTCGAGGCCCTGGCCCTGGTCTTCGACCTGGTCGGGCTCGGCGCCCCTTTCTGGTGGCTGACCGGCCACGCGCTTTCGCTCCTCGTCGGCCTCGCCCACGGCGCGGCCTCGGCTCCGGGCGCCGTGGCCCTGCTCCCGGCCATGCCGCGCGGCGCCTTCGCCCTGGTCGTCGCGGGCGGCTTGTGGATCTGCCTGTGGCGAAGCCGCTGGCGCCGGCTCGGCCTCGCCCCGATCGCCGCCGGAGCGACCTGGGCGCTGGCCACTCCGCCGCCGGACCTCATCGTCACCGGCGACGGCCGTCACCTCGTGCTTCGCCTCGAATCGGGGGAGCTGGCCCTGCTTCGGCCGCGCGCCGGCGATTATGTCCGCTCGACCCTCGCCGAGCTGGCCGGCGCGGAGGCCGACTATGTCGAGCTGGAGCGGCTGCCGACAACCGCCTGCAGCGCCGATCTGTGTGTCGCCGACCTCGATCGCGGCGGCCGCCGCTGGCGCATCCTGGCGACCCGAACGCCGCATTTCGTGCGCTGGGACGAGATGGTGGCGGCCTGCGCCGAGGCCGACATCGTCGTCGCCGACCGCCTCCTCCCGCGCGCCTGCGCGCCGCGCTGGCTGAGGGCCGACCGGGCTTTCCTCGCCCGCACCGGCGGACTTGCGATCGGGCTCGGCGCCCGTCCTCGGGTCGACTCGGTCGCGGGCCAGGTCGGCCGCCATCCCTGGGCGGGCGCCGGCAACCGCTAGGGCGGCCTGCTCCGGGACCGCATGCTTCGAGGACGGCGGGCGGCGCCCCGAGCCGAAGGGCGGGAACCGCGAGCAGGGCGGACGCGGGAGCGGCGAAGGCGCCCGGGTTCCGCTCCCGCTCGGTCGAGTTGATCGGCGCCGACTTTCGCGGGGTCGAGCCGGGGCTCCCGGCAACCGGCTTTCCCCTGGGGGCGGGGATGCGCTAAGGCGCGGCCAGCGACGCGAAGGAGAATGCGATGCCCCAGTTCGTCATCGAACGCGAAATGCCGGGAGCCGGCAGCCTCGACGCCGACTCGCTCAAGGGCGCGTCCCAAGGCTCGTGCGCGGTGCTTCGCGACCTCGGCCCCGACATCCAGTGGGTCCATTCCTACGTCACCGACGACAAGATCTACTGCGTCTACCGGGCGCCGAGCGAGGATCTGATCCGACGCCACGCCGAGACCGCGGGCTTCCCCGCCAACAGCATAGCGCAAGTGCGCGCGGTCATCGATCCGACGACCGCCGAATAGCCGCCTCAGCCCTGGCCGGCCTCGACGCAGGCGATCTCGTTGCCGGCGGGGTCGAGGAACTGGAAGCGCCGTCCGCCGGGGAAGGCGAAGATCGGCCGGACGATCCTTGCGCCGGCGCGGGTCACCGCCTCGAGCGCGGCTTCGAGGTCGTCGACCTCGATCACCGGCAGCGGCGCCTTGGTCGCTTCCGCCGGATCGCCCTGGAGGCCGATATCGGTGTCGCCGGTCAAAGTCGCGGCGTAGCTCGGCCCGAACGGGGTCAGCGACCAGCCGAACGCCGCCTCGTAAAAGCCCCTGGCCGCCGCGACGTCGGCGACCGGAAGCTCGACATAGTTGAGCCGCGCCATGGGCCTTCGCTCAATAGCGGCGAAGCAGGCCGGCGAGCCTGCCCTGGATCCGGACCTGGTCCTCGCGGTAGCGCTGCGGGTCGTAGCGCCGGTTGGCCGGGTCGAGGCGGATCATCTGGCCCTCGCGCCGGTAGGTCTTCAGGGTCGCCTCCTCGTCGTTGACCAGGGCGACGACGATCTCGCCGTCGCGGGCGGTGTCGGTCTTGCGGACCAGCGCATAGTCGCCGTCGAGGATGCCGACCTCGACCATCGAATCGCCGGCCACCTCGAGCGCATAATGCTCGCCCGGGCCGAGCAAGGCGGCGGGGACGGGCAGGGTGTCGGTGCCCTGAAGCGCCTCGATCGGGGTGCCGGCCGCGATCCGCCCGTGAAGCGGGATTTCGAGGATGTCGTTCGCCGCGAGCGGCGCCGGCGCCGGGGCGCCGCTTTGGGCGGGCTTCATGTCGGGCATCCGCACCACCTCGAGCGCCCGCGCCCGGTTGGCCAGCCGCCTGATGAAGCCGCGCTCCTCGAGCGCCGAGATCAGCCGGTGGACTCCGCTCTTCGACTTGAGGTCGAGCGCCTCCTTCATCTCCTCGAACGAGGGCGACACCCCGGTCGCGGACAGCTGCCGGTCGATATACTGGAGAAGCTCATGTTGCTTGCGGGTCAGCATTCGGGTTCCCCCTGTTCGGAACGTATGAGGAACGTGTACGGAACGTTTCGGCGGCTGTCAAGCCGGCCCGCCATTCGCCTTCGCGGCCAGCGCGAGGAAGTTGCCGAGCAGGGCGTGGCCGCCGGCGCTGGCGACGCTCTCCGGGTGGAACTGGACGCCGTGGATCGGCAGCGAGCGGTGGCGAAGGCCCTGCACCGTGCCGTCGGCGGCGGCGGCGTTGACAACGAGGCAGCCGGGCACGCCATCGGCGGCGATGACCAAAGAATGGTAGCGGGCCGCGGCGAGCGGCGAGGGCAGGCCGGCGAAGACCCCGCTCGAATCGTGCCCGATCGCCGAGACCTTGCCGTGCATCGGCGCCGGCGCGCGCTCGATCCGGCCGCCGAAATGCCGGCCGATCGCCTGGTGGCCGAGGCACACTCCGAGCAGCGGCCGCCGGGCCTCGGCGCAGGCGGCGACCAGCGCCAGCGAGATGCCCGCCTCGTCGGGCGTCCCCGGCCCGGGCGAGATCAGGATCGCCTCGGCGCCGCTCGCAAGCGCCTCGCCCGCGCTCAGCGAATCGTTGCGCTCGACCCTGACCGCCGCCCCGATCTCCCTCAGATAGTGGACCAGGTTCCAGGTGAAGCTGTCGTAATTGTCGATGACGAGGATCATTCCCCCTCCTAGCGCCCCGCGCGCTTGGGCTGAACGGCCGTTCCGCGGTGATGGACCCGTAACTATCCGCGTGCGTTCTGCCCTCATTCCCGAACGAGGACATGTCGATGAGCTACGCCCAGGCGTCCAGCCGCCCCCGCGCCCCCGCCGTCGCCCTGGTCGTGGCGATCCACGGCCTGATCGCCTGGGCCTTCGTCACCGGCCTCGCCTACACCGTGGTCGAGACGGCGAGCGAGGACCTCAAGACGTTCGACGTCATCGAGCCGGTCCCGCCGGCGCCCGAGCCGGTGCCCGAGCCGGAGCCGGCCGCGTCCGAGAACCCGACCCCGGTCGAGACCTCGCCCTCGCCGGTCCCCACCGACCTCAATCCGCTGTCGAGGGCGCCGAACCGGGGAGCCGCCAGTCCGGGCGGGGCCGCGGCCTCGGCCGCCTCGCTGCTGCGCGGCGCGTTCAACAACGATTCGGACTATCCGGCCGCGGCCCGCCGGGAGGAGGAGCAGGGCACGGTCCGGGTCAGCTTCACGGTCGGCACCGACGGCCGGGTCGGCAACTGCACCGTGGTCGCCTCGAGCGGCTCCTCGTCCCTCGATTCGACGACCTGCCGGATCTTCGAGCGCCGCTTCCGCTATTCCCCCGCCCGCGACTCGTCGGGCAATGCCGTCCCAACCTCGATTCGGCAATCGGTGACCTGGCGGCTGACCTAGGTTCGCGTTTCGAGTCGAATCCCAGTCGCTCATCCTGAGGAGGGACTGAGCCTGGCGAAGGCCCGTCTCGAAGGACGTGGTGCGTCCTTCGAGAGGCCGCTTCGACTTCGCTCAGCGGCTCCTCAGGATGAGCGGCGCTGATCGGGAAGACCCTGGCGGCGACAGACTCACGGAGTGGCGTTTCCGATCAGCCGCTGGCGAAGCCGGGCGATCGCCGCCGCATTGCGCTCGACCTCGGTCGAAAGCTCGACGGCGCGGGCGAATTGCTGGGCGATCTCCTCGGCGGCGGAGGTGGCGAACTCGGCTCGGGTCGTGTTGATCAGCTGGGGCTGGCCGGAGGCGTTGCCGGGCGTGCGCTGCTCGTGATGGACGACGAACCAGCCCGCCCCGTTCGGAGCCGCGAGCACATGGGCCCGGCCCTGGGCGATGCTGAACAGGGCGATGAGCGGCGGCGGCGCCTGGCCGCCCGACCGGCTGATCTCGAGCCGCTGCATGTTGACCGGCTGCGGCGAGGGAAGCCTCGGCTGGGCCTGGGCGAAGGCCTGGGCGACGGGCGTTCCGCCATTGATCCGGTCGGCGATCTGCTGGGCGACGGCGCGCGCCCGCTGCAGCCCCTGCTGCTGGATGAAGGAGTCGCGGACCTGGGCCCGGATCTGGGCGAGCGGGGGCGGGGCGGCGGCGATGACGCGCTCGACTCCGAGCAGGGCGAAGCGCTGGTTGGGCTCGATCTGCTCGACCACCGGCTCCGGGTCCTCGGCGTCGATCTCGAAGGCGCCGCGGAGCAGCGGCTGCATCTCGGCCGGGACGATGAACTGCTGGCCGGGCACCTGGCCCGATTCGGTGATCGGCGGGGTCGTCACCACGGTGAGCCGCTCGGCGCGGGCCGCCTCGACGACGCTCGCGCCCTCGCTGAGCCGGTCCTCGACCCGGGTGACGAGGGCGTTGAGCGCCTCGCCGAGCTTGCGTTGCTGGATGGTGCGGGCGATCTCGTCGCGCACCGCCGCGATCGGCCGCGCCGGGACGCGCTCGACCTGCTCAACCCTGACGACGTGGAAGCCGAGCTCGGATCGGACCGGCCCGATCACCGCCCCCTGCTGCGCCTGGAAGGCCGCGGCGGCGACGTTGGGCGAGGTCTGGCCGGCGAACTGCTCGCGGCTCTGGCCGGCGAAGGTGACGTCGGCGGCGCCGAAGCCGGCCTGGGCGGCGGCGTCGGTGAAGCTGGTTCCGCCTCGCACACGCTGCGCGAAGGCCTGCGCCGCCGCCTGGTCGGGAAGCACGATCGACTGCAGGTTGCGGGTCTCGCGCGGCCCGAACCTGGCCGCGTTCTGGGCGTAGAAGGCGGCGATCTCCTGGTCCGTCGCCTGAGCCGCGGCGGCGACCTGCTCGGGGCCGATCATCGCATATTGGATCACCCGACGCTCGGGGATGGTGAAGCGGCCGCGATTGCCGTTGTAGAAGGCGGCGAGCTGGGCGTCGGTCGGCTCGATGCCCTGGCGCATCAGCTCGGCCGGGACCACCCCGATCGTTCCGCGCCGCCGCTCGAGCAGGAGATTGGCATATTCGCGCGCCAGCCCTTCCGGCACGGCGGCGCCGCGCGCGACCGGGCCGAGCAGCTGGCGCTGCATCAGCGATCGGCCGATATCCTGGCGGAGCTGAGCCTCGGTGATGTTCTGGTTCTGAAGCGCCTGGCGGAAGGCGGTGTCGTCGAACTGGCCGCTGAAGTTGCGGAAGGCCGGAATGTTGACGATCTCGCGGTCGACCATGCGCTGCGAGACGATCAGGCCCTGCGCCTCGCCATAGGCCTGTACCGCCAGCGCCAGCACCATCTGGTCCACCGTCGGCGAGAAGCCGGAGGCGAGGAAGGTCGCCATGTCGAGCTCCGGCTGCTGCTCGCGCGCCGACGCATATTGGCGGTTGAGGATGTCGGTCACTTCCTGCTCGGTGAGCTTCTCGTCGCCGACGCTGGCGAGGGTCTCGCCGCCGCCGCCGCTGCCGAGGCTGCCGATGCCGCCGACTCCGCCGGTGCCGAAGCCGGTGATGACGATCGCCACCAGGGCGATGAAGAGGATCGCGGCCGCGGCCCAGGATTTGGCGGAGCGGCGAATCGAGGCGAGCATTGGGGAAGTCCTGACGCGCGTGGGGTAAGGCGGGGTCATAGAAGCGGCTTGCCCGGCCCGCAAGCTTGGCACCGGCCCGCCCGCTTGCTAGGCGCGGCCCCTCACTCCCCCGGGGAACGGCCATGCACGTCCGCCGCAAGCTCGTCGTCGGCAACTGGAAGATGAACGGCAGCCTCGCCCAGCTCGGCGAGCTTCACGCCATCGCCGACGCGGCGCGCCAGGCCGGCGGGGTCGACGTCGCCGTCTGCCCGCCCTTCACCCTGATCGCGCCCGCGGCGGCCCGTTCCGGGCGGGTCGTCATCGGCGGCCAGGACTGCCACTGGGCCGCAAGCGGCGCCCATACCGGGGCGGTCGCGGCGGCGATGCTGAAGGAGGCCGGGGCAAGGCTGGTCATCGTCGGTCACAGCGAGAGCCGGGCCGAGCGCGCCGAGGACGATTCCGCGGTCCGCGGCAAGGCCGTCGCGGCGCTCGCCGAGGGCCTGCAGGCGATCGTCTGCGTCGGCGAGAGCGAGGCCCAGCGGCGCTCGGGCGACGAGCTTTCAGTCGTCGCCGGCCAGCTCCGGGGCTCGCTCCCCGACGACTGGAAGGATGGCGAGCTGGTCGTCGCCTACGAGCCGATCT
>Ga0196978_1000194_pt1 | contig 31855 bp, 31 predicted proteins | sample S3v_2013CmetaG_FD_155491 | JGI IMG/M metagenome (GOLD analysis project Ga0196978, IMG submission 155491) | Soil microbial communities from Anza Borrego desert, Southern California, United States - S3+v_20-13C | ecosystem: Environmental > Terrestrial > Soil > Desert | place: USA: California... | reverse complement strand
GCACCGCTCGCCACGATCACGGTCGCCAGCGCCACTGCAAGCCGCTTCCGGCCGATGTTTTTGCGCATCATGTTGTCCGCCTCCCGATGTATTGAGTTCAAAATAGATAACAGCCGGACGGCGCGATGATTTCTGCGGACCGCTCTATGCGTATTCCGGGGATGGCATTCCGGATCGCGGAGCCGAAACAACACTTTCAGCGCGTCGAGAAGCCGGCCAGATCGCGCTGGCCAAGCCGAACGACACAGCGATCATCGTCCCGGTGACGATCGATGGGAAAGGGGCGCCGCGGAACCACGACTTCGACGCTGGTCTTCACTCGGTCGCAATGAAGACTTGATACGCTGACGGGGTGACGACCTTCATCGCGCTCATCCGCGGCATCAACGTCGGCGGCCACAAGAAGTTGAAGATGGCCGACGTGAAGGTGATGTGCGAGCAGCTCGGCCTTGCAGACGTGCGCACGCATCTGCAAAGTGGCAACGTCGTTTTTCGCACGAGCAGGACCGATCGCGCGAAACTCGCCGCCGAATTGGAAAACGCGTTTGGCGTCGAGGCGCGCGTGATCTTGCGCAGCGCGGCGGAGTTGCGAAAGTCCATCGACGCGAATCCGATGCTCGCGCAGGCGCAGAACGGTCCTAGCCATTTCATCGTGATGTTCCTCGATGGCAAGCCTGCCGCGAAAGCGATGCAGGCATTGCGCGACGCGTACTCCGGCCCGGAAGAGATGCAGCTTCACGGCGCGGAGCTCTACATCCACTACGGCGACGACATGGGCCGCTCGAAACTCACGAACGCGCTGATCGAGCGGAAGCTGGGCGTCGCCGGAACCGCGCGTAACTGGAACACCGTCACGAAGCTCATGGAGATGGCCGGATGAGTGCGCTGATCATCGTCGACATCGAAGTCCTCGATCCCGGTCCTTACGAAGACTACAAGCGCCTCGCGTCCGCATCGATTGCGGCGCACGGCGGCCGCTATCTCGTTCGCGGCGGGCGGAGCGAAGTGCTCGACGGCGACTGGACGCCGCGCCGCCTGGTCGTGCTCGAGTTCGATTCGATGGAACAGGCCAAAGCCTGGCGCGCATCGCCTGAGTACGCGGAGGCGAAGAAGGTGCGCGAGCGTTGCGCTCGCTCCAACATGATCGTCGTCGAAGGCGTCGAGTAACGTCGTCCACCGTACCGACGCGACTTTCCTCCATCGCTACCATGCGATGCATGCTCGCGCTGGTGGTGTCCGCTCTCGACGAGATTCGCCGGCTCCGCGACGAGCTCGCGTCCATCGGTCTGTCGCAACCCGAGGAACGTTCGTTCCGCGAGCGCCTCACGACGCTGGAAGGCGAGGCGGCGGATTTGTTTCGGACGTTCGTGCGGGGCCAGCGCGGCCACTGAAGCCCATCGTCTCCAGCACTTTCTGAAACCGCGGCTGGCCGCGCAACGCCGCGTAACTCGTCGAGGTATTGAAGTAGATCGCATCGCGCTCGCGGCGCTTCACCGACTCTTCCACTTCCGAGAGCGCGCGTTCCGTCTCGCCGAGGAGAATCGAGATCGTCGCGCGCGTCGCGTATGGCTCATCTGCCGCTTCGGCAAGCTCGCGCTTGTAACGCAAATACGCCCGCGCACCACCCCGCTCCAGCGCCGCGCGCAACTCACGTGCGGGCGCGACGTCACGTTGTTCCAGGCGCAAACCCGTCTCCAGCGCATCGATCGATTCGGCGTAACGCCCCGTGTGATCGAGATACCAGATCGCCTCGTATCGCGCGAGCGGCGACCGCGGATCGTGGCGAATCGCGCGTTGGATCCACTCGATTGACTGCGCTGTTTCACCTCGCGTGTAGTGAATCCACGCGACGTCGATGTAAATCACCAGCGACAGCGGATCGAGCTCGGAGGCGATCATGATCTCGCGCATCGCTTCGTCGGTTCTGCCGACGATGCCGAGATAGATCGCGTAGGCGTGATGCGCGGTGGCGTAGCGCGGATTCAGCTCGACGCCGCGCCGCAACGCCTGTTCCGCGCCACGCCAGTCCCAGTCGTGCAGCATGAGCACCGTGCCGAGCGACGTGTAGCCTTCACCAAGTTGTGGATCGAGCTCCGTCGCGCGCAACGCGGCCGCGCGCGCTTTCGGCATCATCTCTTCCGCGCGGCCGCCATGAAACGCGATCATCGTGTACGTGTCGGCCAGGCCGCTGTACGCGAGCGCATACGTGGGATCGAGGTCGATCGATTTCTCGAAGTGCTCGCCCGCCTTCGTGAAGCCGTCGAGCGTGAATTTGTTCCAGTGATGCCGTCCCTTCAGATACTCCCGATATGCCTCGGCATCCACCGTCGCACCGCGCGCCGCCGCGAGGTTGCCCGACGGGCTGAGAGCCCGTCGTTCCAGAAAGGCCGCGACATCCGCAGCGATGCGCGACTCGAGACGGAGCAGATCGCTACCTTCGTATGCACGATTCCAGACCGCTCGACCGCTCGACGTATCGACGATCTCCGCCGTGACGCCGTCGTCTCGGACCGTACCGCGCAGCACGTGAGTCGCCTCGGTAGTTGCACCGTCCCTCCGCGACACGACGTGCAGCGACGGCGCGAGACTGCGGAACAGCGACTCCGCGATTCCTTCGCCCGCGTATGCGCGATCGGCGTCGGCGATGAAGGGCACGACTGCGAGTAAGAACGGTTCCTCTGACGTCGGGCGACGAAGGTAGTTCGTTCCGGTGGCAATCGACAGGATCATCACAATCGCAATCGCGACGGCGATTGGCCACCGACGCCGCGGCGCGGCCTGCATCTCCGCACTCCGCGCCACGGTGAGCTCGCGCAACGCGAACGCGAGATCGCTCGCCGATTGAAATCGCGCGGCTGGCCTCTTGTCGAGGCAGCGCTTCACGATGCGCGACAGGTCCTGCGGCGTCTGCGACAACGCATGCAGCTCCGGCGGCTCCTCGGTCAGGATCGCCGCGATCGTGTCCGCCGCTGTTTCGCGCAGGAACGCCGGGCGCCCGGTGAGCATCTCGAACAACACGCAGCCGAGCGAGAAGAGATCGGACGCGAAGTTCGCCTCCTCGCCGCGCAACTGTTCGGGCGAGGTGTAGCCGAGCGTGCCGAGGATGCGGCCCGGCTCCGTCTGGTGCGCGACGGTGGTCGCGTTCGCGTCGGGCAGGACCACCTCCTTCGCGAGACCGAAGTCGAGAATCTTCACGCGGCCGTCGGCAGTGAGGAAGATGTTCTCCGGCTTCAGATCGCGGTGCACGATCCCCTTCGCATGCGCCGCGGCGAGACCGTCGGCGATCGTCGCGCAGATCTCCGTCGCCGTGCGCCACGGCATCAGCCCGCGTTTCAACACCTGGCGCAACGTCTCGCCGGAAAGCAGTTCCGTGACGATGAAACGCAGCTCGTCCGTGTCGCCGAGATCGAAGATCGAGACGATGTTGGGATGCGAGAGCGCCGCAAGTCCGCGCGCCTCGCGCTCGAATCGCGCCAGCGCGTCGGCGTGCGTGCCGAGGTGCGGCGGGAGGATCTTCAACGCGACGTCGCGGCCGAGGCGGCGATCGTGCGCGCGCCAGACCACGCCCATGCCTCCCGCGCCGAGCTCCTCGACGAGTTCGTAAACGCCCAACCGCCGGCCGCGCTCCATCCGTCAATCGTGCGACGGCCCCTCGGGAAATAGCAACACGCGCGGCGCGTTTCTTTTTCGCAATCCATGGGATTTTTCTGGAAGAAGAACGAGGAGCCGAAGGCTCAGGCACCAGCCGCGCCCGTGGCACGGACGATCTACGTGTGCGCGAAGGAAGTCGCGGATCGCATCGGCGAAGTGGCGCATCCCGCGGAGCTGCTGCAAGACGAACACTTCAACACGATCGTGCTGGAGCTCGCGCGCGGAACGTACAGCGACGAAGAGCTGCTCACGTATGCATGGAGCGGCAACGCTTCGCTGTCGACGCTCGCGCTGGCGGCGCTCGCACAGCGTCCCGCGAGCGCGACGATCACCGAGCAGATTTTCGAGAACCTGAACGCGCTTTCGGAGGCCGCGCCGCGCTTCTTCGTGCTCCGCGCGTTGACCCGCCATCATCCGCCGCGCGAAGCGCTCATCGGGCGCGTGATGGTGAGGATGGACGACGACTGGTCCGACGGCTACGACCGTCCGGCCATGCAGATCGCGAAGGAGTTCTTCCGCCAGCGCGTGCGCGAAGGAGAGCCGGCGACGTTCGGCGATGCATTGGAACGCGCGTCGTCTTCGCGCCTCGATGACGTCGATGCGCTGATCCGCCGTCAGGATGACGACGTTCGCCGTCCGCTGCGCAAAGAGCTCGACGAGTTCCGCAGCACGCGTACGAACCTCGCGTTTCTGCGCGAGATCGGCCGCGTCCGGACGAAAGCGGAAGACCACGACGTCATCGAATATCAGCCGCAGACGGATGCGGCAACGATGGTGGCGGAGCTGATCGAAGAGCAGTCGCGTTCCGTGCTGCTCGTCGGCGAAGAAGGCGTCGGCAAGACCGTGATCCTCGACCTCGCTGCAGAACAACTGCGGGCGCGCGGCTGGACGATCTTCCAGGCGGGAGCGATCGAGCTGATGGCCGACCAGTCGTACATCGGCGAGCTCGAAGGACGCATCCGCAAGCTGCTCGAAGCGATCTCCGGGAAAAAGCGCCGCGTGCTGTGGATCATCCCGCGCTTCCACGAGCTGGTGCAGGCCGGGACGCACAACAAGAGCGATACCAGCATCCTCGACATGATCCTGCCGCACATCGACAGCGGCAGCATCGCGGTCGCCGGCACGCTCGGGAGCGAGTCACACCTCAAGCTCGTCGAGCGCAAGCCGCGCGTCGCCACCGCGATGTCGACGGTGCGCGTCGAAGCCACGAGCGCCGCCGCGACGATGGAGCTCGCGTCGTTGTGGGCCGCATCGAAAGACGGCGTCGAGCTCAGTGCACCCGTGCTCGAAGAAGCATGGCAACTGACGACGCAATACCTCGGCATGCGCGCCGCGCCCGGCAACCTGTTCGAGCTGCTGCGGCTGACGCACTCGCGATTGACGGCGCCTCAAACCGCGACGCAGATCGAGATCACGATCGACGACATCATCACCACGCTCTCGCAGCTCACGGGACTGCCGGCGTCGATCCTCGACGATCGTGAAGGTCTCGATCTCGACGCGTTGCGCGCGCACTTTTTCAACCGCGTGCTCGGACAACCGGAAGCGGTCAGCGCGCTCGTGGAACGCGTGGCGATGATCAAGGCCGCGGTGACCGATCCCACGCGCCCGTTCGGCGTGTTCCTGTTCGCCGGGCCGACCGGTACAGGCAAAACCGAGATCGCAAAAGCGCTCGCCGAGTTCCTGTTCGGCTCCTCGGACCGGATGATCCGTCTCGACATGAGCGAGTTCAAGAACATCGATTCGCTCGAGCGCCTCACGGGCGCAACGGGCGGCGGCACGGGATCGCTCGTGCAGTCGATTCGCAAACAGCCGTTCTCCGTCGTGCTCCTCGACGAGCTCGAGAAAGCGCATCCGAATGTGTGGGACCTCTTCCTGCAGGTCTTCGACGACGGACGCCTGACCGACAGCCGCGGCGTGACGGCGGATTTTCGCCACGCGCTGATCATCATGACCTCCAACATCGGCGCGTCGATCCAGACCGTCGGACGCACCGGCTTCACCGACAGCGGCAACGCCTTCGTCGCCTCGAACGTGAAGACCGCGCTCGATCGCGAACTGCGTAAGGAGTTCCTCAATCGCCTCGATCGCGTGGTCGTCTTCCGCCCGCTCGCGCGCGAGACGATGCGCGGCATTCTGCGCAAGGAGCTGGCGGAGGCATTCACGCGACGCGGCCTGCGCAATCGCGCGTGGGCGGTGGATTGGGATGAGTCCGCGATCGACTTCCTGCTGCGTCAGGGATTCACTCCCGATCTCGGCGCACGTCCGCTGAAACGTGCGGTCGAGCAACACGTGCTCGCGCCGCTCGCCGAGGCGATCGTGAATCGGCGCGCACCGGCGGGCGATCAGTTCCTGTTCGTGAAGAGCGACGGCGAGCGGCTGACGATGGAGTTCGTCGATCCCGACGCGGCTCAGGCGATCGTCGAAGACGTCGTCGTGACGGACGCCGAAGAAGAACGTCTGGAGCGGCTCGTCCTCGCGGCGCGCGGAACTTCGGAGGAAGTGCGCCGGCTCGCGACCGAGCTGCGCAAACTGCAGGACGTGGCGCGCAGCGATGGTTGGTCGCATGCGAAATCGGTCGCGCTTTCGATGACGTCGCTGCCGGAGTTCTGGACCTCGCCCGAGCGCTTCGCGATTCTGAGTGAAGCGGAACAGCGCGATCGCATCGAGAGCGCGATCGAGGCGGCCCAGGCGCTGATTGGCCGCGTGCAACGCGGTGCGCATCGCGGGACGCCGGCCGACGTCGTGAAGCGCATCGCGCAGCAGTTGTGGCTCGCATCGATCGCGATCGACGATCTGCAGCAGGGTCGCTCGCCGGATGCGTTCCTGCTCGTGGAAGCAGGCGCGGACGCGCGCGAGTTCGGACGCCAGCTCGCAACGATGTACGCCGCATGGGCAAGACGGCGCGGCATGCGCAGCGACGTCCTGTCGGAGCGCAACGGTGAGCGCTATCGCTTCGTCGCGGCGATCTCCGGCTTCGGCGCGCATACGCTGCTCGCGCGCGAAGACGGCGTGCACGCGCAGGAGATCCCGTTCCAGCAGGGCGCGGGGTTCACCTCGCTGCAGGCACGCGTGCGCATTGCCGCGCAACCAGCCGAGCCGCCGCGCGGAGCGCTGCTCGAGATCGCGGAGCGCAGCTTCGCGGCGATGGCGCCGTCGCAGCTCGTCGTGCGGCGCTATCGCGAGAAACCGTCGCCGCTCGTGCGCGATGCGGTGCGGCAATTCCGCACCGGACGACTCGACCTCGTGCTGGACGGCAACTTCGACGTCATGTCATGATGCGCGCGTCACATGCGCGCTAACGAATATACCAACGAGCACGTTCCGTTCAAGAGACTTTGCACGTGAAAAATCGAGTGATAGATTGACGTTGTGACCACTCACGACGTGTACCGCTGTCCAGCCTGTCTCGGACAATTGGTAGAACAACCACAGTCTTTGAATTGTAAGCGCTGCGAAGTCATCTATCCGGTAAACGACTCGGTGAGTGATTTCGTGCGCGGTGCTTATTACGATCAGTTTGATGAGAACACCACACTTACTGACGAACACTTGCGCGCACTCCAGCGCGAGCTCGATGGTGCGTCAGCACGGATCAGTGAGTACTACGCTCCACTGCTTGCCAGATCCGGCAATCACCTATCTCAGCGAATTCTTGATGCTGGTTGCGGAAACGGAATCTCAGTCGATCTGCTGGTTCGAGACGGTTATGATGCGTGGGGAATCGACTCGTCCAGTTTGCGGCGTGCACAGTGGCGTGACCGCCAGCACCGGCATCGTCTTGCCGTCGCCGACGGTGCGAATCTCCCTTTTGACACGGGCTACTTCGATGTCGTTTTGTGTTCGGGCGTCATCGAACACGTAGGTGTTGAAGAGGGCGGCGGTGAGCAATACCGTGTTCGCACACTACCACATCGCGATGACGCTCGCCGGTCGTTTTTGTCTGGCTTATTACGGGTACTGACTCCCGGCGGTACTCTCTACCTGGACTTCCCCAATGGAGCGTTTCCCATCGACTTCTGGCACAACACGCGAGGAGGTTCCGCGCGCTTCCATTCAGTGCACGAAGGATTTCTTCCGACATTCGCCGAAATCAGGGACTTGGCGAGACAGGTCGATCCCAGAATCGTCGTGACACCTGTAAGCCCGAACCGCCGCCTGCGGTTCCAGCAGGTAAGAGCGCATTGGTATGGACGCGCTTTTGCGAAGCCGATGCAGCTCCTGTTCTTCCTGATGGATCATTCGCTTTATCTGTCGCGTTCACCCCTGAATCCTTTCCTCGTGGTCCGGCTCACAAAGCCCATGGCGGCACCTACGGCATCGTGACCGTGTGAGTTCCTGAAAGCATACGACCGCCCCCTCCGCTGGGAAACTCGCCGCCCTCGATACGGATCGTATGGGTACCCGCCGGAACGATCCCGTGAAGATCAATGGCAAAGCCGTGATAGCAATCCGGGGCCAGTCCGGCATTGCGAATATCACACCGCTGAACATTGGAAGCTTGCCAATTGTGTTGTGGCACGCCATCGACCCAAACACTCACAAACGTCGAATGATTCAACGGGCCGGCGGTCCCCCCGTTTGCCGCCGCATCGTTGCTTCCGGTATCCGGGTCATACGCCCAGGCGGTCGCAATCTTGGATGCCGATATTCCATCGAAGTTGCCATACAGGTTCTCCGGCGTCAACGTGACCGTACTCGCAGCGAGGTCGGACAGCAAGTCGCCTGCTGAGCCATTTCCAAACGCCACTTCGATGGTCTGGGGACCGATTGTTCCGTCTCCCACATGCCCAATTTCATTGCCGATAATTCCTGGGTTGTGAGCGACCAGGCTGCCTTTGGGAATTGCGCGTAATGACTGAACGGTAACCAATGTCGTCCGTCACGCGAGATGTTCCAATAAACGCCGCTCGAGTCCGGTGAATCGTCACCGGACGAAACCATAAACCAAGGGTCCCAACCATCGATGTATTTGACATCCACCGTCCCGGCACCACTAGTCACAACCGATTCCGGATAGATGCTTTCAGCATTTCCGAAGTTAACCCCGTCGGACGATGTCCGATGTTCGATCCGGCTTTCGTTCCACCAGGGTTGGTTAGTGTAATACATGTGATACACCCCATCCTTAAGAAGCACGCTCTGCTGTCCTGTGCCGTAACGTCCGTTATGAACGCTGCTGGTCACGATCGGGACGGGCGGCTGCGAAGCACTCGGATATTTGGTCCAGTTGATGCCGTCTGATGATCGCGCCAGGAATACGTAATTCGTCGCGATATTGTAATTCTCAGAAGGAGAACCCTCCCAATTGAGCGCCGTGTAGTACATATTGTATACACCGTTTACCTTGATCACCGACGGGTCGCACACGTGGACGTGATCAGGGCCCGACGGGTAGTCGTCGGTGCACAGGGATGCCGCTCCTCCCTCGCTGGGGCACAGGACGCGTTGTGAGGTGGCCCAGTCTATCAAATAGTGGATGAGATCGTTGTACGGGTTTCCATTGAAAGTTTCGCCTGCGCAGAACCAAATCCGTGTGACGCCGCCTGACCGATGATTGCCGGCGCATACTCGTACTGATTCGTTCGATCCAGTTGCTGACCTCGATGTAGGCTCAGCAACTGCCGTGTCCGCGATGCATGCGGCGGTGCGGCAATTCCGCACCGGACGACTCGACCTCGTGCTGGACGGCAACTTCGACGTCATGTCATGATGCGCGTCACATGCGCGCTAACGAATATACGCCACAGGCACTCGAGCAGTTGTTCCAGGCGCTCGGCGACCGCACGCGCGTGCGTCTTTTGAACCTGATGGCGCAGGGCGAAGTGTGCGTCTGCTTTTTCGTCGAAGTCCTCGGCGAGCCGCAGCCGAAGATCTCGCGGCATCTCGCCTATCTGCGCAGCGCAGGCCTGGTCGCCGCGCGGCGCGATGCGAAGTGGATGCACTACAGCATCACGCGCCCCGAGCATCCGACCGCGCGCCGCGCGTTCGACGCGATCGTGGCCACGTTCGAAGACGATCGCGAGCTGCAACGCGATCGCGCGATGCTGGCGAGAGCGTGCTGCTCGCCGAAAGTGCCGGAGCAGTTGCGGCGGGCGCCGCGACCCGCGTTCGCGGCGAAATAGGGTTTCAGGCCCGATGATCATCCTCGAGACGGAACGCTTGCTCTTTCGCGATCATGTGCCCGAGGACCTCGATGCCTTCGCCGACATGGAAGCAGATCCCGAGGTCCGACGATTCGTCGGCGGCCAGCCGAGGAGCCGCGCCGACGCAGAGCGGAAGTTTCGGAATACGTTCCTTCGCCCAGCCAGCGACCGGATGAGGCTCTGGGCCACTATCTTCAAGCCGGAAGGACGCTACATCGGCTACTGCGGCATTTATCCGCATCGCGACGAGTCAGGCTTGCATGTGGGCGAGGGCGTTCTGGCCTTTTACCTGGCACGACCCTATTGGCGCCGTGGTCTCGCGAGCGAGGCGGGCGAGGCATTCATTCGCTTTGGGTTTCGCGAGCTCGGTCTATCGCGCGTGGTAGCAAGCGTCGAGGTCGGGAACGATGCATCGGTCGCTGTGATCAGGAAGCTCGGCTTCCGTCGGATCGGCACGAGCTCTGCGGGCGCGCGAACATTCGATGATTTCGAGTTGCGCAGCGGCGCGTGAACAAGCTCAGCTCATCGTTTCCCAGGTCTTCTGCAGCACGATCTGGGTTTCCTCGGGCGGCCACACCGCGGCGGCGAGGTAGTAGTAACCGTCGCCGAGGCGGCGGGACTTCTGGGTGAGCTCGGTGAGGCTGCGGCAGACGCCCTGCCGGCCGCGGATGCTCGTGCGGTCGACGGTGTTCCCGGTGCGCTCGGCGATCCCCTCGTAAACGCGGATCTCGTCGAAGAGCTGATGAGTGGCTGCTGCCGATCTCATGATCGTCCGAACGATACCGCAAAGTGCTATCGTGCGCGAAAACTACGAGCTCCGTTCTTTCCCAGGTTTCATTCGGCTGGCGTACCCCGTCCAACTCTTTGAAAGAGGTTGGCACTACTTCAGCAGAGTCCGTTCTTCTGCACGCAGGGAGCTCACGATGTTCGACGACGTTCTCATCGAGTCGGCTGGCAAGGACAAGAAAAAAGGCGGATGGGTAACCGCCCTGATCTCCCTCGTCCTTCATCTCGGCGTGGTCGGTGCGCTGGTCGCGGCCGGCTACTACGTCAAGGAAAACCCGGAGATCATCGAGAAACCGATCTCGGCGTTCATCGTTGCGTCAGCGCCTCCTCCCCCGCCCCCACCTCCCCCGCCTGCTTCATCGACACCGAGCGGACAGACCAAACCGAAGGTCGAGATCCCGCAGGAAACGCCGCGCGAGCAGTTCCGTCAGCCCACCGAGGTTCCGCAGGACGTGCCGCAGGTCGCAGACACACCTTCATCGCAGGAAGATGAAGATGCGGGCGTCGCAGGCGGTGTGGTCGGCGGCGTAAAAGGCGGTGTGGTCGGTGGCGTCGTCGGCGGTGTGGTTGGCGGCGTGGTCGGTGGAACGCTGGGTGGTCAGCTCGGCGGACAGATCGGAGGCCAGGGCGACGTTCCGGTGCGAGTTGGCGGGAATGTGAAGCCGCCGACGATCATCACGCGCGTCGAGCCCGAGTACACCGAGATCGCGCGCAAGGCGCGCGTCAAAGGCATCGTCATCGTCGAAGCGGTCATCGATCGTCAGGGCAACGTGACCGAGGCTCGCATTCTCAAACCGCTGCCGATGGGACTCGATCAGGAAGCCCTTCGCGCAATCCGTTTGTGGAAGTTCAGGCCGGGAACGCTGAATGGACAGCCCGTCCCGGTCTATTACAACCTCACCGTCAATTTCCGGCTCGAATAGCGCACGGGCGCATCAATTAGAAGGGAGAAGTACAAGCCATGGAAGGGATGGAACACAGTTTCAGCATCATGGGGATGTGGGAGGCGATGACGTGGGTCGGTAAGGCCGTCGTCACCCTCCTGGCGCTGATGTCGATCTGGTCGCTGACGATCGCCATCGAGCGTTTGTGGCGATTCCAGATGGCGAAGAAGGAATCGCTCCAGGTGGCACTGGGTGTCACGCCGCTGCTCAAGCAGCACAAGCTCGCCGAAGCGATCGCCTTCACGAAGGACAAGAAGTTCAAGCACAGCCATCTCGCCAAGGTGCTGGCTGCCGGGCTGACGGAGTTTCAGTACCAGGCGTCGGAACAATTGCCGGACGATTTCGATCTCGTCGATTCCGGCAAACGTGCCATCGAGCGCGAGACGCTGATGACGACAGCGGAGATGAAGAAAGGTCTCGGTAATCTGGCGACGATCTCGACGACCGCGCCGTTCGTCGGACTGTTCGGCACGGTCATCGGCATCATCAACGCCTTCCGCGGCATGGCCATCTCCGGCTCAGGCGGACTCGGCGCGGTGTCGGCCGGTATCGCGGAAGCGCTCGCGACCACCGCGTTTGGCCTCTTCGTCGCCGTGCCCGCGGTGTGGATGTACAACTACTTCCTCAACAAGGTCGAGCGTTTCAACGTCGAGATGTCGAACGCCTCGTCCCAGCTGATCGACTACTTCATCAAGAACGAAGCGCGCGTGAAAGCGCGCGTGTAAGCGGAGGCGGCCATGGCATTCGGCGCCGGTGGAGGCAGTCCCGACGAGGTCAAGGGTGACATCAACGTCACCCCGCTCGTCGACGTCTGCCTCGTGCTGCTCATCATCTTCATGGTCGTCACGCCGATGCTGCAACAGGGCGTCGACGTGCTCCTTCCGAACGGTCCGCATGCGGAGAAGAAGCCGGGCGAGAAGGAAGACCTCACCATCTCGATCAAGCAGGACGGCTCGGTGTTCGTCGGCGACAAATGGATCCCCGACAAAAACCTGGCCACGTATCTGCGCGCGGAATATCAGTCCAATCCCGCACGCACGGTAAACCTCAAAGCCGACAAGCGCATCAACTTCGGCAAGGTGCGGCTGGTGATGCGCGCCGCGCACGAAGCCGAATTCACGCGCGTGGCCGTGCTGACCGAGAACAAACAGGCCGGCGGCGAGATGGCCCAGGGAAGGATGTAAGCGATGAGTATGTCAGCAAGCAGCGGATCGGGTGTCCGCTCCGAGATCAACATCACGCCGCTCGTCGACGTGGTGCTGGTGCTGCTCATCATCTTCATGGTGGCCATGCCGATTCTGCAGATGGGTCTCGACGTCGAGGTGCCGCCGAAAGTGGAGATGGCGGCGCCTCCACCCGACACGCAGCAGAACCAGCTCGTGATCACGGTCAAGACGGACGGCGTGTATCTCAACACGCAGAAGATGGCCGACGTGAAAGCGCTGCGCGACTCGATCGCGCGGCAGATGATCTCGCGCCCGACGGATCAGCGCGTGGTGTTCATCAACTCGGAAGACCAGTTGTCGTTCGACCGCGCGGTGCAGGCCATGGACGCGGCGCACGAGGCGGGTGCGGTGAAGGTGGGGTTCCTGACGGACGCGCCGAAATCGTAGATTTCTGGAGCGACGGGCTCTCAGCCCGTCGGCCCTCCGCGAAACAGGACGGGCTGAGAGCCCGTCGCTCCAGATGGCGGAGGCGTGTCGGAATCGAACCAACCTTTCGACGCTTCCGCGCCGAAACAACGGTTTTGAAGACCGCGGGAGCCACCAGACCCCATTCGCCTCCTCTCTGCTGCGGCGAGGAGCGCGGACGATAACACGGCTACAATCGCGCCAATGCCGTGGTGGTTCTTTCCTCTTGCCGTGTTCGCCATCGGTGCGGTCATCGGCAGCTTTCTCAACGTCGTCATCCACCGCTACCCGCGTGAGGAATCGATCGTCTTTCCGCCCAGCCGCTGCCCGCACTGCAGCGTGCCGATCAAGCCGTACGACAACGTGCCGATCTTCGCGTGGCTGTGGCTTCGCGGCCGTTGCCGAGACTGTCATGCGTCCATCGACATGCGTTACCCGCTCGTCGAGCTCGCGAACGCACTGTTTTACGTCGCCGTCTTTCAGCGCACCGGCCTGACGCTCGCGTTCCTGCCGGTCGCGGCGCTGATCTCGATGACGATCGTGTTGATCTACATCGATCTCGAGATCCAGATCCTGCCCGACGTCATCGACCTTCCCGGCGCCGCCCTCGGCCTGATCATCGGCGCCACGCACCTTGGCGCGCTTGCTCCCGAGCTCGTGCTGTCGAAGACGCTGCTCGAGTCGGTCGCCGGGGCTGCCGTGGGAGGGGGTGTGCTGCTGGCGATCGGCCTCGCGTACAAGCTCGTGCGCAAGATCGAAGGGATGGGCCTCGGCGACGTGAAGATGATGGCCATGCTCGGAGCGGTCCTCGGCTGGATGCCGCTCTTTCCGCTACTGCTTTTCGCGGCGCTCTCCGGTTCGGTGGTGGGACTGGTCGTCGCCATGAAAAATCGCGGCGCGAACGGTTTGCAGATCGCGCTGCCGTTCGGCGTCTTTCTCGGCCTCGCGTTCCTGATCGTGCTCTTCTTCGGCAACCAGCTCTCCGACGCGTACGCGCACCTGCTCCTCCTTCCGCTCCCCGAATAAGGCCGTACACTTCTGCGCGTGCCTCGCTCTGAACGGCCATCGCGTCCGCTGGCGCGCGAGATCCGACTGCTCATCGGCACGCTGATCTGCCTGCTGACCGTGTTGATCGTGGCGTTGTTCGCGGTGGCGATGTCGATCCTGCAGTTCGATCGCGTCACTGTCGCCGCCGACGAAACCGCGCGTGCGATCGCGCCTCTCGCGGCAACCGCATCGCGCAGCGATCTCACCGCGCGTCTCGACCTCCTGCGCGCGGCCAGCGGCATCGGCCGCATCGAGGTCTATCGCGGCAACGAGATCTTCGCCGCTTCCGGCACGGTCATGCCCACCGCTGAAGTGCTGACGCGACGCGTGAGCGGCGGCCGCGTCCTGCTCTACTTCGACGTCTCGACGTGGGCAGGCGGGCGAAGGACGGGGTTGGTCGTGGCCGCGCTGGCGACGATCGCCACGATGGCGGGACTGCTGGTGTTCATCCTCTACGTGCCGAAGTTCGTGCGGCCGGTCGAAGAGATGCTCGACCAGGCCAACCGGCTGCGCGACAACACCAGAGGCGATCACGACGCGCGCTATCTCGTGCAGACGTTTCGCGAGGCAGTCGAGCAGATCCAGCAGCAGTCGCAGGAGATCGACCAGCTCCGCGACGCCGCCGCGACGCGCAGCCCGAACGTGTCCGAGATGGCGCGCGCGCTCAACCGCAACTTCAGCTCCGGCTTTCTCGCGCTCGATGCATCCGGCGCCGTCGTGGCCATCAACGACGCCGGCCGCGAGATCCTCGGCATCACCGCAGATCCGGTCGGCAGGAGCGTTGCGGCCGGCGCGTTTCCGCGCGCGTTCGCCGACGTCGTGCGAACGTCCATCGAAGCGCGCGCGGCGCTGACGCGCCGCGAAGTGCTGCTGGAGCCGAGCGGGACGCTGATCGGCATCACCACGGTGCCCATCGAAACGGACGGCGCCTTTCTCGGACTCTTCGCGCTCTACACGGACCTGACGACGTTCCGCGCCATGGAGGCGCGGCTGCGCGATCTCGAGGCGCTGGTCGGCCTGGGCCAGATGTCCGCCGGCATCGCCCACGAGTTTCGCAACTCGCTCTTCACGATCCTCGGCTATCTGCGGCTCGCACAACGCGAAGGTCCGGCGGACGAGCAACTGGCGAAGGTGCGCAACGCGGAGACCGAGGCGAAGAAACTCGCGTCCGCGGTGGACGCATTGCTGAACTTCTCCAAGCCGCTCAAGCTGGGATCACAACGTCTGTCGCTCGACGCACTGACGTCGGATGTGATGGAACGCTTCGCCTCGGCGAATGAAGACATCTCGTTTCACACGGAAGCGGCACAACCGATCGAGATCAACGGCGATCGCGAGTTGCTCGGGCGCGCGCTCGAGAACGTCGTGCGCAATGCGGTCGACGCGGTGCGGCAGCGCCATTTCTCGAACGGCGGTCGTGTCGAGGCGATCGTGACAGCCGAGCCGAATCCGCGCGTGGTCATTCGCGACAATGGCATCGGACTCGACGCCGATCAGGCCGCGAGCGTGCTGCTTCCCTTTCAGTCGATGAAAGCAGAGGGGTTCGGGCTGGGGCTTCCGCTGGCGCGGAAGATCGTGCTCCAGCACGGCGGAACGCTCACGATCAGCGGTACGCCCGGAGAGGGCGCGGCCGTGGTCATCGAGCTGTTCCCGTGATCATGGGACCTTGGACGGGGTGATCTTCACATTCCCCGAACCCTGGACCTCGACCGTGTACCGATTGAATGCGACCGAGGTGTTGTCGACGCCGAGGATCACCGACGTGGCGGCGGAAGGCGTGCCGTTGCGCGTCAGGATCACCGTGTAGACGGCGCCACCCATCAGGTCGACGCGATTCAGATTCTTCCAGCGGATATCGCCGTTGGGAGTGGGCCGGCCGGTCTCGAGGATCGGGATCCACGTGCCGGCCGCGTTTTGCTGCGCCATTGTGTAACGCTCGTTTGCAGGATCGAGAGTCATCCGGAACTGATTGCGCGTGCTCACTGCCTGGCTGCGGAGCATGCGCAGCGACGCCGCGATCTCGCTGGCGGCGCTGCGGATCCGGTATTGCGGCATGAGCTTATTGAATGCCGGCAGCGTAATGAGCGACAGGATGCCCATGATGGCCACCACCGTCAGCAACTCCGGCAGGCTGTAACCGCGCTGGTTCGCTCGTCTCATGGCATCCTCACTACGGCACGCTCTTCATCGAGAAAATCGCGGTCTTGGTCGGCAGCGACCATGGCCAGTCGGGCAGGCCACAGAGGCTGCCGTGGTCGCCGTTCGAATTGTAAATGGCGACCGTGTCGCTGTTGACCTTATCGTCCATGTTCACCTTGTGCTCGGAAATCAGCATTCCAAGCACAGCTGCCTGCGACTCGGCTCTGTACTGTTCGTGGGCGGCCATGACGCCGGCGTACGAAGGCTCGTCCAGATTGTTCAGGCACTGGTTGTTCGGCGCGCAGCAGTTCGAGTGGTGAAAGATGTCGCGCCCGGACAGCCACATGACGCGGTTGCTCAATGCCGGTGCCCACGTCGTCGACGAGTGCAGGTGGATCGAGCCCGCTGTGATGACGGACATGGTGGAGCTCATGTTCCCGTGCTTGTAGAACGCACCGTCGATCAGGACGGTCGCTCCGGCCTGTGTGCCGGTGATGGTGAAGAGATATTTGGCAACGCGAACCTTGTTGAACGGCATATCGGCATTGTCGGTCCTGCCCGCCGCATCGACGCCATCGAGGCCGGGATCAAGCCAATCGTCGGCTGGCGTGACGTCGAACGTGGGCGTCCCGGCACCGCAAGATAGCGGCGCGGTGTTATCGCAGAAATCCCACTCGTTGTACGTCAGGTCCCACTTGTACATGTGACCGACATCCGAGGCCAGGCGCTTTCCCTTCATCGCACGAGGAGTCCCGGCAGTGCCCTGGTTGTACTCGAGGTTGTAGTCCTCGCACAACGACAATTGGTTTACGCCACACGGCTCGGCGGACACGCCGGTTTGTGCATTGGAGATGTTGTCGTTGTCGAGGTCGTTGTTCCAATGCAGATCGAGCGGACCGGCCGTCAGCAGGTAGTACTTCTGCAGGCCGGAGGTGGTGGTCGGTTTATAGGCGAGGTCCCACGGATTGATCTCTGGTGAAGTGATCTCGGGCTGACCGCCCGCCGCGCCGGCACCGGAGCCGCCGGTGGCCGTGCCGGTCGCCGTGACGATGGGCTGGTCGCCGGCGTCGGTGCCCACGACCGGGCCTGTGGTGATCGTGCCATTGGCGTGGATCTGCTCGCATCCGTCGCCGCACAAATTGATATTGAAGGTAACGTTGCCGTTGCCGAGCACGGCCGGCTTTTTCGTCAGATCGCCGATGACCGCTTCAACGACCTCTCGGGCCACGACCTGCGTCTCAGCGGTGTCCGCATATTTCTCGGCGGTGACTCGTACGGTCGTAATGCCATAAGGAACCCCGCCGACCGACGGCGGGCCATAGAAGGAGATGTCGACGATCTTTCCGGGATTGAGATTCACGTCCGTACCGGGGTCCTGGATCAGAGCGTTGATCTTGTCGAGCCAGCAATCGGCGCCGACGTCGGTATCGTCGGCGGGGTTGATGCAATTGAATTTCAGATCGTATTTATCGCTGGCTTCCACGTTACTGTAAGTACCGCCGAAGACCGATCCCCAGTCCGTCGAAAACGGCCCGCGGAAAAAACCATTGTTCGCGCCGGTATAAAGCGCCGGCGAATACGGGCTGCGATCTGCACGGAAAATTCCGATGCCATTGAGAATGGGCTCGGCCGCGGCGGAAGTCGTGCCGTAATAGTCCCAGGCCGAGCCGGCCGTGGTGCCCGCTTTGAACACCGGCACGAGGGCGCGGTCCGCCGGATCGGCGAACATCATCTGCACGAGGCGCACACCACCTTCGGCGACTGCACGGGTCTGCAGCGTGTCCCGATAAACCACCGCGCTCCGCTCTTCCGTGCCGGTGAAGGCCACCATGGCCAGTCCGAGCGTGGAGAGGACGAGAATCACCACCACGGTGAGGATGAGCGCCGCGCCGCGCTGGCGCGCGAACCGTTTCACTCTGCGGTCGCTCTTTGGGTCATTCCGACGCACGTTCATGATCCTCTCCGTCCTAATTGTTCGGCGCGATGGACGACGTCAGGATGTCGTCCGCGACAAGGTCTGGTGGCGTACCGTGACGGGCGATGATCGATACCCAGGTCGTGCCGACCATCTGGTGTGAGTAGACGATCTCGAAGATGTTCGATGTCGCGCCGGCGTTGATCGTAATCGGCGTCGTCAGCGGAACGGTCGAACCGCTCGTGACCACCAGACTGGTCGTGTTCACGGCAGCGTTGTAGTTGACGCCCGTAAGCCGGGTATTGGTGAAGTTGGTGCCGCCGGTCCACGTGAGCTGCAGCGACCGGACGATGACCGGCGTCAGGCAGTTGTTCGTGGCCCGGAACTGCAGACGCTTCCTGCGGTCCGCGTTCGCGCCGCCCGTGGGCGCGAGCAGCGGCGTTCCGCTGAGCGTCAGTCCGCAGGTGACCGTCTCCACGATGAAGGTCCGCGTGACCGGCGTCGAGAGGCAGCCGTCCACGTCGCCCCATGCGGACAAGGTATAGACGCCATCGTCGAGCGACGACGCGTCGAATGTGGCGAACGTGAACGGAGAGGCGCTGTCCGTATAGCTGTAGACCACGTCCTGCGCAGGCGCCGGACCGCGGACCTCGACGGTGGCCGCGTCCCATTGCGCCCCCGCCGCCGGCTGGAATGACAACTGCGGCGTGAATCCCGTTTCGTTGGGCAGTTCGATGACCTGATTTTCTGAGGGCGCGATGATCGCGACAGAGTGGTTTGCCGGCGTCGAGCAGGTCACGTAATACCAGTCTGACTCACTCTCGCGGTCCGTGTCTCCGAGGGCAGCGCATGGATATACGGCGATGACCCGGTACCGGTACTTCACCGGCTGCCCACTTTCTGTCGCCGGCAGGGATACGGCCGCGGTCATCGCCGTCCTGTCGTATTCCTGTGTAATGCCGTCGTTGGTCCATGTACCGCTGCCATTCAGCTCTTTCTGCCGCTGCAGACGATACATCGCGGTGTAGCTGCGCGTATTCGTGGAATCGCGGAACACATGCGTCCAGCCCAGACGGAAGTTCCAGAATCCGCCAGAGAGGGTCACGTTGCCGATCGGCACGGGCGCCGCCGGGACTGCGGGCTCCAATCCCGAAGCCGCGATGAATTTCGCGGTCGTACCCATCGCCGCCGACGCGTCCGGCGAGGCGATATTCTCAGAGTCGTACGTCTTCACACGATAGTGATACTCGGCGCACGGAGCGGCGGTGTTGTCTGTAAACGAAGGAGTCGCCGGCGTTGTGTTCGGCATTCCGGGAACCGACGTAATGCCATCGACGCGGTTGGTGGCGTCATTCGGAGTGAAGCCCGGCGCTGCGTTCCATGCGCCGTTGCGGTAGACGCGGTAATCCTTGACGTCAGGCGCAGCAGTGCTCCAGGGTGGCGTCGGCGCCGACGCACCTGGCGTCGTTCCCACCGATGTGCACTGGCTCGCGCCCGCAAGAGCGTAGCCGGTGGCGCTGGTCTCCACTGCATCCCACGACACATCCATTCTGTTTGTGCCCGTGAGCGGTCCGGCCACGTTCTGCGGAACTCCGGGGACACTTTGAGCGTCGTCGTGTTCGGCGGTCTTGGTCACGGAATCGGTCCAGGTGCTGAACGAGCCGTTCTTGTAGCCGCGGACGGCGAACACGAACTGGCGTTCCAGCGCTTCCGGGTCCTTGAAGAGCATGAACGTCTGATTTGTGGTTTCGTTCTCGCTGTAGGCCGGGGCCACGGACGATTGGATGCTCACCTCGTAATCGACATTGGCTGTCGGCGACGCCTCCCACGTGAGCCAGTAATGCAGGTGGTGGCCGACGCACACCGTGAAACGCGGCGGCGGCTCGATTACTACCGCCGGCTGCATTGCGTGCCGTGATCCTTTCAATCCGAGGTTAACGGAGAGGATTTCCTGCGACAGGCGGAACTTGCGCTTGTTCCGCGTGGCCGTCCCCTCGGCCGGCGCCTCGGCCCAATCGCTCCCCGTGGGAGCAGGCGGGACGTTCGTCCAATTCGTCGGATCGGTGTACCCGAAGTCCGCGCGATCGGCCATGGTGATGATGTCGACGCCGATCTTTCGGATCAACTCTCGCTCATCGCGCTCGGTGTTGGCCGAGCCGTCCGTCGCATCCGTGATCGCGTTGGTGCCGTCTGCTTTCGAATACGTGAACGCGAGCCGGAAAATATTCTCGGCGATGACCTGCTGTTGCGGAGCCGTGCTGTTCGGCAGCCACGTGATGCGGGACAGTTGGTACGGAGGATCGGTCTGCTGTGCGAGATTGAGCGCAGCCACGTAAATCGTGCTGGTCTCTTCCCCCGGGATCGGAAGCGTGGTTCCCTTGATCGCGTCGCGTTTTCCGTCGGAGGAGGTCAGATCGGCGATCAGAGCCAACGGCTGCGTGTTGGCGCCGGGAGTGGAAGCGGTGATGCTGCCCGGTTTGGTCAGCACGTACGCCACGATCTCGTCGTTGTCGGTGGTGACGATCGGAAAATTCGCGTCGCTCTCGAGCGTCGGCTCGCCGCTGCGGCCCAGCACCTGCTGGTTATCGAAATCGCCGCGCACGACGATGGCCGACTGCCAGGCGCCTTCGATCTGTTCGTCCGGCACGTTCGACCGGCCGCGCGGGTTGTAATTCGCGCCGGCATCGCGGAGGGTCTCGTGCATGCGGTCCATCGCGAACCGCGCATTCTGCTGCTGGATCGTCGCGGAGTCGGTGGCCTGATAGGCCTTGGTGGCCTGCTGATACAGCGCGAGCGCCACCAGGAAGACCACGGTGAACACGAGCAGCGCCACGAGGGTTTCGACGAGCGACATGCCTCGCTGCCGGGAACTGCGCCGATTGCTTTCGAGCCGTTGCATCGTGTTGCTCCTCGTTAGGTGGTGATGCTGCGCACGTTGAAGGTCTGAAGGCGGACGGTGCGCCGCCGGTTGCCGAACTCGATCCACGACACCTCCACGACCACGCGCACGGTGGCGGCGGTGTTGAATGAACGCGCCGAAGGCGTCTGCGGCATCGGGGTCATGGTCACCGTCAGCGATGCCGCGTTGCTGGCCCCGGCGGTGGGAAGCTCGCTGTCGCGGAGAAGCGCGCGCCACTTGTTCTGCTCGATCGCCGCAACGGTCGAAGCTCCGTTCTCGGCCGGCGTGACGGAGGTGTCGATCTTGTTGTTGGCGATCTTGTCCCAGGAGATCGTGAGCGGCGTCGTCTCCGTGCCGGCGGCACCCATGAGCGTTTGCGGCGATGCGATGTTCGCGCGCTCCAGCACCGCCTGCGCGAGGATGGTCGCCTCCGTCATTTTCTTGCCGCCGTACGCGCGGCGTACGCCCTGCGTGACCAGTCCGAACATCGCCAGCAGGATGATCGACAGCAGCGCAGTAGCGACGAGCACCTCGGCCAGACTGAACCCTCGAGACCCGCGTTTGCGTTCGTGCATCATGGAGCGACCACCAGAGCGACGGACGTGCCATGCGCCGCTTTCCGCCGTAACTCCTTGTCTTCTATGATCTTCGGCGTCTCCCCTCACGGGATGGGGATTCTAGCTCCGCCAAAGTTGTTACTTTTCGTATCACTGCGGCAACGATCGGGCGGCAAAAGCTTTTGACACCTCGCCACCGCACCGACAACACGTAACTCACTGCACCTGCTGCACTTCTGTGTGAGGCAGGCCGCGTCACGCCATTCGCTTCTCCGCCGGCCCGGAGGAACGAATGAAAAACAGCCAGTCCGGCCAGACCCTGATCGAGCTCGCGATCGCCATGAGCGTGATCGCCCTCATCGCCACCGTCACATCCAACGTTCTCGACAGCGCCCGCCGTGGCGTCTCGCTCGTCGCGGCGACCTCGGAGCTGCGCAGCATCTTCCACGAGGTGCGGATGATCGCCATCGCGCGCAACTGCAACGTCGGCGTGAAGTTCAACGCGCACGAGAAGGACTGGACGTGGACTGTCTACGCCGACGGCGACGGAGACGGCATCCGCAACGACGACATTCAGCGCGGACGCGATCGTCAGATCCAGCGCGCGAAGCGGTTCGAGCACCGCCCCGCCGTCATCGGCGTGCCGCCAGGCGATGTGCCCGATCCGCTGGCGCCGGGCAAAAAACTGCGCGACCGGCTGCCGGTGCGCTTCGGGACGTCGACGATCTGTTCGTTCTCTCGCGATGGCGAAGCCACGAACGGCTCCATTGTGATCACCGACGCGAAGCACGCCGTCATCGTGCAGATCAGCGGCGGCGCGGGCCGCGTCGGGGTGCTGCGCTGGAACGGCAAACGCTGGACGAGCGGCGTCTGAGCCAGCGCGGATGTATCATGAAGTTCCGTGGTCCTGCGCGTTCCCTGAATCACAGGAGGTGTCTGATGCGCCGGCTTGCACTGTCAGTTTGCCTGTGTCTCTTGCTGCTGCCGTTCGCGGCGTTCGGCGCGAACGTGACTGTCGGTTGTGCCGGCGGGACCCCCGGTACGTACGCGTCGATCAACGCGGCGCTCGCGGCCGTCGATTCGCAGGGGCCGAACACGATCACCGTTTCCGGCACCTGCACCGAGAACATCGTGCTCAATCAGCGCGAGCGCCTCACGCTGCAGGGGGCCGCGGACGGTGCCACGATCCTATCGGCAGCGCCATTCGCGACGACTATCGAAGCGCGGAACTGCGGAGGACTCACGCTCAGGAATCTGACGGTCAGAGGAATCAACCGCACCGCGCTGGCAATGTTCACGGGCACGACGCCGACCATCACGGGAGCGACGCTCGAGACGACAGCAGGCGGTCTCGCGCTCGACCTCGTGGGCATTTCGGACGGAACGATCGGCGGCGTCAACGTTGCGGACGCCGTCACGGTCCGCGGCGGCGCGCGCTGCGTTGCGTGCAGCGCTTTCTTAGCCGGCGGAGTGACGCTCGAGAACAGCACGCTGGCCGGCCTGTCGGTCGATGCGGGACGCGTCTCGTTCTTCGGTCAGCGGCCGAGCACACCACCGGCCGGCCAGCCGAACGTCGTCCGGAACAATTTCAACGGCATCGTGGTGACGAACGGCGGTGCCGTCGTGATGGACAACGTCAACCGCGTGGAAAACAACGGCGCGAGCGGCATGCTGCTCATCGGCGGACATGCCACGATCAATGGCGGCACTCTGCCGGACGGGACGCGCTTCGGAACGACGTTTGAGAACAATCAGCGAAACGCCGTCTCGGCTCTGGAAAACTCGCAGTTCCGAGCGAACGGCGCGACGAAGTTCCTGAACAATGGTTCGCTGTCTGTCGAGTTTCACGCGGGCATCAGCGCCACGCACTCCTCGGTGGTCGCGTTGACCGGCGGCGAAATCACCGGTTCCGTCGGGCCCGGCATCTCGTCGGACTCCAATTCCACCATCCGCCTCAGCGGCACCGTGATCAGCGGGAACTCGGAAGAAGGCGTACGCCTGCTGCACGGATCCGTGTTCGAGTCGCTGGCGGGAACGAACATTTCCGCAAACGGAGAAGGATCGGTCACCTGCGACGCGACTGCGATCGTGTTCGGCGACTTCACCGCCATCGCACCGTTCGAGTGCGAGAAGAAAGAGAAGACGGTCAGGTGAACGCGGCGGCGCGCGCGGAGGCGCGCGCCGTCGATCAGCCGCGGGAGCTGCGCGGATCGTCGCCGTACGTCGACTCGTACTCCATGTTGCCGTCTTTTTTGTGCACCTTCACCTGGCTGGGCTCTTCCTTTTTCGCGCGTGCCTTCGCTGCGCGTTCGGCCTCATCCTTGGTGTCGTGCTCTTCGCGGAACGAATCGTCCTTCTCGCGGACGACCAGCCATTTCGACTGATCGGAGTTCGGGGTCACATGGTAGACAGTGCGGTTGCTTGCCATTCCTTCACCTCACGTGCACGAAAATACATGTGACGTGCCAGAAGATCAGGGCGTATCGGCGCCCGACTGCGCGATCATCAACGTATAGCCGTCGGGATCCTGCACCCGGAACTCGCCGGCCGGCAGGTACTCCGGATAGGAAATCGCGCCTGCACTGATCCCAGCCGCCAGCAACTGGCCGCGCAGCGCCGCGAGATCCGCCGCGTACAGATAGAACAGAACGTCCTGCGTGCCTGGATCGATCGGGCGCGCTGTTCGGGCCAACATCAGGTTCGGCCCGCGTTTCCAGTCGGAAGCAGTCGGTGCATAAAGCCACGCCCACTGCATCGGTCCTTCGGCGGGGACGAAGTTGCCGACGTCGAAACCGAGCAAGCCGTAAAACGCGGCTGAACGTTCCACCTCGGCGACGTGGATCATGGCCACGAGTGCGCTGATCGGAGCGGGTTGCGTCGTCATGGTCATCTTGCTCACATCACCAGCTTAATCCACGCCGCTGTAAAGAGGTGCCACAACGGTCTACGGCACACTCACATCCTTGAATGTCACGGTGATCGAAACACCCGGTACGTGAATGGCCCGACCCACGACTGTCCGGTTTTGTTCGCCCATAAGTTCATGAACACTCTCCCGGGCTGAGTCGGCCACTTGGGATCGCCCGTCCGTAAACGTTTTCACATAAAGGCCCGAGGCCGAGCCATCACGTGTGTAATTCACAACACGCTGCTGCCCGCGCAGACCGAGCGACAGGTATTCCGTCCAGTTCGACACCTGTGCGTGCCCCGGCCGCGTGCCTGGGGCTGTCGGCGCGGTTGCCAGACGCGTGAACGCCGCCGGCCCGCTCTGCGGCAGCGCCGTGAGCACATCTCCAGGATCAGCGGTTTCGACAGGCCGGGCCAGAAAGTCGTACTGCGTGTACTTACTCCGGCCATTCGCATCGGTCGTTTGAAGTACGACGCCGGACGCGCAATCCGTCACGGTGCTCACCAGATGGCCAAGCGGATTCCTAACGGACGATTTCAGCGTCGACGCCGGGCCGCAGAGCGAAAAGTCCGGTGCATGAGTGGTGACGCCCCCTTTGGGATCTCTGACCGTATGCGTGGCGCCCGAGTCGAAGTAGCGCGTTTCGGTGGAAACGCTCCTGGTGGCACTCACCCGCTCCACAATGGTCGTTACGTTGCCGCGAGGAGTCCCGGCGCGGGTTGGGTCGAGAACAGCGCTCGGCCGCCGCGATGGCGTGAGGGGAAACTCATCGTAGCGATAGGAGGTCTCCGTCACAGGATCGACGCTATCGCGATCGTACAGACGCGTAGCAGTGACGAGGTTCAGAATGTTTCCGGCGGGGAAGGTCTCGAAAGCGTGTATAGGCCGTCCCCGTCCGCATCAACGGCTTCGTGCCGCCGGTGCATCCCATGGCCGTGACGTGTCCGCCGAATAGACACGTTTCGGTGGCAGCTTCTGTATTGCGAGACTCCGTGCCGCTCCCAGGATCGATGTCGACCGTGCTGCCATGAACAAAATTCGTCGTCGTGGCCAGACCGTCACGAATGGCGATGGTTTTCGTAGAGCGGACATTGCTCGTGATCGCAAAAGGCGAGGCCACAGCCTTCACGACGTCGAAGTCGTAATACGCCTCGGCGCTCGCGGGGTCGACGTTGTACATCGCGGCGACCAATGCGGAGCCGGACCAGGTCTCCTCGCCCACCGTCCAGCCATGCGGAAAGGGATCGAATGAGGGTGGTGCCGAGATTCGCTGATCGTCCGGGTCGAACGCCCGAGGCACAGCGCGGACGATGGTTCCTCGCTTGATCACGGCGAGGTTGGGCTGCGTAACCTCCGACCAGACTTGTGCGCAGGCGAGCGGCCCGCCGTCGGCTGCGCCGAGGCGGTCATAGCTGCATGTAGGAAAGCGTGCCGGGTCGAGCGTTCTGCGTGAAAAACTGAATAGCGACGGGTGGCCAGCGTTGGCCAATCCGTCGGGATGGATCCGCTCGATCGTGCGACCTCGCGCTTGCATTTTGTGGACGTCGTCCGTCCACATGTCGCCGCAGAGCGACGACGACTCCAAATGATTGACGAGCGGCGCCACCGCCTCGGCATAAGCCATGTTGGTTGTCGGATCGCCATATTCGAAGTGCTGGACGGCGCCTCCAGGCTGAAATGCATGAGTGAGATTTCCCCACGGACCGTACTGGAACCGATACTGCCGTCCATCGGGGACCGTAATCGAGTCGACGAGTTGCACGCGGGAAGTGCCGCACGACTCCGCTGCACCATCGCTCCTGCGCCGGCAGGTGATGTCGGGCCAGATCGCGGCGAAGTTCACCTCCATTGGTGTAGCACGCCAGTTGACGGTGTAACGGAGGGGCGCGGCCGCTCCGATGGAAGGAAGATCAACGGATCTCAGACGCTGAAAGCCGAATTCATCGCGATCGAATGTCAGAACGGTTGCGCGTCCCTGCGGGTCCGTCGTCGTCTGCGTGGTGCTTGTGAAGCGGTACGTGGTCACGTTGCCGTTGCGATCGGTCACGCGAAGGTCGCGCGTGAGATCTTCAGCGGTACAACTCGCGCGAAACGGAGGCGCAACGTTCAGTGACGGTGAGAACGGGTCGCCGCTGTCGGGAGCGTGGAACTCTTCCGTCGATCCGTCCGCCCAGCGAACGAGAGGCCTGCACTTATCGGACACGTCCAGCGCCGCATTACCGTCCGTCGACCAGTAGTGGTCCGGTTCAATTGCCGGAAGCGGTGTCCTCGTCGAGCAGCTGCCCTCGGTCCACGTAGACATCCTGGCCACCTCGCCAGGGCGTTCGAAGAACGGCGTCTCCGTGCCGTCGGGGCCGATGTAATGATAGCGATAGACATACCGGGCGGTGTGCTTGCTGCAGGAGTCGAGTGTCGGCTCCACGTATGTCCGTACGGCGCGGCGTGTGAGCCGGCCTTTCATCCACAGCTGTTCGGCTGCGAAAATGATATTTCCGGTCGATGCGCTCGCGGAGGAAACGTGCGTGGACCAGCCCGACCGCGCACTGAGGGAATTGTAAGGTGTGCAGGTGACGCCGGGCCTGGGATTGGTGGCAGTCGGAATATTGTTTTCCGTCTTGATGCCGACGGTCATCCTGACGTCCCCACCGCGGAAGAGCAGACGGGCCGGCCCCATGTCCAGCTTGAACGACGGCTGGTTCCCGAGCTGATAGAACGTCGCTTCGCGCTGCACGGTCTTTCGCTCTGCCGGAACGACATGCAATCGCTCGGTGTCGATCTCCGTGCTCCGGTACAACGAATAGGCGCGAGCCCAGTAATACTGATCCTGCGTAGCGGCGTCGCGGGCAATATGCTCCTTCCTCGCGGTCTCCCGGAGCCTCGCCGCTTGTCTTTCCTGGTATGTTGGAAAGTAAAACGGCGGGATCTGGATGCCTTGTGCCGCCAAGGGAACCGTCAAGCTCCCGGCAATGATCAGCGCCGCGATTCCCGTGACGAGGTGCCGCGGCAGGGTCCTCCTGACGTTTGTCTTTTCGTCTTCGCTGGTCATGCTCATTGCCTTCATGCTGCCTCTCCGATTTCTCGCGGCCGGCGGCGGATTGGTAGTGACGTGCGGAAGGACTGTCTAACGCAGTTGCGATGGGAACAAGGCCGTACTGGTCCCATCGACACGCCTGCGGCCATGCTTCTGCCGGGTGTTGCACGTGCTACCTGCCGGTGCGTTCGGCCGGGCTGCGACTGCGATGAATCCGACGCGCACCGCTACACCTATCGCTTGGCGGCGTTCGTCAGGTGACATGGCCGCTGCGGCGAGGTCGGCCGCAACGAAAAACGGGAGGCTCGCGATTGCTCTTCGCACGTGAGCACCGTATTCGTGTTGAGCGCGATGCGGCGATCACGCAATGTGCACGCATAGCCCCGGATTAGCGGCGGGTCGCCGAATGACACCGTTTGGGCGTCACGTTCCAGTAACGTTTGAAGATTCGCGCGAAGTGGCGATTGAAGGCCTGGTCCTGCTGACCGTCGCCCAGATCATGTCGATGCAGTGCCCACGTGAGCGAGCGATTGCACGCAGTCGGCGCGATGAAAACGCGCTCCATGAGCGCTCTGTTGGCTCGCTGCGCATCGCCCCGAGGTAGCCCGCGAGGTCGGCGTTCGTTCCTCGCCGATGGCGAGTCAACGCCGGCTTCGCTCAGCAATCGCATTTCGCGCGAACTTTCGAGCGTCATCATCGGGTGGCGCCGTCGCAGTCGTCGCTCAGCACACGGCGCTAATTCCGCGCTATGTGCGCATCGCTCGTGCTCGACGTAGCCGCCGGATCCTCCCTATGATGAAAAGATGCGGATAGCGATCGCGATGCTCTCTCTCATCGCTGCGAATCATGTCGCGGCGGCGAATCAGTACGACATGACGGTGCGAGTCGATGCCGCGAAGCGAACCATGAGGGTGGAGGGGCGGGTCACCTTCATTGCCGGAGACGGCTTCCACCTGATCCTGAGCAAACGAATGCGGAACGTCCGTTTCGAGCTCGTGGAGCCGGCCGGATTGGTCGTTGATCACCGGGGATCGCATGAGCGAGGGGGGAACGCTGTCTGGACCTTCCGCACCGGAAAGCGCGATTCCGAAGGATCGCGAGTCACGATGGCGTTCGGCTACGACGGATCTGGTGAAACCACGAACCAATACCACATCGGCCCGGAGGTTTCATTCGCATCAGCGTTCGGAACGGACTGGTATCCAGCCGTTGACACGAGCGAGGCGCGCGGGGTCGGTCGATTGCGATTTTACGTCGAGCCGGCACACGACGTCGTTGCGAGCGGGCGGCGCGTCGCCGATCGTCGCACCGTCTCCCACCGCGTCATCGATTATCACGTGCAATACGCAACGTATTTCGCTTTCGTTGCCGGCGCGTTTCATGTGCACGAGAGATCCGCCGCCGTTCCTTTGAAGGCGTATCTCCTGAGTGAGCGCAACAATGCCGGCACCTGGCTTGACGGGGTCGCCGCGATCGTCGCGGTCCTGCAGAAGGAGTTTGGAACATATCCGTTCGAAGAGCTCTCGTTCGTCGAGATACCTCGCGATGTCGCGACAGCGGCGAGCTTCAACGCCGCCGCTCTGCAGGGCTTCATCCTGCTGAATCACCGTTCCTTGGATGTGCCCGACATTTCGCTGCTGTGGGAATGGATCGCTCACGAAGTCGGACACATGTGGTTTCCACACTATGTGAGCTTTACGCGACCGGGTGGACGCTTCATGGAGGAAGCGCTCGCCCAGTATGGCGCGCAGAGAGTCGTGGAAGCACTCGGCGGATCCGATCTGGCCAGACAAAGCAGGATCTCTGGTTATCCTCCTGATCCGATCTACAGCGCGACAGCATACTTCCGGCTCGTCGACGGCGGCATCGACCATCCGATCGGCGCGTTGCAACGACTGCCCGGGCACAGCGATCTGGCATACACCAAAGGTTCCATGGTTTTTCACATGTTGTCGCGCAGCGTGGGCCGTGAACGGTTCCGCGACGCGCTTCGCAAAACGACAAATGCTTCTCCATACCAGACGATGCCATGGTGGAAATTCCTGTCGGAACTAGAACGGCATGCGGCAGTTGACTTGTCGGCCTTTTATGACCAGTGGTTTCATCGTGTCGGAGCGCCCTCATGGACGTTCACGTGGCGAAATGTTGATCAGGCCGTGGAAGTGACTATCCGGCAGACCGAACCGGCCTACACGTTGGATCTGCCGATCCGCGTCACCGTTCAGGATGGTGCGATCGTGGAAACCGAAATCCGCGTCGTCAGCAGTGAAGAGACCCACCTGATCCCGTCAATACCAGCGATCAACGTCGAGCTCGATCCCGATTTTCACGTGCTGCACCGGCCCAACGCTGTGCCCTCAGAAAAGGTCGGCAAGATGCGGCAAGTTCTCGAGCGCCTCGGATCGTACACCGAGCGGCGGCACGAGTTCTCTCGGGAACTAAAGGCGCTCCCGCGGCGTCCGAGCGATCACGGAAGGTAAAACCAACGTTGCAGCCTGGGCAAGGAAGAAGTTTCTCAACGATCCGATGCGGCTGCTACGCATTGCCGCACTCCGTACCGTCCCAATCCTCACCTGCGGAGCAGCGCGTGACACCAGCGCGAGCCGTTCCGGCGCTCGTCATTCTCGCGTGCTGGTCGGCCAATGGAACACGTTTGAAATTGCGGCAAGCGGAAACCCTGTGACGGGCCGCGTCTCGTTCTTTGGACAGCGGCCGAGCACACCGCCATCCGGCAAGCCGAATGTCGTCGGGAACAATTTCAACGGGATTGCGGTGACGAACGGTGGCGCACATCGAGCGACAGGCCGGCGAGCGCGGCGGAACTGGACGCGCGAGCCGGCATGATGGTTCTGCAAGCCGATGTGGCCTGTCTAACGACGATCTCCCTCGAGTGAAGGCCCGACGACATTTTGGTGTCGGAGTTACTCCGAGCGTCACACCGCCGGCAAAAAACGCACCGCAGGAAACACAACGCGCACCACCGCGAACGGTCACTGCATCCGCCAGGTTGAAGCCGCCGATCGTCGCGTCCGAAATGCCCACGAGATCGAGCGCGAGTCCTCCTGCGGTGGTCTCCATGGTCGCGCCGGTGATGGTCGGAGTCGTGCCTCTGAACAGCGCCGCCGCGGTGCGGGTGGATTCCGCGTACCGTCAGATTTCTGAGCGTGAGTCCGCCGCAGTTGCGCGCCTCGAGCGCGCCCTGGATCGTGAGCCGCTCGCGCTGATTGAGAACGATGTTCTCCGTGCAGGTGCCGGAAACGGTGATCGTCGGTCCTGCGAATCCAGCGACGCGAGCGCAGCGTTTACCGACGGGTGCGTACCGGGTGTCCCTCCGGCACAACCAACGGTAACGTTTGCGCCGAACGCCGCGAACGGCAGCAGAAACAGGCACAGACCAACGGATCGGCAGAACGGCGCCTGAGCCACCTCGCGGTTTCACGTAACGCAGGACTACGGAGTGTCGTTGCGGATACATCCGGCGCTGCACGCCTCGCCATCCGGACCTACAATGACGGGCAGGAGTCCGCCATGCGCAACCTCATCTTCGTCGCCGCCCTGGTCCTCACAGCACACGCGTACGCGCAGCAATCCGCGCCCCCGCCGGCGACCACGACGACGTCCGACGCACCGCCACCGCTCGTGAAGACGGTCGTGGTCGAGCCGACCGATTCGCCGATGGTGCGCGCCGCGAAACGCGCCGTCGCCGCGCGCGTGCACCCGAGCCAGCGCCGCGTCATCAGCCTGACTACAACGATGACGCGCGGCCGCATCGCGCAAGGTTCCGGAACGACCGAGCTGCCAGTCATCCCGCCACCGTCCGTCGAGCCACCGTCACCCGCGACGCAGCGCGAAGCCGCGCGCCGCATCGCCGCGGAGAAAGCCGCGGCGGAAAAAGCAGCAGCCGTGCAGAAGCGCCTCAAGGAGCTTGAACAGGAAGAGGGGATGCTCGCACAAGAGGCAGACCAACAGTACGGCGACGAGGTGGACGAAGACTTGGTGGAAAAACGCCTCGCGGAGATCGAAGCCGAACGGAAGAAGCTGCTCGCGCCGCCGCCTCCGCCGACGTAGATCGGAGGCCTCCGGACATCTGAGCCTCCGTGTCAAGTCATGCGGCAGCGGAGGCGAGGGGTGAGCCTCGCCTGGCGAGTTGCTGCAGGTAGCGCGCTTCGTCGTAGGCGGTGCGGCTCTTCCAGCAGGCGTA
>Ga0196978_1000193_pt1 | contig 31855 bp, 22 predicted proteins | sample S3v_2013CmetaG_FD_155491 | JGI IMG/M metagenome (GOLD analysis project Ga0196978, IMG submission 155491) | Soil microbial communities from Anza Borrego desert, Southern California, United States - S3+v_20-13C | ecosystem: Environmental > Terrestrial > Soil > Desert | place: USA: California... | reverse complement strand
GAACCCTTCTTCTTAGTATCGCGCCGCCTGAACTCGTTTCTCCCGATCGGCACCTCTCGGGTATTTCTCTGAGGGCTGAGGGAGAAGCGAAAAAACGGCAGGGAAAGCTATAGGCGGCCTCCCGTCCGGTTTGACATAGCATCGCGCCGTGAAGAAACCGAAGATCGATGAAGTCTGGCGGGAAGCGCGGGAGCTCATCAGCGCGCGCAAAGGGCGCCTGTCGGCCGGCCTGCTGCTGATGATGATCAGCCGCATCGCCGGTCTCGTGCTGCCGGCCTCGTCGAAGTACGTGGTCGACGAAGTGATCGGCAAGGGGCGCTACGAGCTGCTGCTCCCGATCGCATTCGCGACTGGCGCCGCCACGATCGTGCAAGCCATCACCTCGTTCTCACTGTCGCAGATCCTCGGCGTCGCGGCGCAGCGTTCCATCACCGAGATGCGCAAGAAGATCGAGCAGCACGTGCTCCGTCTCCCGGTCGCGTACTTTGACTCGACGAAATCCGGCGTGCTGATCTCGCGGGTCATGAGCGATGCCGAAGGCATCCGGAACATCATCGGCAACGGCCTCGTGCAACTGGTCGGCAGCGTCGTTACCGCGGTGCTCGCGCTCGGCGTTTTGTTCTATCTCAACTGGAAGCTGACGCTGATCACGCTGATTACGCTCGCAGCGTTCGGCGCGACGCTCGCGTACATGTTCAAGCGCGTGCGTCCGCTGTTCCGCACGCGCGGCGAGATCAACGCCCAGGTCACCGGCCGCCTCGCCGAATCCCTCGGCGGCATCCGCGTGGTCAAGGCGTACACGACGGAAAAACGCGAGGACATCGTTTTCGCGAAGGGCGTGCACAAGCTCTTCCGCAACGTGGCCAAGACCATCACCGCCGTCTCCGGCACGACGGCGCTCGGCACCACGATCATCGGCGTCGTCGGCGTGATCATCATGGTCGGCGGCGCGCGCGCGATTCAGAACGGGACGATGACGCTCGGTGATCTGTTCATGTATCTGATGTTCACCGCCATGCTCGCGGCGCCGATGATGCAGATCGCGTCGATCGGTACGCAGATCACGGAAGCGTTCGCGGGACTCGATCGCATCCGCGAGATCATGCGGCAACGCACCGAAGACGATGAGGACGCATCACGTGAGCCGATCGACCGCGTGCGCGGCGACGTGACGTTCGACGACGTCACCTTCGAGTACAACGAAGGTGTGCCGGTGCTGAAGAACATTTCATTTACGGCGCGCGCACATACGACCACCGCGCTGGTCGGCTCCAGCGGCTCCGGCAAGAGCACTCTGATCAGCCTCGTGATGACGTTCAACCGGCCGAAATCAGGCCGGGTGCTCATCGACGGCCGCGATCTCACCGACATCCGCCTCCGCGACTTCCGCTCCCGCCTTGGCATCGTGCTGCAGGACAACTTCCTCTTCGACGGCACCATCGCGGAGAACATCCGCTACGGCAAACCCGACGCGACATTCGCGGAGATGGTCGAAGCCGCGCGCATCGCTCACGTCGAAGAGTTCGTCGAGCCGCTCGAGAAAAAATACGACAGCGTGATCGGCGAGCGCGGCATCAAGCTGTCCGGCGGCCAGCGCCAGCGCATTGCCATCGCCCGCGCGATCCTCGCCGATCCGGTGATCCTCATCCTCGATGAAGCGACGTCGAGTCTCGACAGCGAAAGCGAGGCGAAGATTCAGGATGGCTTGCGCGCACTGCGCCGCGGCCGGACGACGTTCGTGATCGCGCATCGCCTCTCCACGATTCGCGGCGCCGATCAGATCCTCGTGCTCGAGAACGGCGAGATCGTCGAGCGCGGCACGCACGACGAACTGCTCGCGAAGAATGGCCGCTACAAGCAGCTTTACGACAAGCAGTACCACTTCGAAACGGATCGTTTCATCAATCCGGGCGAAGACTTTTTGCCGGTGAGGGGAAGCAGCGCGCTTTGATTTCTCTGTGTCCTCTGTGGTTAAGGTTTCACCACAGAGAGCGCAGAGCTATCCCACGAACTTGTAGCCCAGCCCGTGCACGGTCAGGATCCACTCCGGTCCGACCTTCTGCCGCAGCGACGCGATGTGCACGTCTACGGTGCGCGTCACCGGCGTCGCGTCGTAGCCCCACACCTTCTCGAGCAGCTCATCGCGCGACAGCACCGACCCGCGATGTTCGACCAGGTAGCGCAGCAGTTTCAGCTCGAGCGCGGAGAGCTCGATCGCCCCGCGATCGCGCGTCACTTCGGCACGGCGGAAATCGACTTCGATGCCGCCGAACGCATACGCGTCGGCGCTGCTCGCGGTGAGCGTGCGCGCGCGGCGCAACAGCGCTTCGATGCGCGCGAGCAGCTCCAGCATCTCGAACGGCTTGGTCAGATAATCGTCGGCGCCGAGCTTGAGGCCGAGGATGCGGTCGATGAGCTGGCCGCGGGCGGTGAGCATGAGGATGGGCGTGTGAACGCCGCGGCCGCGCAGATCGCGGCAGACGTCGAAGCCGCTTTTGCGCGGCAGCGAAACGTCGAGGACGATCGCGTCGAACGCGCCGTGCCAACCCTCCTCGAGCGCGGTCTCGCCATCGCGCGCGATCGTCACCGCGTAGCCTTCACTCTCGAGGCGGTCCTGCAGCGTGAGGATCAGGCTCTCTTCGTCTTCGACGAGCAGGAGGCGGCGCTGCAGGTCAGGCATGGCTCGCCGCCGGAAGCTCGATGGTGAACGCGGCACCGGAACGCCGCTTGTCGATGCGCACCGAGCCGCCATGTGCGAGCGCGACCTGACGCACGATCGCCAGGCCGAGTCCCGCGCCGGGAACCGCGCTGCTGTTGCGGCCACGATAGAACGCATCGAAGAGCTGCTCGGCGTCGGACGGGTCGACACCGGGACCGCGATCTTCGACGGTGATGGCGACGCAATCGCCCTCGCGTGTAGCGCGCACGCCGACCCACTCGCCCGCCCCGCCGTGACGGATCGCGTTGGCGATGAGGTTCTGCAGCGCGCGCATGATCGCGCTGCCATCGCCGTGCACTGCCGGTAGATCGGGGTCGACGTTGGTCTCGATCTTCACCGGCGTGCGCGCGACCAGCCAGTCGCACTGCGACACGGCGTCTGCGATCACGGTCGCGACATCCACTGGCGCATCGTTGCGCGCGCGGCGTTCCTGCATGCCTGCGAGCTCGAGCACCTGGGCGGTCAATTCGCCGAGGCGGGTGGATTCGCGGACGATGGTGGAGCCGTAGCGGGAGAGCTTGTCGGAGTCGTGGATGATCCCGTCGCGCAGATTTTCGCCGGCGGAGCGCAACGCGGCGACGGGCGTGTTGAGCTCGTGGCTGATCGCCGCAACGAACTCGAGTTGCTGGCGGCGGAGGCGCTCCGCGCGGCGCAGCAGCGCGACGAGTACGGCCGCGGTCAACGCGAGGATCAGCACGATGCCGAACGACACCGCGAGATTGCGGCGGCGCGCGGCGGAGACGATCGCGTCGACGCTGCCGTCGTGGCGCCGCACCAGCACACGCGATGGCGGCGAGATGCGCTCGGGTCTTCGCGGACCGGTGAACGGACTGAAATCGAGCTCGATGTCAGGCGCGGATTTTCCGTCCGGCCATGCCGGATCGGAGCGATACATCACGCGATCGCCGCTCAGCACCGCGACGTCGAGCCCCGCGCGCGGGACGATGAAATCGGCGTAGCTGGCGGGATCGAGATGCAACAGCACCATGCGCGGCGGACGGGGTGGTCCGCCGAACATGTCGCCGCCGAATTCGCCGCGCGGAGGGCCTCCGCTTCCGCGCGGCTCGACGATGAACAGCGCGGGGATCTCGCTGAAGAAAGGCGCGGGCAGATTCGGCGGTCCGCGCCGCGGGCGCTCGTTCGGCAAATGCTCGCGCACGACCTCGAGCTCCGCCGGCCACGGCACTTCCGCGAGCGCGCCGTTGTCGTCGACGAGGTGCAGTGTCCATTCTTCGTAACGCTCGATGAGATAGACGTTGCGCACGAGCTTCCGATGCCCGGTCGTGCTCGCCCACTGCTTGTATTGCGCGACGACGTCGCCGTCCGCGACGAATGTCGAATGCAGGTGGACGAGCTCGCGCGAGAGGTCTTCGATGAACCGCCGCGCCGCAAAGTCCGCGTTCGCGTGCATCTGCTGCCGCTCCGCGTCGCTGACGCGGTCGATCCAGCGGTACTGCAGCGTCGCCAGCACCGCGAGCGTCGCCGCGAGCAGCGACAGCAGCACGATCACGATCGAGTTCGGACGACGCATCTGCCAGCGAGTCTAACGCGCGCGTTCTTTGGAAAAACGCGCGTACGCCGAGGTTTTACGTTCTTTACATTCTCCTTGCGCGGTGGTGAAGCAACGGCGAGCGCGGATGGGCAACATCGCATCCATGAAACGAATCATCGTCGTGCTCCTCTCACTCACCTTCGTTGTTGCGGCGACCGCTCAGAACCGCCGCCCGGGTGGACCGGGACTCTTCGCGCCGCGCGAGAATCCGCTCGTCGAATACCTCTCGCTGACGCCCGCGCAGCAGGCCGCGTGGGAAACGTCTCAAAGTGAACTGCACGCGGCCATGCGCGCGGTGCACGATCAGGAGCGTGCGCTCGCGGAGCAGCTTCGCGAGGCGGCCGACGCGTCGACGATCGGCACACTGGTACTGCAGATGCGCGGACTGGCGGCGCAGCGCGATGCGGCGAAGGACGCGGCGGACGCGAAGTTCGCCGCGCTGCTCAGCGCCGAGCAGCACGTGAAGTTCGCGGCATTCGAAGCGGCGGCGGAGTTCCTGCGGCAGCGCGGACCGGGCGGCCCGCCGCGCGACCGCTAGCGCCCGATCCAGCAGCGAGTGCGGCCAGACCAGCTCCGCTTCCCGGCGCCAAACGCGAACTGGCGCGAACCGAAGAGACGCGGATCGGAACGCGGGGTTGGTCTGGCCGCACTCGCTGCTGGAAATTGAAAATTGAAAAAACGAAAGGCCCCGAAGGGGCGCTCGTTTCATATTTTTCAATTTTCAATTTTCAATTTTCAATTTTCCGATCGCGTGATCTCATTCACGCATGCTGTCCACTCTCTTCGACCTGACCAACCGCGCCGCCATCATCACCGGCGGCTCCCGCGGTCTCGGCCTCGAAATGGCGGAAGGCCTCGCGGAGGCCGGCGCGTCGCTGATGTTGTGCGCGCGGCGCGAGCAGTGGCTCACGCCCGCGCTCGATGAACTGCGGGGCCGTGGTTTTCGTGTCGAAGGCCGTGTCTGCGACGTCGCCAATCCCGCGGACGTTCAGGCGGTCGTCGACGCCACGATGGCCGCATTCGGCCGCATCGACATCCTCATCAACAACGCCGGCATCTCGTGGGGCGAGCGTCCCGAGACGATGGCTGTCGACAAATGGCAGAAGGTGCTCGACACCAACCTCACCGGCGCGTTTCTCTTCGCGCAGGCTGCCGGCCGCGAAATGCTGAAAGCGCGCTCCGGTGCGATCATCAACATCGCCTCGGTGGCCGGTTTGCGCTCTGCCGTGCTCGGTCCGCATTACGCGGCGTATGTCGCGAGCAAAGCGGGCTTGATGGGACTCACACGCGAGCTCGCGGCGTCATGGGGACCGCACGGCATCCGCGTGAACGCCATCGCGCCCGGCTTCTTTCACTCGCGTCTCGCCGATCCGGTCATCCAACTCGTCGAGCCCGCGATCAGAGAGCGCAACCCGATTCCTCGCGTGGGAAACGCGGGTGAGCTGAAAGGCGTGGCCGTGTTCCTGGCGGCCGACGCGTCGAGCTACATCACCGGGCAGACGATCGTTGTGGATGGCGGGGGGACGATTGTGTGACTCGTTGGCAGTCTTAGAGTCTTACAGTCTTAGAGTCGTAGAGTAGTCTTCCGCTCGCGTAACTTGTGATCCCGACCCTCTACGACTCTAAGACCCTAAGACTCTAAGACTCCAAAAACGGAGAACGAACCCCAAATGACGCACACGATCCACCGCGCCGTCGTAATCGGCTCCGGCACCATGGGCGGCGGCATCGCCGCGCATTTCGCGAACGCCGGCATCCCGGTCTATCTGCTCGACGTCACGCAGGAGATCGCGAAAGCATCGCTCGAGCGGCTGAAGAAGAACACGCCCGCCGCGTTCTTCACGCCCGCGGTTGCGCAGCTCGTGACCATCGGCGCGCTCGAGGCGAACGAGGCCTGGATCGGCGAGGGCGACTGGATCATCGAGGCCATCGTCGAGAACCTCGACGCGAAACGCGACCTCGTCGGGCGCATCGACCGGCTGCGCAAACAGGGCAGCATCGTGTCGAGCAACACGTCCGGCATTCCGATCGCGCAGATCGCCTCCAACGCGTCCGAGGACTTCAAGCGCCACTTCCTCGGCACACACTTTTTCAATCCGCCGCGTTACATGAAACTGCTCGAGGTCATCCCGACGCCGGACACCTCGCCCGACGTCACGTCGTTCGTGCGCAAGTTCGCCGAAACGCGCCTCGGCAAATCGGTCGTGATCTGCAAAGACACGCCGAACTTCATCGCCAACCGTCTCGCCTCGGTCGGCGGCGCGTCGCTCGTCGACTTCGCGCTGGCGAACAACTACACCGTCGAAGAAACGGACCTCATCGCCGGCCCGCTCCTCGGTCGTCCGAAGACCGCCGCGTTCCGTTTACAGGACCTGGTCGGCTTCGACGTTTCGAGCGCGGTCGCCGACAACCTCTACGGCGCGATTCCGCACGACGAATCGCGCGAGGTGCTGCGCTCGCCGCTCGTCGAGCGGCTGCGCGTCGATCAAACAGCGAAAGGCCGGCTCGGCGATAAGACAAAGCAGGGGTTCTACAAGAAAGACGGCAAAGTGATCCTGTCGCTTGACCTCGCGACGGGCGACTATCGTTCGCGCATCGAGCCGCAGATCGCGTCGCTGGAAGAAGCGCAGAAGATCCGCGATCTCGCGGAGCGTGTGAAGTTCGTGCTGCAGCAGCAGGATCGCGCGGGCGCGATGGGGCGGCACATCATCTACAACGCGCTCGCCTATGCCGCGCGCCGAGTGCCGGAGATCAGCGACGACCTGGCCAACATCGACAACGCCGTGCGCTGGGGCTTCTCGCACGATCTGGGACCGTTCGAACTGTGGGATGCGCTCGGCGTGCGCGAAACCGTCCATCTGATGGAAGCGAATGGCGTCGCGGTGCCGCCCTGGGTGCACGAGATGCTCGACTCCGGACACACCACGTTCTATCGCGATGGCGAGGTGTACGACGTCGCGTCGAAGTCGTACGTCGCCATTCCGAAAGACCCGCGCCACATCAACCTGAGCGACTGCCACGTCATCAAGGAGAACAAAGGCGCCAGCCTCCGCGACCTCGGCGACGGCGTGCTCTGTCTCGAGTTCCACACCAAGATGAACACGCTCGACGAGAACATCCGCGCGATGCTCCTGGAATCGGTTGATGAGGTCGAGCGCGGCGACTGGAAAGGTCTCCTCATCGGCAACGACGGCAGCGATTTCTGCGTCGGTGCGAACCTCAAGGCGGGACTCGCCGAGGGCGCTGCGGCCTCGATCGATGCAGCGGTGAAAGGGATGCAGGACGCACTGATGAAGGTGCGCTTCTGCGCGAAGCCGGTGGTCACGGCGCCGTTCGGACGCACGCTCGGCGGCGGCGCGGAAGTGGCGATGGCGGGCGCGCGCATCGTCGCGGCGAGTGAGACGTACATGGGCCTCGTCGAAGTCGGCGTCGGCCTGATTCCGGGCGCGGGCGGCTGCAAAGAGTTCGTGCGGCGCATCGTGTCACCGCCACAAAAACAAGCGCCGAACAGCGACGCAGTGCCGTTTCTGCAGACCGTGCTCGGGACGCTCGGTACCGCGAAAGTGTCGTCGAGCGCGGAGGAAGCACGCTCGCTCGGATTCCTCACCATTGCCGATCGCGTGGTCATGAACCGCGATCACCTCCTGCACGAGGCGAAGCAGGAAGTGCTCGTGCTCGCCGCGGAGAGTTACACGCCGCCGGTGCGAGATCGCAACTGTTTCGCCGCCGGCCGCGACGCGCGCGCGGCGCTGCTCGCCGCGATTTACAACCTGCAGCAAGGCGGATATGCGACCGAGTACGACGCTTACGTCAGCGGCAGACTCGCGTACATCCTCTGCGGCGGCAATCTCTCGAGCGCGCAATGGGTCGACGAGCAATTCCTGTTGGACCTGGAGCGAGAAGTCTTCGTCGAGCTCTGCGCGCAGCCAAAAACGCAGGAGCGTATTCAGCACATGTTGACGACGGGCAAGCCGTTGAGAAACTAGTACCTCGGGTACCTCGGAGTCCCTCGGGTTCCTCGGGGGAGCGCTGAACCCCTCCGAGGAACCCCGAGGAACCCGAGGAACTCAAGGAGAGACCATGCACCAAGCAGTCATCGTGGCCGGCCTGCGCACCGCGGTCGGCAAGGCGCCGCGCGGTTCGCTGCGCACCACTCGTCCTGACGACATGGCCGCGGAAGTGATCCGCGCGTTGATGGCCAGGACTCCGCAACTCACGCCCGATTCGATCGACGACGTGATCATGGGCTGCGCGACGCCGGAAGGCGAATCGGGGACGAATGTCGCGCGCATCGCGTCGTTGCGTGCCGGTCTGCCGGACAGCGTGCCGGCCGTCACCGTCAATCGCTTCTGCTCGTCGGGCTCGCAGACCATCGCCATGGCGGCGGAGCGAATCATGGCCGGCATGGCCGACCAGATCATCGCGGGCGGCACCGAGTCGATGAGTCTCGTGCGCGGCAACAATCGCTTCCGTCCGAATCCCTACCTCGTCGAGCATCGGCCCGACGCTTACCTGAGCATGGGCCTCACCGCGGAGAACGTCGCGCGCAAGTACAACGTCTCGCGCGAAGATGCGGACGCGTTCGCGCTGCGCAGTCATCAACTCGCGCTCGCGGCGCAGGCCGCGGGCAAGTTCGCCGATGACGGCATCGTGCCGCTCGACGTCGAGATCACCGAAGCGGATGAAACGGGCGAGATGAAAACGAAGCGCTTCACGTTCCATACGGACGAAGGTCCGCGCGCCGACACGACGCTCGAAGCGCTCGCGAAACTGAAGCCCGCGTTTCACGCAAAAGGTGTCGTCACCGCCGGCAACTCCAGCCAGACCTCGGATGGCGCGGCCGCGGTGACGGTGATCTCGCGTGCGCGTGCGGAGGAGCTCGGACTCAAGCCGCTGGCGCGTTTCGTTTCGTACGCGGTCGGCGGCGTGCCGCCGGAGATCATGGGTATGGGACCGGTCGTTGCGGTGCCGAAGGCGCTCAGGCGTGCAGGACTCACGCTCGCGGACATCGATCTCATCGAGCTGAATGAAGCCTTCGCAGGTCAGGCGCTGGCGGTGATTCGGGAGCTCGGTCTCGACGAATCGAAAGTGAACGTGAACGGCGGCGCGGTCGCGCTCGGACATCCGCTCGGCGCCTCGGGCGCGAAGCTCACCGTCCAACTCCTCGGCGAAATGCGGCGGCGCGGTTCGCGCTACGGTATGGTCACGATGTGCGTCGGCGGCGGCCAGGGTGCGGCCACGATCTTCGAGAACCTGCAGAGCTGACTCACATGGATTTCAGTCTCGACCCGCAGCTCATCGCACTGCGCGACCGCGTGGCCGCGTTCGTGCGGGACGAAGTGATTCCGGCCGAGGGGAAGGTCGGCCAGTCGATCACGGACGAGGTGGTGGCGGACCTGCGCGCAAAGGCAAGAGCCGCAGGCATTTACGGGCCGCAGCTCCCGCCGGACTATGGCGGGATGGGGCTCGGCACAGTGGCCATGTGTGTCCTCTTCGAGCAGGCCGGCCGCAGCTTCCTCGGCCCTCTGGCGATGCATTGTTCTGCACCGGACGAGGGCAATATGCATCTCCTTTCCTTGTTCGCGAACGAAGAACAGAAAGCGCAGTATCTTGCACCGCTGGTGAGCGGAGATATCCGCTCCTGCTTCGCAATGACCGAACCGGCGCCGGGCGCAGGCTCCGATCCGACCATGATGCAGACGCGCGCCACGAAGGTCCCTGCCGAGAACGGCGCCGGCTGGGAGATCAACGGCCTGAAATGGTTCACGAGCGGCGCGGAAGGAGCGTCGGTCGCGATCACGATGGCGGTCTCCGATCCCGACGCGCCATCACATCGCCGCGTGACGATGTTCCTCGTTCCCACCGACACGCCCGGCTACAAACTCGTGCGCGCCGTCCCGACGATGGGTGGCCACGGCCTTGGCGGACATTGCGAAGTCTCATTCGATCGCGTGCGCGTTCCCGACTCCGCGGTGCTCGGCGAAGTCGGCGATGGCTTTCGCATGGCGCAGGTGCGGCTCGCACCCGCGCGTCTCACGCATTGCATGCGCTGGCTCGGCGTCGCGCAACGCTCACTCGAGATCGCGGTCGGGCGCGCGAAGGAGCGCGATGCGTTCGGCAAAAAGCTCGCGGAGCATCAGTCCATTCAATGGATGATCGCCGACTCCGAGATCGATCTGCACGCATCGCGATTGATGGTCATGGAAGCGGCCTGGAAGCACGAGAACGGCAGCGAGATCCGGCACGAGTCGTCGATCTGCAAAGTGTTCGTGGCCGAGGCGGTGAATCGGGTGATCGATCGCGCGGTGCAGATTTGCGGGGCGCTTGGATATTCGGGCGACACGCCGCTGGAGTTGTTCTTCCGCGAGGCGCGCGCGTTTCGGATTTACGACGGACCCAGCGAAGTGCATCGGATGGTCATCGCGCGCAACGTGCTGCGGGAGTGGTGATGGATACGCGGCCGGTACGCACGAGCGAGAACCTCGACTGGCAACGCCTCGAAGACTATGTCCGCGCGAACATGAATGTTCCCGCGGAACCGATGCAGGTCGAACAGTTCCCCGGTGGTCACTCCAACCTCACCTACCTCCTCCGCTTCGGCGACGAGGAGCTGGTCCTGCGGCGTCCGCCGTTCGGGCCGGTGCCGCCGCGCGCCCATGACATGGCGCGCGAGTGCCGCGTGCTCGAGGCCGTGCATCCGCATTTTCCGCTCGCGCCGAAACCGTATCTGCTGTGCGAGGACACCAGCGTCATCGGCTCTGTCTTCTACGTGATGGAACGGCGTCGCGGCATCACCGTCCGCAACGATGAGCCGCCGCCGATCGCGGGGAACATCGAGCTTCGCAAGCGCATCAGCGCGAGCGTGATCGATACGCTCGCCGATTTGCACGCGATCGACGTCGTCGCGAACGGACTCGATGCGCTCGGAAAGCCAGCCGGGTTCGTAGCGCGGCAGATTCGCGGATGGACGGAGCGGTGGAACGGCTCGAAGACGAGCGACGTGCCGGAGATGGAAGCACTCGCGGCGTGGCTCGAAGCGCACAGCCCCGCCGACTCAGCGCCGTCGCTCGTGCATGGCGACTACAAGCTCGACAACGTGATGCTCGACGCGCAGCAGCCCGATCGACTCGTCGGCGTGTTCGATTGGGAGATGAGCGCGGTCGGCGATCCACTCGTCGACTTGGGGATCCTGCTTGCGTATTGGGTGCATGTCGCCGCCGTGAGCGATGGTTCGATCGCGACCGTGACGACGCGCGAAGGATGGTTTGGGCGCGACCAGATCCTCGAACGTTACGCGGCGCGTTCGGGACGGAGCGTCGATGCGATCGCCGTGTACGAAGTGTTCGCGGTGTTCAAGCTCGCGGTGGTGATCCAGCAGATCTACGCGCGTTACGTGCGGAAGCAGACCGACGATCCGCGTTTCGCGTCGCTGGGCGAACGCGTGGCGACGCTTGCGAGCATCGCCACGCAACTCGCGTTCTGAAATCTCCAGATTTCTTACTTCAGCATCTCCTTCAGCGCATCGAGCTTCTCTCCCCACCACGCCTTCATCCGCTCGACGCTCGCCTTGTCCGCCAGCTTCTGATGCTGCACGGCCACCGAGCTTTTGCCGGCGCCTTTTTCCACGAAGTAGAACTGCACGAGCGTTCCATTTTCCATCGACGCACGCATGGTCTTGTTCTCATTCGCCGTGCGAATCTTCAACGCGTCAGGCAGCCACTTCCTGCGCAGGCGCGCGTTCGAAAACGCTGCGTACAGTTTGTCGATCGGCACGTTGAACGTGCGGCTCTTGCTCGCTTCATACGAGCCGCCGCGGCGTTGCCCTTTGTCGCGCAGTCCGCGGATGCGCTCGTAGCCGACGGTCACCGTCTGGCTCCACCAGTCCCGTGTGCCGATCGAATGTACGTATTCAGCGATCTCGGCGTGCGGCTTTTCGTTCGCCTTGACGGCGTCGAGCGTCGACACCCACTCCTTCCAGTTGCGGCCGGTCGCTTTCCTCACGGCCGCATCGCTCATGCCCGCCAATTCGGCGTAGTCGGGTTGCTTGCTGACGACGTGCAGTCGCGCGGTGGTGTAGGCCTCGCCCGTCTTCTGCATGCGCGTACGGACGATCTTCTTGAGGTCTTTCTGAATCGGCATCACGTTCTCCTTCGTTCATGCCGCAACGACGCTCCCCAGCAACGACGCCGCGACCTGCGAAGGTCCGTCATACCGATCCGGGAGTATGCCCCCCTTTGCCTCGGCGAGGGCCCTTGCTGGGGAAAGGCCATCGAGGTTGGGCGCGGATCAGCGCCGCAGAGAATGTAGTGCCGCGCGCGCCAACGCGCAAGGGCCATGGAGAGCGGCAGCTAGCGCTGCCGCGCTCCATAGTGCGCATGAAACGCCGCGCGGATTCGCTGCACTATCACTCCATGCGAAAGATGATCAGCGTGAGCGTCGCGGCGGTTCTCACCCTCGCCTGTGCGGCGCCGCCGCCTGAGAGCAGCGCGCCCCCAGTAGTCGAATCGCTGGACACGATGTCCACGGCTGAGGCAGCGCCCCCGCCGTCGCCGGCACCAGCCATGCCGGAGATCGAGACCTCGCCGCGTCCCGCGCCGGCGAAGTCGACACCTCCGCCTCCGCGCCCGTCGGCGCGCCCACGCCCGCGCACGTCGCCGCCGCCGCGCACCGCCATCCGCGAAGTGGCGACCAGGGACTACGTCAAAGTCCCCGTCTTCTACGCCACCACGCGCAAACAGGAGCAAAGCCGCGAGCCCGATGAAATGTTCGCGGGCAATCGCGCGCGAACGCAGCACGGAGTGAGCTGGGTCAGCATCCCCCGTTCCCACGAAGCGGGCGAGCTCGAAGAGCCGTCGATCTTCACGCTTACCTTCAGCGAAGATCCCGCGAAGCACGTGGTGCTGCTCGAGGTGAAGCCGGTGCCGAAGGAGCAGTGGTACACGGACCTCAACGCTTCGATCGCGGACGGCCGACTCAATCAGGCGTTCGTCTTCATCCACGGCTACAACGTCTCCTTCGAAGACGCCAGCCGGCGCACCGCGCAGATCAAATACGACCTCGGGTTTGCCGGGCCGGCGGTGCTCTTCAGTTGGCCTTCGCATGGCTCGACTTCGCACTACCTCGCCGATGAAGCGAACGCCGAATGGAGCGTGCCGCAGTTCGCGGACTTCCTCGTCGAACTGCGCAGGCGCACCGGCACCACCACCATCCATCTCATCGCCCACAGCCTCGGCAACCGCGTGCTCTCGCGCGCGATGGAACGCATCGATCTCGACTCGTCGATCGCACCGAAGCCGGCGTTCAGCCAGGTCGTGCTCGCCGCGCCCGACATGGATGCGGATCTCTTCCGCGAGCAGCTCGCGCCGCGCATGCTGAAGCTCGCGCGGGGCATCACGCTGTACGGCTCGAATGACGATCGCGCGATCATCGCGTCGAAGAAAGCGCATCAGATCGCGCGCGCCGGCGAAGGCGGCGCGAACCTTCCCATCGTGCCCGGCATTCAGTCGATCGACGTCACCGGCATCGACGCGTCGTTCCTCGCACACTCGTACATCGGCGCGGTCTCGGTGCTCGGCGACCTCGCGCAGATCTTCTGCGAAGGCAAGACGTCGGGCGCGCGTTTCGGATTGAAGCCCCGCAATCCGTCCGGATGGCAGATGGTGGCGTCCGAGGAGAAGCGCTCGCCGAGGCCGTGTCTGGCACGTTAGGATGCGTCCATCGCAGGACGTCCAACGTGACCACTGGAGACTTTCTCGGCAGCACGCGCTTCGAGGTGAAGCGGCGGATCGGATCCGGCGCGTTCGGCGTCGTCTACGAGGCATTCGACGGCGCGCGCAACGCCACCGTGGCGATCAAAGCGCTGCGGCACGATTCGCCTGACGCGCTGCGGCGTTTCAAACGCGAGTTCCGCTCGCTCTCCGACATCGCGCACCGCAATCTCGTGCAGCTCTACGAGCTCATCGCCGACGGCGACGAGTGGCTCGTGACCATGGAGATGATCCGCGGCAAGAGCTTCGTCGAATACGTGTGGGGACATGGCCCGTTCCGCTTCTTCGGCACCGGCGATGAGCCGACGGAGACGACGAGTGATGGCGACGGCGGGTCGGGCGGAGCGACGCATTCGCGGGAACATTTCACGCGGCCGCTCGACGCCTCGCCGGCCGATCTCGCGCTGCTCGCGGGCGCGTTGCCGCAGCTCGTACAAGGCGTAGTCGCTTTGCATTCGTCGGGCAAGCTGCATCGCGACATCAAGCCGTCGAACGTGCTGGTCACGAATGAGCCGCGCGTCGTGCTCCTCGACTTCGGCCTCGTCACCGACACCGGCGCCGACCTCACCTTCCAAAGCATTCGCATCGCGGGCACGCCCGCGTACATGTCGCCGGAGCAGGCCGCGGGCTTGCCGCTCACGCCCGCGAGCGACTGGTACAGCGTCGGCGTCATGCTCTTCGAGGCGCTCACCGGCGACGTCCCGTTTCAGGGCCCGTATCTGAAGGTGCTGACGCAGAAGCAGACCGTCGACCCGCCCCTGGTCAGCAGTCTGGTTCCGGGCATTCCGCCGCATCTCGATGAACTGTGTCGCGATCTGTTGCGCCGCGATCCCGACCAACGTCCGAGCGGCGACGAGATTCTGCGCCGCCTCGGCGAGATCAACGTCGTGCACGTGACGCCGCGTCCGCAGACGACGCCCGCGTCGTCGCCGTTCATCGGCCGGCAGCGCCATCTCCGCGCGTTGCGCGAGGCCTTCGAAGCGACGCTGAACGGCGAGCAGATCACGGTGCGCATCGCCGGACACTCCGGCATCGGCAAGACCTCGCTGATGCGCACGTTCCTCGAGCGCCTCAAAGACGAAAACCCCGACGCGATCATCCTCACCGGCCGCTGCTACCAGCGCGAGTCGGTGCCGTACAAAGGCGTCGACAGTCTCGTCGATGCCTTGCATCGCGTGCTGTCGCGGATGGCGCCGCACGAGCTCGAAGCGATCCTGCCGCGCGACATCCTCGCCGCCGAGCAGCTCTTCCCCGTCATGACGGACCTCGGCGACGCGGTACGGATGCGGCGCCGCATCGCGGTCGTGCCCGATCAACAGGAACTGCGACGCCGGGCGTTCGCCGCGATGCGCGATCTCTTCATCCGCCTCGTCGATCGCGCGCCGCTCGTGATCGCCGTCGACGATCTGCAGTGGGGCGACGTCGACAGCGCGGAACTGCTCAAGGAAATCCTCCGTCCGCCCGAAGCGCCGGCGCTGCTGTTCCTCGCTGCATATCGCGCGGATGAAGAACGCAGCAGTCCGTTCCTGCGCACGTTCCTCGACGAGAGCCGCTTCGGTGTGCCGATGCGCGAGCTGCACCTCGGCCACCTCTCCGTCGATGAGTCGCGCCAGCTCGTGTCGGAGCTGCTCGAGTCGGTGCCGAATGCGACTCCGGACATGGCCAACCTCATCGCCGATGAGTCGGGCGGCAGTCCCTTCTTCATCGATGAGCTGGTGCGCTCGCTGCGACTTGCTGATGAAGCGGCGGTGCGCGAAGCCGCGCGGCGCGGCGCGGACGACAGCGATGCGCGCGAGCTGAACATCCGCGACTTACTCCGCCTGCGTCTCGCGCGACTGGACGGCGAAAGCCACACGGTTCTGAAGCTCGTGGCGATGAATCGGCGTCCGACGCCGGCGACTGTCCTGCGCCGCGCGCTCGTCGACGTCGACTACGACGCGGCGGTCGCCAAGCTGCTCTCCGAACATCTCGTGCGCTCGCGCGAGACCGCACACAGCGAGGAAGTGGAGATCTATCACGACCGTCTGGCTGACGCCGTGGTCACACTCGTCGACGACGAGGAGCAGCGCATGCTGCACGCGGTGCTCGCCGACGCGCTGGAAGGCAGCGACGACAGCGATGACGAGTTGCTCGCCGATCACCTCATCGCGGCCGGCGTGGTCGATCGCGGCGCGACGTACATCGTGAAAGCGGCAGACGGCGCCGCGAAAGCGCTGGCCTTCGATCGCGCAGCGCGTTTGTACCGGCGCGCGCTTTCACTCGACACGCCGCAGGACGTCGACGCCATCCGCCGCAAGCTCGGCGACGTGCTCGCAAGCGCGGGACGCGGACGCGAAGCGGCCATCGAATATTTCGCGGTGAAAAGCGAAAACCTCGCGGATGAACTGGAGCTCAAGCGCAAGGCCGCACAGCAACTGCTCTTCAGCGGCCACGTCGACGAAGGCCTGTCGGCGGTGCGCACCATCCTCGCGTTGACCGGCATCCCGTTTCCCGAAACGCGCCGCGACACGATCGTCGCGCTGCTCAAGGCGCGCCTGAAGCTGAAATTCCGCGGGATCAAATTCCGCGAGCGCAGCGTCGATCGGATTCCGGTGGACGAACTGCTGCGCATCGACACGTGCCGCGCGGTCGGCATCGGTCTCAGCTCCGTCGACACCATACGAGGGGCCGTGTTTCAGACGCGCTATCTGCTGCTGGCGCTCGACGCGGGTGATCCGCATCGCATCGCGCATGCGCTGGCGATGGAATGCGGCTACTCCGCGGTCGGCGGCTCGCGCACGCGCAAGCGTACGCGCACGCTCACCGCCGAGATGCATCGCATCGCCACGGCCGTGGCCACGCCGCTCGCACTCGCGAACGTGGACATGATCGAAGGCATCGTCGCGTCGCTGGAAGGGCGCTGGCGCGTCGGCGCGGAAACGCTCATGCGCGCCGAACAGGAGTTCCTCGAACACTGCACCGGCGCGACGTGGGAGCTCGGCACCGCGCGCTCGTTCGGACTGCGTTGCCATCAGTTCCGCGGCGACATCCGCGTGATGATCGAGCGCTTCCCGCCGCTGTTGCGCGATGCACAGGAGCGCGGCGACCGCTACTTCGCGACGAACATCGTGCTGTTCTCGCACTACGTCAATCTGGCCACCGACGATCCGCGGAAGATGTCCGAATCGATCGAGGCGGCGATGCACGGCTGGTCACACGCCGGATTTCACGTGCAGCACATGTGGCATCTGCGCGCGGGCGTCGAGAACGCGATGTACGAAGGGCGCGGTCTGCTGGCGTGGACGAAGGTCGCGCAGAGCTGGCGCGCCGCGCGCACGTCTCTTGTCGCCAGAGTCCAGTTCACCGGCATCGTGCTCGAGGAGCTCCGCGGACGCGCGGCGCTGGCCGCGGCCGCCGAAGCAACGACCCCTCGCGAGCGCGAGCGATTCCTCGACATCGCCGATCGCGCCGCGAAGCGCGTCGAGCAGCAGCGCACGCAGTGGGGGGTCGTGTTCTCGCAACTCCTGCGCGCGGGAACAGCGTTCATGCGTGGGCGACAAGATCGCGCGGTGCAGTTGCTGCGTTCCGTCGAAGCGGCGGGCGAGCAGCAGGAGATGTTTCTCAACGTCGCCGCCGCCCGCCGCCGTCTCGGACCCATCATCGGCGGCGATGAAGGGAAGGTGCTGTACCAGACGGGCACGCGCTGGATGATCGAGCAGGGCATCAGGAATCCCGACGCGATGGCGCGGACGATCGTCCCCTGGTGATCAAACCGTCCAACGCGAACTTCCCCGGCCCGTGCGCCGCGATGTAGAGAAACAGCCAGCAATACAGCACCGCCAGCTCGCCGCCGTTCACCTTGGGCAGAAACCCGTGGAACGCGTGTCCCTTGAAATACGCCGCAGCCATCAAGCCGCTGCTGAGAAATGCGACCGGCCGCGCGAAGAGACCGATCGCGATGAGGATCCCGCCCACGAATTCGATCGGTCCCGCGGTCCAGACGATCCACTTCGGCGCTTCCGGCGGCATTCCGCCGAACACGCCGAGGACTTTCTGGGCGCCGTGACACGCGAACATGATTCCGGCGAGGATGCGCGTGATACCGAGGATGTGCGGCGCGAGTGACGTGAAGCGCTCGATCACGAGCGCACCTCGTCGAGATACGCGCCGAGCTGCTCGAACGTGCCGCTCCAGCCGCCCTGCATCGAGCGATGGTTGTCGGTGAAAACCTTGCGCTGCGCTTCCGTCGCGTTGAACGCCGCCGACTCCACCGTGACCGTCGTCTTGCCGCCTTCTTCCACGAGCGTGATCGTGGTCAGCATCTCCATCGGCCAGTCATCGGCGAATGGAGCTTTCGCGAGCTCGCCTGCTTCGTTCGAGAACGAGCTGATGAACACCAGGCGCCGCGGCGGCACGATCTCGCGATACGTCCAGCGGCCCCACATGTCGCCGCCGTCCGGCATGCGCAGTCCGTAGTGGAACGTGCCGCCGGGCCGCGGGTCATTCTTCGCGTGGAACATCGGAAAACCCTTCGGACCGAACCAATGCGTGAGGTGCTCGGCTTCGGTCCACACGCGCCACACCAGCTCCTGCGGCGCGTCGAATGTGCGCGAGATGCGGAACGGCTCATCGACCATGCGCGCGATCTGTTCGCCGAGGCGCTCGAGCGTCTGCTTCGCGCCTTCGATGGCGCCGACTTCCTCGACGACGCGATTGCGCGCCGCGGCGGTGTCGAAGAGACTGCGCATCGTCAGCAGCGTCTTCTCGTCCCGCTCCTCGAACGTGATCGTCACCTCGAAGAGGATGTGATCGTGGTCGCCTTCGCCCGCGTGTGCATAGACGAGACGCTCCGGCTTCACGATCTCGCGATAGACGACCTTGTTCTGATAGTCGGTGCCGTCCGGTCCATGCATCACGAAGCGCCACATGCCGCCCGGACGAAAGTCCATCTCGCGGGTGGTGGTGGTGAAGCCGCGCGGGCCCCACCAGTTGCTGATATGCGCAGGGTTCGTGAACGCGGCGAACACCAGCTCGCGCGGCGCGTCGAAGAGGCGCGTCGTCACGATCGAGCGCGCGTCGTCGGTTGTGAGGTCAGCGATTGCGTTTGCGGTCATTTTTCTTCTCCTTCTTTTTCAGCTCGCGCAGGTATTCATCCAGGCGATCGAAGCTCTCTTCCCAGAAACGGCGGTACTGCTCGAGCCAGTCGGCAACCTCTTTCAGCCGCCCCGCGTTCAACTGGCAGGGCCGCCACTGTGCCTCGCGCGTCCGCGCGATGAGTCCCGCGCGCTCCAGCACCTTCAGGTGCTTCGAGATGGCGGGCAGGCTCATGTCGAACGGCTCGGCCAGCTCGTTGACGGAGCACTGCCCCGAGCTGAGCCGCGCCAGGATCGCTCGGCGGGTGGGATCGGCGAGGGCGGCGAAGGTGACGCTGAGAGGATCGGCAGGCATCGTATTAAACCAGACGGTTAATTAACCGACAAGATAAATACAACGCCGCGGAATGTCAAGATCCCTCGGATGAGGGGTTCAGCGCTTCTTCGAAAGATCTTTCACCGCGTCGCGTCCGACGCAGCGCGCCGCCGGCTCCGTCGACTCGATCAGCCGATGCGCCACCTCGAGCGCCGCCTTGTGCAGCGACGCGTTGCGGCGCCCGGCACCGCGCAACGCCCAGCTCACGCCTTTCTTCAGCCGCCGCACTCCAAAGAGAACGTTTTGGCCGGCCGTGCGTAGGAATGTAGCTGATGACGCTACCGCTCCTCGCGATCGTGGTGCTGGCTTCGCTGGCGTTCGCGTGGCTGCGCGAGTTCCGCCACAGGGAAGAGCTCCTTCCGACGCTGCGCCACGGGCGGCACATCCCGCCGTTCGTGATGATCGTGGCGGCGACGCTCATCGCCATCCCGATCGCAATCGCGCCGCTCGCTTCGCTCGCCGAATGGCCGCGCTCGACGCAGGTCGCATGGACTGCCGCGCAATCGGCGGATCCCGACTCGCGCATCGTCGCCATCGGCGGCACGGAGCACTCCGCGATTCTCGGCTGGCCGAACGGCAACTTCTGGCCGGAAGTGCGAGTGCAGCCGGAGGGCGATGGCTTTCGCCTGCGCACACGCGGCGGCATCGCGCTCGTGCGCATCGACGGCGCATATGCGAACGGCGATGTCCTCACCCTCGGCGCCGATGGCAAGCAGATCGGCAGGTTCTCCGTCCAGTTCAAACGCCGCGGCCTGCTGCTGCGGCCGAAACTGCTGATCGGACGCACGCCGTTCGCCGATCCGTTGATCGTCCTCGATCCGCCGCCGCGGCATGCGACGCGAGTCCGCGTGCTCGACTCGCTGCTCGTGCGGCGCCTCAACGATCTGCGCCGCGACGGCAAGATCGATCTCGCCACCGTGCATGCGCTCGAGCAATGGGCGGGCTCGATCCGCGTCCTGCGCGACACTCGCCGCGAGTTGCATCTCGTGCAGGACGGCGAAGCGTGGCGCGATCTCGCGGCCGCGTCTTCGGCGAAAGTCGAGATCCTCTGGCCGCGGCGCAGGCTGGCCGTGCGCGTCGATGAAAACGACGGCGCGACGCGGTTGTCGTTCGAGCCGCCATGGACGCGCACCACGTCGCTCCCGCCGTTTCGCGGCCAGGACAGTTCGCTCTCGTTCGCGCGCGAGCCGGCCATCGACACGAACACGTTTCTCCTGCCGCTCGGACACGGCGCGCCCGAATTTCGTCACGGCGAACCGCTGCACATCTCGCCCGCCGGATTGCCGCGCTTCGTGAACGGTTCCGATCTGCTGCCGCAGCCGCGTTCGAACGGGCCGAGGTTCGCGCGGAGTGGCGGGGCGTTGCGAGCGGCGTTGCAGCCGAATCGGTCGCTTTCCAGCGTGCGCGTGCCGGTGATGGTGCGCGGCGATGCATGGCGCGGGCTGGTGTTGACCGTGACGATGGTGCGCGACCTGCCGACGCCGCGCGCGTTGTTCCTCGCGTTGCTGTGCGCATGGGCGGCGCTGGTGCTGTTCGTTTCGTCGATCGCGTTCGGCAGCGAACAGCGTCTGAGGCTGCGCGACCTCTGGTGCATCGGCGGCGTGATCGTCGCGGTGTGGGCGCTGCTCCTGTTCCGCGTGATGCTCGCTGTGCGCTATCTGGTCGCGCCAGCCGCTGTCGATGAAGTGACCATCAAAGGCCTGGCGGGCTCGCTCGGCGCGCTGGTCATCGTGCCGGGATTGATCACGGTCGCGGTGCGCCTCTGGCTGCACCATCGTCCCGGCGTTCCGCAGCATGTGCGCAGCCGCAACGTGACCATCGCTGTCGCGCTGACGCTCGTCGGGATGACGATGATCGAGATGATGGTCATGCCGCGCCAGATCCTGCCGAACGTCGCGGCGCGTTTCACCTCATCGCCATTCGATCGCGTCCTGCTCGTGATCTACGCCATCGCCGCAGTAACCATATGGAGTGCGGTGGCGTCAGCCACCGCTTTCAAAGCGGCAGCCGCAGCTGCCGCCTCATGGCAATTGCCCTACCGCGTAACCTTCGACTTCGGCCGAGCCTTCTGGCGCGCCATCGGTTCCTCGGGTTCCTCGGGTCCCTCGGGTTCCTCGGGTTCCTCGGGTTCCTCGGGTCCCTCGGGTCCCTCGGGTTCCTCGGGTTCCTCGGGTTCCTCGGGTTCCTCGGGTTCCTCGGGTCCCTCGGGTCCCTCGGGGGATTCTCTCAGTTCCCTCCGAGGAACCCCGAGGAACTCCGAGGAACCCGAGGAACCCGCGGAACCCGCGCTACTGCGGCCCGTTCGTCACGTCTGGACGGCCCTCCGCTCCCCCGCGGTCAAACGTCCCTTCACGATCTGGTTGATCGGCGCCGCCGCGATCCTCGTCCTCTCGCGATTCGCACCCGAATACATGCGCCAGATCGTCGCGCCGTTCTGGATCCTCGGCCTCCCCGCGCTGGTGCTGCTCGCGAAACCGCTGGCGGGCACGCAAGACGCGCTGCGCGCACTCGATGGCGATACGCCCGTCGTCATCGAACCGCCGTTACCCGACGTCATTGCCGCGGTGGTGCTGCTAGCGTTCGCACCGGTCGCGGTGATGTTCGCGGTGATCGGCGACTTTGGCGCGATCTACGCCGTGCTCGCGTTCCTGGTACCGCTCGCGATACTGCTGTACCTGACGTCCGCGGCGCGCATGGCGGCCACGCTGCTCGCGGTGGTCATCATCGCCGTGGCGCTCGCGTATTGGGCGCTGCTCGGTACATACGCCGTCGCACCGGGCATGACGGAGCACATCCTCAGCCGCGTCGAAGTGATGAAGCACGGCTCGTCCGCGCAGGAGTGGCTGCTCGATCTCGAAGCCCCGTCCGCCGCAGATCCGAAGGCCGTGACCGCGGCGAACGTGCGCAACGCGCTCGTGCACGAGTGGGAGCACATGGCCCTCGTGCGCAAAGGCGGCTGGGGCGGACTCGGATTCAATCGCGCGCCCGCGTCGCAGTCGTTCATTCGACAGGACACGATCCAGTACGACAGCGTGTACAGCTTCTACGTCGCCGGCGAGCACGGCATTGCCGGCGGACTGCTGCTGCTGGCGATCTTTCTCGCGCCCGCGCTCTTCATGCTGATGCGCCGCACGAGCCTGCGCATCGGCGATGTGCTCGCGCTCGCGATCGCCGCGGCGCTTTTCGGCGAAGCGGTCGTGCACGCCGCGATGAACGTGGCGCAGCTCTGGTTCTCCGGCCGCAACCTGCCGTTGCTCGCGACCTCGTCGAACTCCGACGTGCTGCGCTGGGGCCTGCTCCTCGGCCTGATGTGCCAGGCGCTGCTCTGGTCCTCGCGTCTGCACGCGGATTCGTACGACGCGGCGCCGGAAGCGGCGGTGACGCGGCGCAGCGTTTTCGACCCGGCGTTTGGCTTCACGGGACGGCGACGCTCCAAACGTTTGATCGCGGCGTTCATCATCGCCACCGGTCTCATCGTCGCGCTGGTGACGAAAGACTTCGCATGGCTGGCATTCGCGTGCGCGATCCCGCTGGCGATGATGTTACGCACGCGCGAATACGCCGCGCTCGCGCTGATGCCGGCGCTGCTCGTGGCGGTGCTGGTCCTGCGCGGCTCGCTGCGCGCCGTCAACTCGGACGAATACGACGTGCTCACGTGGTCGCGATTGCTCAAACGCGTCGATGAGCTCTACGACGCGGGACGGCTGCGCTTCGATCCGGCGACGAAACGCATCCTCTATCGTGCAGAAGATGGCAAGCTCACCGATCGTCCCATCGGCGCGACGCTGCTCGAGGCCGAAGTGCTGCGCTTCAACGCCATGCCCGAGCAGTTGCGCATGGACGGCGGCCGCGAGGCGCTGCCGCGCAACTTCTTCGCGGGCGTCAACACACCCGAGGAGTATTACACGCGCATGTTCGAGCTGTGGCGCCAGCAGACCGAGCGCGAGGAGCGCACGCGGCCGAGCGTGTTCACCATTCGCAGATCGGAGAACGAGAGCGAAGGCGACACCGCATTCACGTACGAGGTGCGCGGCAACCCCGACTTCAACGTCGTCCACTCGTTCTCCGAAGACGTGACCGAGGAAGACCTGCCGCAGGTTGCGATTCGCGGTCGCGATGGGCCCGTGCGCGTGCTCGGCCAGGCGTGGGTGATGGGCCGCTGGACCTACGCGCTCAGCGGCGAAGCGCGCCGCCTCGGCCTCGGCTGGGTGCACGACGCGGGCGAAGCGCTGTTTCGCGTCGGCCGCGCGCAACGCGGACGCGCGGCGCAGCTCACCATCGACGCCGGCCTGCAGGACGCCGCGCAACAGACGGCAGAAGCGGCAGGACGCGAGCTCTTCGGAGGCTTGCTCGCCGCGCGTGCACCTTCCGCGTTGCCGCCGCGCGTTGCGTTCACGATCATGCGCGCGACCACAGGCGAGACGCTCGCGATGGGCGCGTGGCCGCGCGCCGCGTCAGGCGATCGTTGGAGATCTCGCGCGGCGAGCGACGGCGAACAGGCGTGGCGGGAGCTCGAGTCGCCGCTGTCATGGCTCGGGACCTCGGCGCCGCGTGCGATTGCGTCGCGCCACGCCGTCGATCACAACTTCACCGCGATCGAGATGGGCTCCGCCGCGAAGCCGTTCTGGGCCACCGCTGCCTTGGCGGTGCATCCGAATCTCGATCGATTGCTGTTCGTGCGCAACGGCGACTGCGACGCCGTTGCGAACCAGCGCTGCTATGAACGCGAGATGTTCGGCGTCGACATCGCCACGAAAGGCTGGCAGGTCTCATCGCTGCCGCGCTGGATCGACTTCAGCACGTACCTCGCCGCTTCCGACAATCGCTACCACACGCGCCTCGGCATGCTCGGCCTCGCGCGCGCAAGCGAGAGCGGAATCATCAGCGACGGACGAGGTGCGTCGACGAGCAACCGCGAGTCGCTGACCGGCACGCGCACGCCGTGGAATCGTTATCCCGCGCTCGCTGATTCAACGGAGCACACGCGCGATCGCGCCAATCACATCGCCAATCTTCATCGACAGCCGATGGCCGATCGCATGCGCGACCTCTTCGGCGCGCGCACCGGCGTCGCGCCGCGCGAAGGAGAGCTGCGGCGGCATCTGCTGTCGTTCTGGACCGGCGATGAGCGCGACGATCTGCGCACGAGTGAAGGACTGGAACCGCTCTCGGTGGTCAGTCCCGAAGCGGTCGATCTCAGTCTCAACGGCGTCACCAGCACGCGCGAGTTCGTAGCCATCCTCCTCGGCGGCGCGTCCAGCCGCTGGTCGAACATCGCCGCGGCGACCGCGTTCTCGTCATGGGCGATGCGCAAACCGGTCGTCGCGCACGTCGTGGCGCGCAAGACTGCGCCGCTGCCGCTCGCGTCGCGTAGGGCGGCATTCGACGCGCGTGCCGTGACTGCCGCGGAGAAACTCGATTCGGGGTTGCGTCGCGTCATCGACGAAGGCACGGCGCTCGCCATTCGCAACCGCGTCGCACCGCTGAAACGCAGCTATGACGTCTACGCGAAGACAGGCACGCTGGTCACGCTCGATCCGTATCGTCCGACATCGCGCATCCTGATGGTGATCGTCGCGCGCGATGACAATGGCAAAGTGCGGAATGCGATTACGCTGTCGTTCGTCGCGGAGCGATCGTCGTCCGGATTTGCGACCGCACAGGTGGGACGATTCGTCGAACGGCATCAGGCGGAACTGGTACGGTTGCTCGAAATGAACGGAGCGGGACGGTAGCGGATGGGTTTGTTCGGCACGCGATCCGACAAGGCACGCGCGGTCTGTCCCGTCTGCGGCGGCTCGACGTTCTATCCCGTCCCGCTCGGCCGCGCCGACACGTGGTACCGCCAGCTCGAGCAGTTGCCGCAGTGGAAACGCTTCCGCGGCTTGCCGGAAAACGCGGGCGTCGCATTCTCCGAGCCGCGGCTCGAATGGGATCAGCCGACCTTCGATCGCGCGCCGTCGCAGACCGAGCACACGCGCTGCGGGCGTTGCGCGTCGCTCATCCCGCCGCAGTTTCTCGGTGATCCGAAATCGCGCGTGCTGCTGATCACCACCGGCATGCCGCAGGCCGGCAAGACCACGTGGCTGAAATGCCTCTTCAACCCGGCGCAGAAGAAACATCTCATCGCCGAGCCGACCACGCTGATCAGCCGCGATCCGTACTACTACATCGAGCCGTACACGATCGCCAATCCCGATCCGCGCACGGCGGTGCCGATCCTGCTGCACGGCATGAAGCTGCGGTTCCAGCGCCGGACCATCGACGTCGCCGGCATCGACATCAAGGGCGAGGTCTTTCATCAGCGCACCACCACGCCCGACAAGTACATGCGCGTGCTCGACATCCTGAAGGTGCTGCGCTCGATGATGTTCGCGGAGCTCTTCGTGATGTTCGTCGTGCCGTTCGATCCGAAGCGCGATCAGAACATCGGCCAGCTCACGTCGCACCTCACGAACGAGCCGGGATCGCGCGGCACGTGGCAGGGCGTGATCTGGACGCATCTCGATCGCGCGCAGCTTCGCGGCGAGACGGAGCTGTTCGCGTTTCTCGAAAGCAGTGAAGTGGCGCTGGCGCTCGCACGTCGTGTCGTGGGCGGCGAAGAAGTCTTCGACAGCAACTTCGTCGCCGCTGCCTCGGACATCGAACGGCTCGTGCAGAAGAAGCAGAACTGGGCCGCGCATCTCGACGTGCTGGAGAGTCTGACGTGGCTGCTGTACCGCGTCATGCTCGCGTATAGCGCGCTGCCCGCGCGATTCCACGTCGGCAACGTGGAGTTCTATTACACGTTCATGGACGGCCTTGGCTCGGTGCTCGTCAAGCAATGCATGCGGCTCGCGGCCACGCTGTTCGCGGCGTGGGACGGCGCGGGCCGCGGAGATTTCGCGCCGATGATTCGCGAATCGATGATGCCCGGAACGGAGCTCCGTTTTCCGGTGCTGCCGTGCGGCATCGAGTTCCTGCAAGACCGGGTTCCTCGGAGTACCTCGGGTACCTCGGAGTTCCTCGGGGGAGCAGCGGCTTCGCCCCTCCGAGGTACTCCGAGGTACTCCGAGGAACCCGAGGTACTCAGTCAGCGTGACGCCGACGAAGGGCTGCCGGTCTGGGGCGATCTCCTGTTGCTGGAGATTCTGAGGCGACATGGCTGAGCAGGAGTTTCGCGAACTGCACGGCGACTACGTCGCGAACCAGGGGCAGGTGATCAACCTGCGCGAATACCTCGATTACTTCGAGCCGCTCGGCAGCGCGCTCTCGCGATTGCCGGACGGCACCGGCGGACCGTTCATCCACTCCTTCACCGACAGCGGCGGCCGCACCATCGGCTCCCTCGGCTGGGTCGTCAGCGCGGCATCGAAACGCTTCGGCGGCTGGAAGCTGTGGGGAATGTGGTCGAGTCGCACCGTTCCCGCGGCCGCGCTGCCGTTGTTCTGGCCCGAGCTCTCCAACCCCGCGCGCGTTTCCGCATGGGTTGGCCGCGCGAATGAGGACGCGGACCGTCTGCTCAACCGCGATCTCTGGCCGGAGCTCTTCGACGAAGTGAACACGAAGCGCCTGCATGACGCGGCGTTTCGCGAGGTGGTGAAAGCGGAGCTCGCGCGCGCGTATGCCGTGCCGCCGCCGTATCGGCACGCGATCGAAGTCGAAGTCACGCCCGGCACGCTCGACATCCTGCCGTGGCTCTATCTCCTCGGCCCGGTCGATCCCGCGAACGCGCAACTGCAACCGAGCCGCTTCAACGGCGCCGGCTACCAATACATCCTGACCGATGACGCGCAACGGCGCCCGGACGTCGAGATCGCGAGCGACGTCGATGTGATGGTCGATCGCGCCGCGGACGACGTCGTCGAGGGCTGGCACATGGCGAACGAACTGCGCGCGCGGCGCGGCCGGCCGGCACGTAAGCCTGTTGTCGCGCCAGTGCCGCGGCGCACGAGGGAGGTGAAGGTGAAAGAGACGACGCCCCCGAAAAAGAACGACGCGATGCTGTTGGAATGGGCGTATCGACTGATCGTCATCGCTCTGCTGGCGTGGATCGGCTGGAACGTGCACCTGATCCGCAGAGCTCCGACAACCGCGGTTGCACCACTTACAACCACCGCGGCGCCGGAGGTGACTACAACCGCTGCGCCCGAACCGGAAGTCGACCTTTCGCAGGAACGTGCACGCCGCGTCGCGACCGCGCTGTCGGCAAAACCGCTCCCGCGCATTCGCGTCAATGACGCGGCGCTTAAAGATGTGAACCCCGTTCAGTTGTCCCGTGTCGCGGTCGAGATCTTCATCCGCCGCAACGCGTGCTACGACCGCACCGTCGCGGTCGATGGCAAATTTTCCGCCGCCGAGGAACGTGCGATCCGCGACTGCGCGATCGTGCACGACGAGCGCATGGTCACGAGCGACGGCGAGCCGGACGCCGCACGTGCAATCGCGTGGCTGGAGCGGGTGGTGGGGAACGCGCGTTAAAGATCGTCGTTGATCCAGCGGATGTGTTTTGTCAGCGCGGTTCCGTTCACCGCGGCGTGGAACTTCTGGTCGGCCGTGACCAGCACGCCGTCTTGCGCGACTGCCAGAGCGAGATAGAGGCTGTCGTGGACCGTGCGATCGAGAGCGACGGCCAGGTCGAGCGCGGGACTGAGTAGGACGGTTGACGGATAAATCTCAACCCCGATTCGGTCGAATGCGTTCAGAAGCGCCGTGGCTTCCGCCGGCGTCAGCTCCCGGCGCCGCACCTTTTTCCAGAGCGTGTTTCCAAGCTCGGGTCCGATGAGGTCAGGAGCGGAAATGAGGAACTCCGGTTCCAACAGTCGCAGCGCAGCCTCGCGCTCGATGATTTTCTGTAGCTCGGACTGAAGCGATCTTTCGTTTCGAGCGGCGTGCTTTTGTCACTTCACCGCGAAATGCACTTGGATCACCTCTACGCCAGACCGCGGCGTGGTCGCATCTTCATCGAACAACCGCCGCAGGTTATTGCCGGCGCGGTCTTCGAGGCGCGGGTCCACGTCGATCGTGTACGGGCCATCGCGCCATGGTTGTCGCGGGCGGAACAGCCACTCCGTTTCGGACGATGCCACGTCGATGTCGCCGAGGATGATTTCGCCGCGCGCGTCCCGGACGATGAGTGAGTGGTCGAGCAATGCGCGGTCGAGGGACTCATCGAAGGTCACGCGAAGTGGTTCGGCCGTGCGAGCGCTGGGTGCGGTCACGCGCCATTTGCGGTGAGCGGGCATGACTCGATCGGCGGCGACGACGACGAATGGTTTCGAGAACCGTTCGCGTAGTGGGTTGCCATCGCCGTCGCGCCAATCGGCATCGATCACGAGCCGGTAGCGCGCGCCTTCGCGGAGCGGCGCGCCGGCTTCGACATTCGCGCGGAGGCCGCGCTTGATGCGCCCTGGATCGAGGATCAGCGTGAAGCGTTGCCGCCGCCAGTCCCACAACTCGTGTGCCGTCTGCAGGAACGCGCGCGGAACCTCGTGGCCGGCTTCATCCAGCAAATGGATGTGGCGGTAGACGTCGCCGGTGCTCATCGGCGCGGAGAAGTCGAGATAGAACTTGAGCTGATTCGACGGCAACTCGTTCGCGGTCGGGAACACCTGCGCCACGTGCGTCGTCGCTTCGGTCGCCGTCTTCGGAACGACGATCGTGTTCTCTGCATCATTCACGCGCACTCGATACGCGAGGCCGGGCACGAGCGGAAAGCGCGGGTGAAAGGCGAGGCCGTCATCGCGAATCTCGACGCGGCCGAGCATCGGCAACGCATCGCTCGGACCGGAGTGCACCGTCAACGTCGCTCGTGCCGGATGGCGAACGCCGCGCACGTCGATCGTCCCCGCGCTCGCGTTCCACGACACCGTGGGACGCTCCTCGCCACCGCACGCGAGCAGTGCAGCAGCGAGGAGCGCAAAGAGTCGGTGTCTCACATCCAGTTCTTCGACAGCGACCGCAGGTTCAGCGAACCGTCGTCGATGTCGCGCTGCACGACGACGACATATTTGTCGTTGAGATTGTCGAGCTGCGTGATGCCGATCTCCGCGATCGACAGATACGGCACGCCCGCGCTGACGTACGCGGCGTCGACCGGCTTCGTCATCGGCGTGGCCTTGTCGATGTCCTGCGCGCTCATGCTCATCAGAGTGCGATCGCTGTTCGCGATCAACACGCGCCGCTGCCCTTCCTTCGCAAACGCGACCATGTCCAGCGGACGGTTGCCGCCGCCGAGCTCCGCGAGCGTGGTGCCGCGCAGGTGCTGCTTCGTCTTCAGGTCCGCGAGCGTGAACGACGCGATCGGCGCGCAGCCGTAGCCGGCCAGGAGGCTTGGTTTACCGTTGATCGTGAACGGCAGGAACGACTCGATCGGCGAATGCGTCTCGTACTTGTTGTGCGAGGTGTGGAAGATCTCGAGCGTGTTCACCGCAACGTCCTTCTGGAACGGAAACGGCGCGCGGCGCAGCGTGGACGCGAACTCGGTGTTCGACATGCCGGCGATGAGCAGCTCGCCGTCGACGTACGCGAGATCGGTGATGGTCATGCGCCGCAGATCACCGCCCCATTTCGTCTTCGCGCCGTGCGCCGGCGGGTTGGCGAGCGTGACTTTCGAGAACGGCACGCCCTGCAGCGCGACCTCTTCCAGCTCGCCTTTCCTGTTCGCGCGCAGCAGCACCGGCCGCGCATCGTTGCCACGTCCGCGCGAGATGGCCAGATAGACGTTCTGCGACGCGGGATGCACGGCCACGTCGTTGATGACCACCGCGTCGGGCGTGGTGCCGAGGAGGCTGGCGATCTTGACGTCGATGCCTTTGATGGCCATCGGCTCGGCGGCGGCGTCCTTCGCAGCATCCTTCACGTCGACGGCGAACACGGCTGCACCTTGCGAGTCGCCGATGAAGAGCACGTTCTCCGGTCCGAACGCGAGCGTTCCTGCGGACTGCAGATCGGGTGCGCCGATGGCCATGCCCATGATCAAGGGCGCGGCAGTCGGTGGCGTACGAGCAGCGTTGACGACGAAAGCAGCGGCGATCGCCACTGCGACCACGAGAGTGATCATCCACGGCTTGCGGGCGAGCTTCATGGTTTCCTCCTGAAGGTCGAACGATACGACTGATGGCGCCCGTTGCCTGTACGAGTGGCGTGACACAGGTGTGTCGATTTGTGCCAATGACCGAGTACCTCGGGTTCCTCGGAGTACCTCGGGTTCCTCGGAGGGGGTGCTTCGCCGAGGTACTCCGAGGTACTCCGAGGTACTGCGTTAGGACAGGTAGGGTTTGGCCCCGCTGGCGACACTCCTTCCGCAAGGAGAATCGTCAACATGCATCGTCGACGGAAATCGCTCGTGGCGTGCGCCGCGATCCTGCTGATGTTCGCGCAGAGCGCGCACGCGTTTCTCGAAGACCTCTGTCTGCCACGTCGCAATGCCAACGGAACACTGACCTGGTGCCTCACTCCCAACTGTGCCGATCCGCCGCCGCCCAATCGCGCATGTCCCGAGCAGGTCCTCGAATTCGCCACGATCATGCCCGGCCGCAGCATGATCCACGCGGACTCCACCTACTTTATCGCCCTCGCGCTCGGCTACCGGCCCGACGTCGCGTACTGGATCGCCGCATACAACGAGGTGACGGATTACGCGCAGTACGTGCCGATCGATCAGTGCGGCGTGCAGGCCGCGAATCTGAATTCGATTCAGGGACAGAAGACGCTGCAGACCGCGCCGAACACAGGGCGAGATTTCATCACCGCAAACTTCAACGGATTCCAGCGCACCAATGTCGCGACCGACGGTCCGCTCGATCACTACGTCGTGCCGTTTTCGCCGAACGGGCAGGGGACCGACGTACACGGCGCAGGCGGCGTGCAGGCGCTATATCCGTTCCATTACCCGCGTCCGCCGGGATATCCGGAGCACATCGACGACGTCTATCAGAAAACGATCGCCAATCTGCGCCAGTGGGGAATGCTCGCTTCCGCGGACGATCCGGGATTGCTCTGCACCGTCGGACTCACGAATGCCGACGGTACACGCTGTCTGACGGGACCGATGATCGTCGGCAAGGTGCCGATGATCATGGCCAGTCCGAACGTGCAGAATCCGCCGGTCTTCATCAACGTGCCCGCCGGGAAGAAGGTGCTCGACTCGTCGACGGATCCGGTCACGTACTACGACCAGCTCGGCGCGTGGCTGGCCGATGAGCGCAGGACCACCGGGAAGTTGTGGATGTCGCCGAAGCCGACTCCTGTGCCGGTGCAGATCGCCCGTTTCGCGCTGTATCTGCACGCTCTGCAGGACACGTCTTCGCACGCGACGTATTGCGGCGACGACGCGCCGACGCCTCCGGGCGGCGGCGATCCGGGCACGTACATGTACATATCGGAAGG
>Ga0196978_1000188_pt1 | contig 32313 bp, 27 predicted proteins | sample S3v_2013CmetaG_FD_155491 | JGI IMG/M metagenome (GOLD analysis project Ga0196978, IMG submission 155491) | Soil microbial communities from Anza Borrego desert, Southern California, United States - S3+v_20-13C | ecosystem: Environmental > Terrestrial > Soil > Desert | place: USA: California... | reverse complement strand
GATGCATCAGATGGAAGCACGCTTCGCGTGTGTGGGCGCAGCGCTGGCACTGAGCGGTTCCATGGCCGCACCCGCGGCTTATGCCGCGGCCGCACTGGACTATCCGGTCAGACCGGTCAGGATGATCGTGGTGTTCCCGCCGGGCAGCGGCACCGACATCGCGGCGCGACTGATGGCCCAGGAGCTCTCGGGTCAGCTCGGGAAGCAGTTCGTGGTGGACAACCGGCCCGGCGCCGGCGGCATGATCGGCACCGAAGCGGCGGTGAACAGCAACCCCGATGGGCATACGCTGGTGATGGTCTCGTCGTCCTTCACGATCAACCCAAGCGTGTACGCGAAGGTGCCGTACGATGCGAAGAAGGATCTCGCGCCCGTCACGCTGATCGGCGCGACACCGTATCTTTTCGCGGCGCACCCGAGCGTGCCGGCGAAAACCGTGAGCCAGCTCGTCGCGCTGGCGAAGTCCAAGCCGGGACAGCTCAACTATGGGGCCGGCGGCGTTGGCGTCGGTTCGCATCTGGCCGGCGAGCTCTTCAAGTCGACCGCGAACGTGGACATCGTGATGGTGCCGTACAAGGGCGCGCCCCAGGCCACCGCGGACGTCATGGCCGGGCAGGTGCAGCTTGCGTTCCTCACGTTTCCGACGGGCTTTCCGCTCGTCAAATCAGGGAAGCTCACGGGCCTGGGCGTCACCAGCTTGAAGCGGGTACCGGTCGTGCCGGATATCCCGACGATCGCCGAATCCGGTCTGCCGGGGTTCGATGTCGAGACCTGGTTCGGCATGCTCGCGCCGGCGGGCACCTCGAAAGACATCGTCGCGCGCGTGTACCAGGAGCTCATCGTCGCGCTCAAGAAAGACCAGGTCCGCGACAAGCTGACTTCACAGGGCTACCGGGTGGTTGCGAATACACCCGCCGAGTTCGAGCGTCTCATTGCGAATGAGATCGACAAGTGGGCGAAGGTCGTCAAGGTCGCACGCATCCCGCAGATCGGCGGCACGAAGTAACGATACAAGGCGTGCGATGGAAACGGAGAACCTGACGCGGTCGTTGTGCGAGAACGTCGCGGCATGGCGCTACGAGCAGCTTCCGCCCGACGTGCTCTCGACCGTGAAGGCGCTGATTCTCGACACGCTCGGCGTGATCGGCGGCGCGGCGCGCGCACCGGGCATCTCGGAGCTGAACGCGCGCTTGCACCGCTGGGAGCAGACCGGCGCTGCGACCGGTCTCATCGGCAAACGCCGCTACAGCCCGCCAACGGCGGCGATGGCGAACGGCGCTGCCGCGCACGCGCTCGACTTCGACGACCAGCACGATCCGGCGCGCGTGCACACGAGCTGTGTCACGCTGCCGGCGCTGCTGGCAACCGCCGAGGACACCGGGCGCGTCACCGGGCACGATTTCCTGCTCGCGTTCGCGATCTCGGCGGAGCTGCACGCACGTCTCGGGCTCGCCTGCTACAACAGCCTCGGCAAGGGCTGGCATCCGACGATGATCTTCGGCACCGTCGCGGCGAGCCTGGGTGCGGCACGTCTCCATCAGCTCGACGTCGATGGATTCGTGAACGCACTGGGCATGGCGTATCACCAGGCCAGTGGGTCGGCGCAAAGCATGCGCGACGGCGTGCTGTCCAAGCGGCTGGGCGCGGGTTTCGCGGCACGCAATGCGGTCGTGGGCGCGGCGCTCGGCGCCGATGGCCTCACCGGCACGCGCCGCACGCTGGAAGGCAACGCCGGGCTGTTCGCGCTGTACGAGCGCGGCGAGGTGAAGCTCGAAGCGCTCGTGGAAGGCCTCGGGAGCACTTGGCGCATTCCGGAATACAGCTTCAAGCCGTATCCGTGCTGCCGCTGCAATCACACCGCCATCGCGCTCGGTATCGAGCTCCATAAAGACGGCCTGCGCGCGCAGGAGGTCGAGCGCGTCGAGATCGGCATGGGTAACGTGAACTGGCTCACCGTCGGCGAGCCGTACGATGCGTCGCGCGGCTCGGTCGTGCATGCGCAGTTCAACGCGTCCTACAGCTTCGCGCGCGCGCTCGCCGACGGCAAAGTCGATCTCCACACGTACCAGCAGGCCGCCATCACGCAGCCGCAGGTCGTTGCACTCGCGCACGCGACGCGCGTGGTGTCCGATCCCGCGATCGATCCGACCGCGATCGAGCCTGCGCGCGTGAAGGTGACGCTGAAGACCGGCCGCGTCGTGGAAGTCTCCAGCGACACGATCAAGGGCAGCCCACAGGAGCCGCTGACGGAAGCGGAGCTGAAGACGAAGCTTCGCGGCTGCCTCGCGTTCGGGCTCGGCGCGAGCGAGGCCGCGGCGGACCGGCTCGCCGATGTCGTCGCACGGCTCGAAGACACCGACGACGCAGCGCGCGCCATCGTGGACGCGTTCCCTGTGTAATCGTGATTCCGGCGAAAGCCGGATTTCCTCCCTGAGCGGCTTCAGTGGCCGCGGATCTCTTCGATCAGCGCCGTCGCGCCGTAGCGCGCGCGCAGCCATTCGAGGACCGCATCGGCGTGGACTGCGATCATGCGCGCCTGCTCGGTCGTGTAGGCGTATTGAGTACCGAAGTTCTGCCGGTTGCCGTCGTGCTGCACGCCGAACCATTCGCCGCGCACGTTGACGACCGGCGAGCCCGAGTTGCCGCCGCGGTGATCGACCGTGGCGACGAAGTTGTATGGCGTCGCCGGGTCGATGCTGGCGCGAAGCTTGCGCCAAGTCTGCGTAATGAACCAGGGAGAGGCGTTGCCGGCGCGTTCGGCACGCTCGTACATGCCACCGAGCGTGGTGTGCCACGGATAACGCATGCCGTCTTCGTCATAGCCTTCCAGGCGGCCGAACGCAAACCGCAGCGAGCCTTCGGCGTCCGGGTACTGGTTTTCGCCGTACGCCGCGAACTTGAGCTTCGCGAGCGCCGCGGCGAGCCGCGCGAGCGGCGCGCGGATCTCGCGCTCGTAATGCGCGCGCACCGGATAGAGGTGCGGCTCCAGTGCGCGCGCTGCGACGAGCAGTGGATCCTGCGATCCGCGTATCGCCTGCGGTCCGCCTGCGAGGAGGCTCCGCCGTACCGCCGGGTCGGCGAGTGACGTGGCGTTGACCAGCGCTGCGGCATCGAGCGTTTTCACCGCGGCCGCGTAAGGATGTTCCGCTCCGATCTGCCGCGGCAGCTCGGCCCAGCGGTCGCGAAGGACCGCCGTTTCCGCGCTCGGGTACACCGGCACACCGGAGCGTATCCATTGTTCGGTCGCCGCGAGACGCCCACCACGGAAATCGTCGAGGCGCTCTTCCTCCGGGCGCTCCACCTCTCCCGCCCAGCGCACGAGCAAAACCGCCCATTCGAGCAGCCGCGAGCCCGTGAAATGCGAAACGTAGTAGCTCTCGCGCGCACGCGCCCGCTCGTTGCGGGCGAGATCGGCCGCGGCCGCGAGCACCGCCGCAAGCGTGCTGCGGCCCTCCTCCGGCAGTGCTGTGGCGAGACGTTCGAGCGCGACACGCTGCGCCGCCAGCGTCTGCGGCGCGCGCAACGCAGCGAGATAGCCGTTGTCGCGCTTGAAGCTGTTGCGCGCGCTGAAGAGCAGCGTCCTCGTGCCCTGCGCGGCGTCCGGCCCGCCGCTCTTGCGAAACTCGGAAAGCAGCTTGATGCGGTGATCGTTCGCCGCGATGTAGAGCGGCAGGTGCACGTCGCGCAGCGTTTCGAGCTGCGCGAGCGGCAGCCCGCGACTGGTGCGAAACGGGTGGCCGACGCCGATCGCGACATCGCCCTCTCTCGGCGCCGCCCTGGCGAGCGCGAGGTGCGCGGGCGGACGCACAGGCGCGCCGTTCTCGTACACGCGCAGCAGCGTCACGTCGAGTCCGTAACGCGGGTACTCGAAGTTGTCCGGATCGCCGCCGAAGTACGCGATCGAGGACTCGGGAGAAGCGACGAGACGCACGTCATCGTAGAGGCGATAGCGGTAGAGGAGCCGGCGCGCTCCGCCATACAGCGTCACCACTTCGCAGCGCAGCCCCGTGTCCTCGTGGCAGCGGCGCTCGATCGCGGCATGGTGCCGCGCTTCGGCGCGCGGTCGGTCGGCGTCCGCAATGCCCGCGGTCGCTTTCGAGATTTCCGACGTCACGTCCTCGTACGACATGAGTACGCGCACGTCCTGGCCCGGGCATCGCAGCTCCTCGACGTGCGTGCGCGCGACGAAGCCGCGCACGTGGTAGTTGGTTTCCCGCGCGGACACGGTCTGGATGCAGCGCAGCGCGACGTGGTGGTTGGTGACGAGCAGACCCTGCGGTGAAGCGAAGAAGGCGGTCGCCCCGCCGTATTTGACCGTGGACCACTGAAGGCGCTGCACGAGCTCGGGCGAAAGCCGCACGCCGAGCGTGCGTTCGAGCGGCGCGCGCGACACGTACGCCGGCGGCCACATGCCTTCTTCGGCGGCGGCGCACGACGCGATGCACAGCAGTGCCGCAACCCCTCGTACACGCATCGATGCCCCCCCTGCCCTGGCACGCTACGTTCTGGATCCCCCGCCTACGCGGGGACTACGGCCTCTAGTCCGGCCGCAAGCCGATCTTTCGCGCGAGCGTGCCCCACGTCGCCATTTCCTTCTTCACGAACGCCGCGAATTCGTCCGAGGAATTGCCCACCGGCAGCGCGCCCTGATTCGAGAGGTGGCTGCTCATCTCCGGCAGCTTGATGATGCGCGCGATCTCACGCGAGAGCTTCGCGAGCACGGGCTTCGGGATGCCGCCGGAAGAGAACACGCCGTACCATTCGTAGGTGTCGAAACCCGGGACGCCCGATTCCTGGAACGTCGGCGTATTCGGAAGCCCCGGCGAGCGTTTGGCCGCGGTGACCGCGATCGGCTTCAGACGCCCCGCATTGATGTGCGGGAGCACGCCCGGCGGTCCGCTGATCAGAAACTGTACGCGCCCGCCGATGAGATCGATGATCGCCGGCGCGCCCCCCTTGTACGGAATGTGGGTGATGTCGATGCCCATCTGGAGCTTGAGCAGCTCCATCGACAGGTGCCCCGAAGTGAGCTGACCGGGCGAGCCGTAGTTGAGCTGTCCCGGCTTGGCCTTCGCCAGCGCGATGACGTCCTTGAGCGTGCTGGCGCCGACGGCGGGGTACATCGTCATCACGCCGGGCACGATCACCATCAACGACACCGGCGTGAAATCGCGTTCGGTGTCGTACGGCAGGTTCTTGAGCACGAATGGATTGACGACGTGCGGCGTGAGCAGCGTGCCGATCGTGTAGCCGTCGCGCGGCGCTTTAGCGACGATCTCGCTGCCGACGGTGAACACGCCGCCCGGCCGGTTGTCGACCACGACCTGCTGCCCGAGCGCTTCGCTCAAACGCGCGGCGACATGACGCGTGATGATGTCGGCAGTCGCGCCCGGCGGGATCGGGACGATCCAGCGGATCGGCCGGGTGGGGTACGACTGCTCGGCGGCGTGCACGGCACCCGCGAGCACGGCGGACAGTGCGACGAGAAGCGCGAGCGTGCGTTTCATGGTCCCTCCCTGGTTTCGCCGCATCTTAGCAAGCCGCCGCAAAAACGAAGAGGGGGCGAATCGCCCCCTCTGGGTACCTCTTTAAACGGTCGCGTTACTTGGGCGCGGTCGTGGTCGTCGTGTCGTCCGCTTTCTTCTTGGACTTCGACTTGGTCTTGGACTTCTTGGTGCGCTTGCCTTTCGTGGTGGTGTCGCCTTGCTCGCCGGCTTTGGCGTTGGTGCTGTCGGATTTCGAAGCCGACGGCGCAGGCGTTGCGGGCGTCGCGGGCGTCGCGGGCGTCGCTTTGGCAGCTTCGCCTTTGGCCGGGGAGGCCGGCGTTGCCGGGGTGGCGGTCTGGGCGCTGGCAGCGCCGGCGGTCGCTGCGAACGCGGCGGCAATGAGGGTCGTGAGCAGTTTGTTCATGTTGGGTGTCCTCGATGGATGATGCCGGAATGGCAAGGCTTCAACGCGCCGGCGCACCGGCCGGTTGACGAAGCGGCCAGGGCCCGGTGTTAGCATCGCGCCACAGCGAACCCGTACGGAGCATGAACGCATGGAACTCGGATTGAAGGGACGCACCGCGCTCGTCACGGGCGGCTCGCGCGGAATCGGCTTCGGCGCGGCGCGCGCGCTCGCCGCCGAAGGCTGTCACCTGCACCTCGCCTCGCGCAGCGCGCAGGACCTCGAAGCCGCGAAGCGCACGATCCACGAGGTCCACCCTGTCGACGTGACCTGTCACGCGATGGATCTCGCGTCGAGCGACAACGTGCTCGCGCTCGCGCGCGCCTGCAGCGACGTGGACATCCTGGTGAACAACGCCGGCGCGATACCCCAGGGCACCGTCACCGCGCTCGACGAGAAAACGTGGCGCGCGGCATGGGACCTCAAGGTGTTCGGTTTCGTGAATCTCACGCGCGAGCTCTACCGCAACATGTGCGAGCGCAGGAGCGGCGTCATCGTGAACGTGATCGGGACCGCCGGCGAGCGCCCGAGCGCGGGCTACATCGCAGGCAGCATGGGCAACGCGAGCCTGATGGCGATGACGCGCGCGCTCGGCGCCGACAGTCCCGCGTATGGCGTGCGCGTGGTCGGGATAAATCCCGGCGCGATCGAGACCGACCGTCAGGTCGTGCGCTGGCGTGCGCGCGCGCAACAAGAGCTCGGCAGCGCGGAACGCTGGCGCGAGCTCACGACCGGTTTTCCGTTCGGCCGCCTCGGCACGGTCGACGAAGTGGTCAACATGATCGTGTTCCTGTGCTCGGACCGCTCGTCGTACACGACCGGCACGGTCATCACGATCGATGGCGGGCGCTCCTGGCGGTGAGCTCGGAAAAGCATCGGGTATGCTGATCGTCAACCTTCGACCGCTAGTTCCAACCGGTGGCGGCGTCAGAGCCGATCCGTCGCCCGCCTGGTGCCGCACAGCGTGTCCGTCGAACGCGAAATCCGGTTCGCGGCAGCCAGTCAACACACGACAGGCCGCACACGAACCGCGCGCTCGACGGACTGCCGCACAAGTCGCCAAGACTCTGGTTTGCGACTGCACGCGACCCTTATCTTGCTAGCTGCCGCTTTGTTCAACCCTGGTTGTATGCAGATGCATTGGGGCCGCAGCGATCACGTTTTCGCGACTGCGGCCTATGCCGATGTCGGGCGGTGCATCGCACGAAACGCGTGGCGGCCGAACGAGAATTACAAAGGATTGACCGGGCCGCTCAGCGTGAACGGCCGAAATCGGCCCGAGACTCACGAGATACTTATTGTCGAGCGACGTTGGGGTGACAGCGACGAGCTTATAAGCGCTCGAGCAGTTGTCGTTGGTCAGGTCTGGCGCCACGGCGACAACACGCATGCGACGCTGTACACGCCGGCGTACGGTATACCTCGCGATTTCATCGAGCGGCTCATCGAGGGATGCGAGTCTCCGCACGCGCGTTACCGCGATTAAGCGATCGTTATTCGCCTTCACATTCTTTGCGCTCCACAATGATGCGTCGGCCCGCTTACAGGTAGCTGATAAAGAACGCGGCAGCGAGGCCGGTGCCCGCGATGGTCAGCCAGAGCACTGCTATGGCGACGGTGCGAATGAGGGCTTTGGTGCGGCTTGATCGAAAGAGCATGCTTCATGTGCAAGTGATGTTCGGGTCCACTTGTTCAGACCGCCAGTTCCGCCTCTTCCTTACGCCACCCACACCGCGGAGGACGTCGCACGCTAATGCGCTTGCAAGGCACAGAGGTTGCTGTCAGTCACACCTCTTGAAAGGAGGCTGTGTGACCAGCAACCGCACGGTCGATCACGTTACGCCAGACGCCCCGGCGAGAAGTGGCTCGTGAATCAGCCATGAGGTTGGCGTAGGCGGCGACACGAGACGCCCCGCGGATGTCTAATCCCCGCGCAAAGCAGTATTTACTGCCCGTAGATCATCGCGCGCGCTTGGCGGCGTCAAGCGCGACGCCTGGCGGATCTGTCACGTTGAAGTTGTGTTTCGGTGCGCCGGCTCGGATCGCCGCCGCGAGGCGGTCTCACGCTTTGCAGTTAAACCGCCCTAAGGCCGAGCACGCGATGGAGGTGATTCGGCGAGCCGATTTGTGCCGCAGTCATTGCTGCCGGCGCTTCGTGTGCGGGTAGTCGTGTGTTGACTGCCCGCCGCGAAGCGGGTTTCCGGCGGCAATGACACGCTTTGCGGCACCATGAGGATCGACGAATCACCTCCACCGCGCCGTGCGAGCGGCGCGAGCCGTGACGCCGCTCGCAGCGCGCCGCTCGTGCCGGTGCGCCATCGGCGCACCCTACGTTCGTTGGTATTTCCTGAGCGGCAGGCGCAGCGGATCGCGGAAGTGCGGCCGCATGCGCTCGGTCCACGGCGTGACCGCCGCTTCCTTCCACGCCGTGGACGAGCACACTTCGGGCGCAGCGAGGTGATAGATCGCGAGGTAGCGCTGCCGGCCTTCGCTCAACGCGCTCGTGATCCGGTAGCGCCGCGCGGCGAGACAGCCCGGCACCTGCGCGAGCCGCGGAATGTGCTCTTCGTCGTACCAGGCGTTGAATTCCTGCTCGGCCTCCGGCGCGACATTCATCGCGTAGAGGAGCAGCCCGCCCGCCCCTTCAGGCGCCTTCGCGTTACCCGGCGGAAGCTGCTCGGCTTCGAAGCGGCAGATGCGCTTCGCCTTGCCGAGCACCCGCCTCGACCACGGCGACAGATTTTCGCCGCCGACCTTGCGATACGCCTCGCTCTGCAGCACCGCCAGTGAGTGGAGGTCGTACGTCGCGATCGCGATTTTCCGATTCTCCGCGCCGATCCAGCGCTCACAGCGCCCGAACCCCGCGATGCGCTGGCGCTCGGGCATGTGCTCGGTGTCGTACCAGTCGTTGAATTCGTCCGGATCCACGGGCGATGCATCGAATCCCGCGACGAGCAGCGCCATTGTCATGATCAGTCCACCCGCACGCCGGCGCGCTTCACCACGGGGCCCCATTTCGCGATCTCGGAGCGAATGTGCTCGCCGAACTTCTCCGGCGGGCCGCCGACCGGCTCGTAGCCGCTGGCGATCATGCGCTTGCGCATCTCGGGATCGGCGATGATCTTGTTGTACTCGGCATTGAGCCGCGCGATCACGTCGGGCGGCGTCTTCGCCGGCGCGAGCATGCCGTTCCACGACGTCACCTCGTAACCGGGCACGCCGGATTCGCCCACCGTCGGCAGCTCCGGAAAAGACAGCGCGCGCTTCGGCGTCGTCACCGCGATCGCGCGCACTTTGCCCGCCTTGATGAATCCGACGAGCGATGCCGGCTCGCCCATGATGACGCCGATTTCGCCGCCGAGCAGTGCGACGGCCGCCGGACCGCCGCCCTTGTACGGCACGTGCACGAGCCTGGTCTTCGCCATGTAGTTGAAGAGCTCGCCGGCGAGATGGTTGATCGCGCCATTGCCGCTCGAGCCGTACGACAGCTGGCCCGGCTTCGCGCGGTCGAGCGCGATCAGGTCCTTGATCGTCTTCACCGGCAGCGACGGGTGCACCACGACGACCTGCGGCACGGACGCGAGCCAGATGATCGGCGCGAAATCGCTCTCGCGGAACGGCATCTTCGAGTAGATGTGCGGGTTGATCGAATGCGTGCCCGAATACGCGAACACGATCGTGTAGCCGTCGGGCGGAGACTTCGCGGCCATCTCCGCACCGATGTTGCCGGCCGCGCCGCCGCGGTTGTCGATGATCACCTGCTGGCCGAGGCCCTCGATCAACTTCGGCGTGAGCATGCGCATGGCCACGTCCGCGCCGCCGCCCGGCGGCCACGGCACGATCAACCGGATCGGCTTGGTGGGATAAGCAGCCTGCGCCCACACGGCGCTTCCCGAGATCGCGCATGCGACGAGGGCGACGAGTGCCGCCGCCCGGGTGAGTGATCGTTGCATCATGCCTCCTCCTTTATGTTTTAAAGACGCGGCGACTGCCGCGCTAAGCGATTTCTTGCGCCGAGAAGCTTCAGCTTCGAGGCGGGTCGTAGGTTTTTTACGGAATAATTTTTTCGCTGCGGAAGATATCGAACAGCTCGACGAACATGCCCGGGGTATCGATACGATCGACGAAGCCGTCGCGCCGCGCTTTCGACGCGCTCGAAATTATGTCCCATTCGGGCGCGAACAGATAATCGGCGTAAGGCCACAGCACGCGCTGCGCGAGCGGCACTGCGGCAAGCCCGTGCTCGCGCGTGAGCGCCTGCCAGGCCGGTTCCAGGTCCGCAACGTAATCCGCGAGTCGTACGCGCGCAGGCCCCGCAGGCTCGATGCCGAAGTAGCCGGCGAGCACCGGCCACAGCTCGGACCAGCGCGGATGGTCGCCGTTCACGACGTTGTACGATTGATTGGCGCAGCGCGGCTCGGTCGCCATCCAGTGGACCGCGCGCGCGAGCAGCGGCACGTAGGTGAACTGCGTGCGCGCATGGAAGGCTTTCTCGCTGCCGGGGAAAGCCAGCGGCCGCCCGACCGCGCGCATGAGCGACGCATACACGGCCAGCAGAAGCGGCGCGCTCCTCGGCTCCTCGATCGAAGCGTCGCAGAACGTGTGCGGACGGGAGGTGCTGTAGCTCCACGTTTTCGCGCGCGCACGAACCAGATCCTCCTGCACGAAATAGAAGTTCGGCACGTTCGCGCGCGGCGTGTCTTCGGTCAGCGGCAGCTCGCGCGGTCCCAGCATGTGACCGTAGTACTTCGTGCCGTGCACGAGGTGCACGTGAGTCAGCGCCGGCGCGGCGCCGTCCACTGCATCGAGGAGGTTCTCGAGCATCCGCGCATTGATCCCGACCGATTCGCGCTCGCCTTCGGGGTGGTCGTAGCGCGCGGCATAGAAGACGTGCGTCACGTCGGTCAATCCCGCGAGCTTCTCCCGACAGTCGCGCGAATCTGCGAGATCGACCGCGAGGTAGGCGCACGGACCCGGCCGCGCGCGTGGGGGATTGCGGCTGAGACCGGTGACGCGCCAGCGGTTCGCGCACAGATGCTCCGCGATGCGCTTACCGACGAGGCCGGTAGCGCCGGCGACCAGCGCGTGACGCGTCAGGCTTTCCTGTGCCACGCGCCTGCCGGGCGATACACCGCGACCGCGGAGCTCTCGCCGAAGTCGCGCGCGCGATCGGCCGTGACAACGGCGATGCCGCGGAATGGCGTCGAGCGATCGATCCCGACGCATTCGAGCCATGTCCACTCGACTTGCGCGAGCCCGCGTTCGGGTGCGGCCCGGTCCGCGACCAGCAGCGCCTGACCCTCGGTCACTTCCGGCGCGCGATCGGCGCCGGCGAAGAGATTGCGCTGGTAGTACTGCCGGTCGATGAGCGCGAGCCATTCGCCCATGCCGCGCACGCTCAGGTAATACGGGTCGTGGAATATGTCGGGCGAGGCGAAGCTGTACATGGCGAGCGACGGCGAATGGCCGGGCGTCGTCGTCTTGAACCGCTGCGCGGACGACACGCCCGGTACGGAGACCATGATGTTCAGATGCTCGATGTACCAGCGGTCCCAATCGGTTTCGCGCGAGCGGTCGGTGATGCCGGATTGGCTCATGAAAATCATTTTTGGAGAGGGAGCGTTCTCACGTTGCGTTCAGCGGCACGTCGAGCGCCGCGTTGCGGCCGGCGATGCGCCCCGAGATGAACGCCCAGCCGAGATGGTGGCCGTGGCCTTCGAGCAGGAGACCGCCCTGGCCGGTCGCGCCTGCCGCATACAAGCCGGGGATGGTCGAGCCGTCCGCCCGTAGCACTTCCAGCCGCTCGCTCACTTTCAGTCCGCCGTCCGTGAACACGACGTAGCTCTTGACCGGCCCGAGCGCATAGAAGGGTTTACGCGTGAGCGCCGTGCGCGTGCCCCGTTGCGCGTTGTAGCGCTCGAGCGTCGCGCTCAGCGTCTGCGCCGGGACCGACATCGAAGCGGCAAGCCCGCCGATCGTATCGGCCTGGTGATAGATGTCGCGCCGGTTGCGCCGGTAGTCCTTGAGATACGCGTATGCGACGCCGGGCGCGGTGGACACGAAGTAGGGCCACCGCTCGAATCTCTCGGCGAGCGCGTCATCGAAGACGATGTAGGCGACGCGGTCCGGCTGCTGCGCGACGGCGGGCGCCGGGCGCCCGAGCTCGTCCACGAAGCGCTCGCCGCGCTGGTTCACGAGGATCGCGCCTTCCCTGAAAAGATCCGGAGAGGGGCCGAGCGCGGTCGTGAGAAAGCTCATGAGGAAGGGGCGCAGGATCCACTGCGGCAGCACGTTCATCGACCACGCGATCGCCTGCGCGACCGGCTTCGCGGGCGGCAGCCGCTGGATGAAGTTGGCGCTGCGCGGCGGCACGAAGCGCATGATCGGACCGCGCACGATGTCGCCGTTCGCCACTTCGGCGCCGAGCGCGAGCGCCATGCGGTGGCCGTCGCCGGTGGCGGCCGCGTTCACCGCTTCGACGTCGGCGACCTCGGGTGAGGCCAGCCGCTCCTTCAGGTCCGAAGCGCCGGCATAGTCGCCGGCCGCGAGCACGACGCCGCCGCGTGCGCGAAAGACTTGCGGACCGTGGATCGTATTCGCTTCGACGCCGACCACCTTGCCGTTCTCTTCGATCAGGCGCTGGACCGACGTGCCGCAGCGGATGTCCACGCCGAGCCGGTCGCAATGGCGCGTCAGGTGATAAGCGAAGGACTTCGAGTTCGGCACGACATTGTGCATGCGCGGGTAGCGGTGCGGCGGCTCCGGCATGGGGCCGACGAACACGATACCCAGGCGCGTCAGCCACTCAAGCATGTCCGTAGTGTTGTCCGCGAGAATGCGCCGGAGCGCGAGGTTGTCGCGCGGCGCGAGCGCGCCAGCGTGCAGCTCCAGATCCTCGAAATGCGCCTGCGGCGAATCCTGGATGCCCGCGCGGCGCTGGTGCGGTGTGTTCGTCGCCGTCACCGAGCCCACCGACCACGACGTGGTGCCGCCGGTGTGCGGGTTTTTTTCCAGCAGGACGACACTGCGGTTCAACCGCGCCGCTTCCGATGCGGCGGCAAGGCCGGCGCCGCCGCCGCCGACGACGATGACGTCGGTGTCGTGGTGCGTCATCGACGCACCCTACGGGCCGCGACGAATGTCATCGCGAGGCGCCGACAAGCGGCGCCGTGGCGATCTCGTGGCGCACGAAAAGCCGGACGCTCCGCGATTGCTTCGTCGGCCCTTCGAGGTCTCCTCGCAATGACATCCGCTGATCAAGCCGAGCGGCGCAGCGCGGGCGCTTTCTTCGAGCCGGGCTCCGAAAGCCGCCGCAGCAGGCTCCCGCAATTCGTGATGTGCGGATCGACGCCCATCGCCTGGTAGGCCTGCCACGCGGACGCCTGCACCGCGGAGTAGACGGGCTTGCCCAGATCGCGCTCCAGCATGTCGAGCACTTCGAGCGCGCGAAGCTGCGTGCACGCGACGAACACCGCTTCGGTCTCGTCGGTGGTCGTCTCTTTCACCTTCGCGTAGATCTCTTCGGGCTGGATCTTGGCGTGGTCGAACATGTCGAGCATGTCGAAGGTGCCGAGCTTCACGACGTCGATGCCGAACGTCTTCAAGAACTGCTTGAGCCGCTCGTTCGTGAGCTGCACGTACGGCGTAACGACGTCGACTTTCCTGTGGCCGCCCGCGAGGAGACTCTCGGCCATCGCGCCCGCGGTCGTGACCGTCGGCGCTTTCGTGATCGCCGTGAGCTGGTCGCAGATCTTCTTGTTCCAGTCGGGGCCTTCGAAAAAGCTCCCGCTGGTGCAGCCGTAGACGACGACGTCCGGCTCCACCATGGCGACTTCCTCCGCGGCTTTCTTGCTCGCGTTCTCCATGCTGCGGAGCTCCTCCGGCGTGCCGTGACGCCCGCCCGCGATCCGCGCGCTGTGCACCGATACGCCTTCCGGCGCGATGCGCCAGAACTCGGTTTCCATGGTGGTGTTGATCGAGGGCACGAGAAGCCCGATGCGTCCACGCCATCCGTACATGTTCGTTCCTCCTTACGCTGTATGAGTCTGCTTCGCCGCGGCGCCGAGCTCGCGCAGGAGCCGGCCGTAGCCCTTCACCGGTTGCGTATGACCGATCGCGCGCAGCGCGGCCCAGATCGTCGCCTGCGTCGTGGTGATCACCGGCTTGCCGGTCTTGTCTTCGATGCGCTCGATCGCCTGCAGCGTCTGCCAGTTGGTGCACGAGAGCACGATGGCGTCCGCCTCCGTCCGATCCACCTGCACCGCGAGGTCGTAAGCGGTGTCGGGCGAGAGCCGTCCCACGACGAGGTTGTCCACGAGCGAGAGCCCCTGCACGCCGACCACTTCGAAACCGCTCGCTTCGAGAAAGGCTTTCGCGATGCCGTTCACCTTCTCGTCGTATGCCGAGCCGAGCACCACGCGCTTCGCGCCGGTATGGCGGATCGCCTGAACGAGCGCAGTCGAGGTCGTGGTTGCCTTCTTGCCCGAGGCCTTCTCGATCTTCTCGATCAGCTCGCGGTCGTAACCGAGACCTTTGAGAAAGCTCGGCGCGGTCGCGCCCAGCACGATCACGTCCACGTCGGCCGAGGCGAGAAGCTTCGCCTGCGTCTCCATGTCCTCGACCATTCTCAGGATCGATTCGGGCGCGATGCGCGTGAGATAGAGGCGCGCTGTATGCAGCGTCACGCTTGCCGGAAGGGCGCGGTAGAACTCCGGCTCCACGGTCGTGTTGGACGAAGGGACGAGCAAACCGATGCGGCTCATGGTCGTGCGGGATGTCGAACGGGGGGAGCCCCGAGTTTACGTCGGCTCTCTGCGCTCATCCATCAGCAGGACGACTTTGCCGGCCACGATGCGGTCGCGCACGGCGCGCAGCGCCGCCTGATGCTCTTCCAGCGGGTACGCCGCCATCACGTGGGGCTTGATCCTGCCCGCTTCGTACAGTCTGAAGAGCGCGTCCTGCGCCCGCTGGACTTTCTCCGGATCGCGGTCGCGATAGTCGCTCCACTGCAAACCGATGAGCGAGATGTTCTTCACGAGCAGATAACCGGCCTTGATCTCGGGAATGCGCCCCGCCGCGAAGCCGACGATCACGAGACGTCCGCACCACGCCATCACGCGCAGGCTCGCATCGAAGACGTCGCCCCCGACAGGATCGATGACGAGATCGACGCCGCGCGCGCCGATCGCGGCGAACACCTGTTCACGGAACCAGTCGCGTAGAGCCTGCCCTGAGCTTGTCGAAGGATCGGTGCGCACGATGTGATCGGCCCCGCTCGCGCGCGCGAGTGCCGCCTTCGCTTCGCTTCCCACGCTCGCGACCACCGTCGCGCCGAGAGCCTTCGCGACCTGTACCGTCGCGAGACCGACGCCGCCGGCGGCGCCGTTCACGAGCACCGTCTCACCGGCTCTGAGCCCGCCGCGCTCGACCAGCGCGAAATGTGCGGTGAGATACGTGAGTCCCATCGCGGCGCCTTCGGCGAAGCTCATGCTCGCCGGCATGACATGGCAGTTGCCCTCGGGCACGACACATTTCTCGGCGTACGCGCCGAACTCGATCTGCGCCACCACGCGCTCGCCGGGCTTGCAGCGCTTCACGCCTTGGCCGACAGCGGCCACCACGCCCGCCAGATCCTTGCCGGGGCTGAACGGCCGCGGCGGAAGCCGCTGGTAGCTGCCGCCGATCACCAGCAGGTCCGGGAAGTTGACGCTCGCCGCGCGCACGTCGACGAGCACCTCGCCGGGGCGCGGCGTCGGGTCCGCCACGTCTTCGAGCGCGAGCTTGTCGATCCCGCCGTGCTCGTGCACGACCAGCGCCCTCATGACGCAGGATCCCCTCTCCCGCAAGCCGGCCGAGGGTCAGGGGGCAAGCAGATCATTCGCCTCACCCAGAGCCGGATAGCCGGCATCGCGCTCGCCGCTCCGAAACGGTTCCGCAACCGGCACCGGCAGCGCCGGGATCGATTTGCCCGCCGCGCTCAAGCTTCGCGCGAAGAGCCCCCGGCTCACGAAATGCTCGTCGCGCAGCGCGTCTTGAAGCGTCACCGCGATCGTGCAGCAGACGTCGTGTCCGCTGAACAACTGCTGCAACTCGGCCGCGGTGCGCGCGCGCACGCGACTCGCGATCGCCTGTTTCGTGGCCGCGCCATCCACAGAGTCGTCACGCAATGCGGCGGGTACGTCCAGCCGCTCGCAGAAGGTCTCCCAGAACTTCTGCTCGAGCGGCGCGGCCGCGAGAAAACGATCGTCTTTCGTACGATAGACGTTGTAACGCGGCGAGCCGCCGGTCACGAGCTCCGCGCCGGGCTTCGGCCAGGCGCCCGCGGCGAGGCCGTTGCCGATGCCCCAGTAGAGCATCGTGAAGAGGTTGTCGGCCATCGCGACGTCGAGCTTGCAGCCGAGGCCCGTACGGTCGCGCTCGCGCAGCGCGAGCAGGATATTGATGACCGCCGGGTAGGTCCCGCCGGCGATGTCGGCGACCAGCGCGGAGGGGACGACCGGCGCGCCGTCCGCGCCGCAGGTCAGCGCGAGCATGCCGGCTTCGGCCACATAGTTGAGATCGTGCGCTGCGACGTCGGCGCGCGGTCCGGCCTGGCCGTAACCGGTGATCGCGCAGTACACGATGCGCGGGCTTATCCTGCGCAGGTCATCGTAGCCGAGCCCCAGCCGGTCCATGACGCCGGGCCGGAACTGTTCCACCACGACGTCCGCACTCTGCAGGAGCGGCGTGAGCTTAGCCATCGCGTCCGGCGCCTTGAGATCCATGGCGATACTGCGCTTTCCGCGGTTGAGCAGGGCGAAGTTGACGCTGTCGTCACCGAACTTCGGCCGGTAGGAGCGCATCTCGTCGCCGCGCCCGGGGCGCTCGATCTTGATCACCTCGGCGCCGGCTTCGGCGAGGACGAGCGTCGCGAGCGGGCCCGGGAGGAGCGTGCTGAAGTCCAGCACGCGCACGCCCTTCAGCGGCTGCATGCTCACGGCCATCGCGCCTTCAATTCGGCTTGCCCACCGGCTTCTGCAGCGCCTCGGCCCCGGGGGCGGCGGCCTGCACGCCGGGTTCCTGGCGTTTGATGATGCCCTGCTTCTCCATGTGCGCGATCAACTGCTGCAGCCGAATGAAGAGATCGACGGCAGCATCGGGACGGATGACGAGCCGCGCAGCGGGGTATCGCCTCATCGAGAGCGCCGCGCCGCGGGCGGTCTGTTCGGCGCGCGTCACGCACAGCTCGGCGCGTATCGTCGCGCCGTCGAAGGTCACTTGCCGCACCGAGTCGACGAACGTTTCGTCGAGCTCCGGGCGGTCGGTGTATTGAATTTTCGGTTCGGCCTGCTCGGCCATGGCGTTCTCCTGTGTGTTGGGGAGGGAAACGGGCGCGCTCTTCCGGTCAGCCTTTCGACCGCTGCTTTGCCACGCGTGCGCGGCGCGCCGGCGCGTAAGCCGGATCGCCGAGCGCCTCGAACAGCGCCTGCGTGACGTCGTAATGGTGCTCGAGCCCGGTGCGCTCGAGGAGCGCGATCGGGCCTTCGGGGTATCCGAGCCCGAGCCTGAGCGTCGTGTCGAGATCGTCTGCACTCGCAAGGCCTTCATCGAGCCGCCGCAGCGCGGCGTTGTAGTACGGCCGCACGAGGCGCTCGAGGATGCGTCCGTCGAAATCGCCGCAGATCGCGACCTGCAATCCCGCGGCCTCGAAGATCTCTTTCGCGGCGGCGATCGCGCGCTCGTCGGTGCGCGGCTGGCGCACGAGCTCCACGAGCGCGCTCGGCTCGGCGGACCCCAGCCGAAAGCGCGAGAAGCCAACGAGGTTGGAGCCTTCGGTTGCGCGGCGCTCGCCGGTGTGCACCGCGAGCGGCTCGGTGCCGAGCTCGATCAGGACGGCGACTTTGCTCTCGCGGTCCGTCAGCGTCTGCAGCGCGGCCCCGACTTTCTCGCCGACGATCACCACGACATCGCCCGCAGCCTCCGCTTTCTCCAGCAGCGCGTGGGACGTGGGGAAGGAGCGGCTTTTTCCGGTGTCGGTCAGTTGGTAAAGCATTTTTCTCTCACCTGACCCTCTGCCCCGCGGGGGCGAGGGAACTACGCTCCGAACATCGCGTTACCGCGATAACTGTAGAAGCCCTGGCCCGTTTTGCGGCCGAGATGCCCGGCGGCGATCATGCGCCTCACCAGCGCCGGCACTTTGGCGCGCGGCTCGTTGGTGGAGGCGTAGAGCGCTTCTGCGACCAGGAGATGCGTGTCGAGCCCGACGAGATCGAGCAATTCGAGCGGTCCCATCGGATAGCCGAGCCCGGTCTTCACCGCGCGGTCGATGTCGGCCGGCGCCGCGACGCCCGCTTCGACCAGGCGGATCGCGTCGTTGTTGAATGGAACCAGGAAGTAATTGAGGATGAACCCGGGGCTGTCCTGGGTCTTCACCGGGATCTGCCCCATGGCCTTGCAGAACGCCCACGCTGCATCGAACGCCGCTTCGTCCGTCCGGATGCCCGGCGACATCTCCACGAGCTTCATGAGCTGCGCAGGCAGGCAGAAATGCATGCCGACGAAACGATCGTCGCGGCCGGAGCCCGCAGCGATTTCGGTGATCGACAGCGTGGACGTGTTCGACGCGAAGATCGTGTGCGGCGGGCAAACCTCGTTCAGCGCGCCGAACAGCGCGTGCTTGACCTTCAGGTCCTCGAACACGGCCTCGATCACGATGTCGCACGCGGAGAGGCCCTCGATCTCGGTGGTTTCCGAAAGCCCGGTGAGGATCCCGGCGACCTGCTCCGCCTTGAGCTTGCCGCGCTGGACCGATTTCGCGAAAAAGCCTTCGGTCTGCCGGCGCGCGCGCTCGAGCGCCTCCGCGCGCGTGTCGAACACGATCGTGCGGAAGCCCGCGCGCGCCGCGACGATGGCGATGCCGGCGCCCATGGTGCCGCTGCCGGCGACGCCTACGGTTTTGATGTTCATGCTGTCGCGGTGCGCCATTGGCGCACCCTACGCGTCTCGATTCTCATGTGTTCTTGACGAGAAAGCTGCGGCCGATGAATTGCCGGTGGATCTGGTTGGTGCCTTCCCAGATCTGCGTGATCTTGGCGTCGCGCATCAGGCGCTCGACGCGATAGTCCTTGATGTAACCGTAGCCGCCGTGGAGCTGCACGGCGTCGGTCGCGATCCGCATGGCCGTGTCGGAGGCGCGCAGCTTGAGCATCGATGCTTCGACTCCGAAGTCGCCGGCGCCTGCGTCCACCATGCGCGCGACGTGCCACATCCAGGCTTCGGCGAGCGCGAGCTCGGCCGCCATGTCCGCGAGCATGAACTGTATGGCCTGGAATTCCGCGATGCGCTTGCCCGACTGCCGCCGCTCGTTCACGTAGTACACCGCGTCTTCGAACGCCGCCCGCGCGATGCCGAGCGCATGCGCGGCGACGCTCGGGCGCGACTTGTTGAGCGAGGCGAGCAGGATCTTCAGGCCGTCGCCGGGCTCGCCGAGCAGGTTCGCGCGCGGCACACGGCAGCTCTCGAACGTGAGCGCGGCGGTGCTGGAGGCGCGCAGGCCCATCTTGTCCTCTTCGCGGCCGATCACGAGCCCCGGCGCGCCCTTCTCCACGATCAGCGCCGAGATCGCCTTGCGAGCGTCCTCGATGCCGCTCCACTTGCCGAAGAGCATGTAGAGGTCGGCATGCGCACCGTTCGTGATGAAGGTTTTGCCGCCGTTCACCACGATGTGATCGCCGTCGGCGCGAAACTCGGTCTTCATGCCGGTCGCGTCGGATCCGGCGGTTGGCTCGGTGATCGTGAGCGAAGCGAGCCCCCCGCGCGTCATCACCGGCAGCAGACGCCGCTTCTGCTCCTCGCTGCCGAAATCGATGAGCGGCTTGATCGCGTGGAAATTGGTCGCCCACACGATGCCGGTCGACGCGCAGGCCTTCGAGATCTCGCGCACGCACTCGAGGTACGCGGCGTAGGAGAGCGGCGTCCCGCCGTAAGCCTCGGGCACGAACATCGTGTTCAGCCCCAGCTCGTTGATCGCCTGCACGTTCTCCCACGGGAATTCACCCGTGCGGTCGTGCTCCGCGGCGCGCGGGGCGATCGTGTCGCGCGCCAGCGTGCGTACGCTGTCGATCAGCATGCGCTCCTCGTCCGCGAACGCGACGCTGGCGTCGAGCCGCTCGAACAGCTTCATGGCGTCACCGCGCGCGGTGCGCATTCTGCGCACCCTACGGCCACGCACCCGACACTCGACGTTGAACGCTCACCACTCACAACGCGATGCCCTGTCCGCCGTCGAGATACACCGTCTCGCCGGTGAGGAAGGGTATGTCCTCGGAGAAAATCGCGGCGACGAGCCGCGCGACGTCGTCCACCGTGCCCAGTCTGCGGCCCGGAATGCGCTTTTCGACGAACTCGCGCAAGGGTCCGCTTTCGAGCGAGCCCCGGTTCAGATCCGTGATGATGTAGCCGGGTGCCACGTCCACCACGCGTATGCCCTTCGACGCCCATTCCACCGCGAGGCAGCGCGTGATCGCCGCGACCGCCGCCTTCGACGTGCAGTACGCGAGGCTGCGCTTCACCCCGACCTTGTCGAAGAAGGAGCCGATGTTGACGATCGTCGCACCGCCCGCGGCCGCCAGATAGCGGTAGGCCTCGCGCGAGGTCGTGAATACCGCCGTCGCGTTCGTGCGCATCACGCGCTCGTAGGTCGCGGTGTCCATCTCGTGGCTCGGCGCGTCGGCGTGAATGCCGGCGTTGTTGACGAGACCATGGAGCACGCCGCCTTCCGCGATGGCCGCCAGCGCTTTGCGCACGCTCGCCTCGTCGTCCACGTCGCAGGCGTGATTGACGAAGCGCTCCTGCAGCTCCGGCGGCACCGCGGTTTCGGGACCGTTGCCGCGGCGCGTGAGACACGCCACGCGAAAACCGCGGCGCGCGAGCTCCAGCGCGATGCCCGCGCCGATGCCGCGGCTCGCACCCGTTACCGCAATTGTTTTTTGCATCGTCACCGCGTCACTTCGTCACCGTGTCACCGCGTCACTGGTCTTCAAAACGCGCTTTCCGCTTCGCGGCGAACGCCGCCATGCCTTCGGCGGCATCCCGTGTCTGGAATGCAAGGGTCGCGAGATCGGTCTCGATCTTCAGTCCCTCCGCGAGCGGCGTCGCAAGCGCACGGCTCACCGCCTCGCGCGCGAAGCCGAGGACCGGCAGGCTGTAGCCCGAGAACTCGCGTGCGTAGGCGACGCCCGCGGCAACCGCGTCGCCGTCGACCAGCCGGTGCACGAGCCCGATGCGGTGCGCCTCTTCGGCGTCCACGGTGCGTCCCGTCAGGATCATTTCCATCGCGCGCGCTTCGCCGACCGCGCGCGGCAGCCGCTGCGTGCCGCCGTAGCCGGGAATGAGTCCCAGCTTGATCTCCGGCAGCCCCAGCTTCGCGTTGCGGGTCGCGACGCGAAACGTGCACGCGAGCGCGAGCTCGAGGCCGCCGCCGAAGGCGTAACCGTTGACGATCGCCACCGACGGCATCGGCAGCCGCTCGAGCTTCGCGAACGTCGCCTGGCCGCTCTCGGTGCGGCGCTTCTGATCCTGGAGCGAGCGCCCCATTAGCTCCTTGATGTCGGCGCCGGCGCAAAACGCCTTGGTCCCCGCGCCGGTGATCAGCAGCGCGCGCGCGTCGGTCGCGGCGGCCTCGTCGAACGCGCGTCCGAGCTCGTCGATCAACCCGAACGAGAGCGCGTTCAGCGCTTCGGGCCGATTGAGCGTAATCAATGCGAATTCGTCGATGCGTGTCAGTTCGATGGTCATGTTCGTTATCCTGGATTCCCGCCTACCACTACTGTGTCATTGCGAGGCGCAGCCAATGCTCCGCCGACGCAATCCCGACACGGTCGCACAACGTTTCGTGCGCCACGAGATCGCCACGGCGCCGCCGGCGCCTCGCGATGACACAGTACGACTACGCCGGAATGACAATGCTTTACTCTCCCGTCCAGCGGATCGGCTCGGGGTGGATACGGCCGCTCTTCGTCCATTCCACGAGCTCGCGTTTCAGGATCTTGCCGCTCGCGGTCAGCGGGAACGCGTCCAGCGCGATGAAAAATTCCGGCATGTCGTACTTTGACAGGCCGATCGCGTGCAGATGCCGCAGAACCTCCATGCCCTGGACGCTCGCGCCGTCGCGCGTCACGACCGCGAGACAGACGCGCTCGCCCAGCCGCGGATCGCTCACGGGAAACGCCGCGGCCTTCATCACAGCGGGGTGCTGGACCGCGAGGTTCTCGATGTGCGCCGGGTAGATGTTGTGGCCGCCGCGGATGATGAGGTCCTTCTTGCGGCCGACGATCTGGAGGTTGCCGCGCGAGTCCATGCGCCCGAGGTCGCCGCTCATGAACCAGCCGCTCGCGTTGAACGAATTCTCGGTCGCGATCTGGTTATTGAAATAGCCGAGCATGAGCAGCGCGCCGCGCGTGCCGATCTCGCCGACCGCCCCGGGCGCGGCGGGAATATCGGGATTATCCGCGTCCCACAGCCGCGTCTCGTAGCCGCGGCACGCGCGGCCGCACGTCGAGGTGATCGTCTCCACGTCGTCGTCGGGCATCGTGTACTGGTGCGAGCCGTTCTCGCTCATGCCGTAGATGTTCTGCGGCTTGATGCCGAGATCGAGGAATGCGCGCGCGGTCTCCGGCGGGATGATCGAACCCGCCATATAGAAGAGATTGACCCGCCCCAGCCGCGCCATGCCGCGGCGCTTCAGGTCGGCGAGGATGTCCACGGCGTGCGTCGGCACTCCCATCACGTACGTGGCGCCGGTCTCCACGATCCAGTCGAGCGGCTTCATCCCGGACGCGAGATCGTTCAGCACCAGCTCGCAGCCGGCGGTGAGGCTCTGCTCGAGCGCGACGGTGGCGATGTGGTGCGACAGCGGGCTGTGCGTGTACAGCACCGTGCGCGCGTCGTGCCCCCAGTCGTACACCATCGCGCGGCCGTTCGCGAGCAGCGTGTTGTCCGAGTGCAGCACGCCCTTCGGCAGGCCCGTGGTGCCGGACGTGAACGCGAGGTACACGATCTTGTCCGCGTTGGTATCGACCGGCGGCGCGCTCGCGGCATCGCCATCGGGCGCAGGAAAAGGCACCACGCCGTCGGGCCCGTCGCCGACGCAGTACACGCGCTTGACCGACGGCAGCGCCCGCGCGGCCGCGAAGATATCGCTCTTGTGCGCATCCGCGCCGTAACCGGGACGCGCGAAGAGCGCCGCCGCCTGGATGCGCTCCATGAGCTGTGCCACGTCGGAGACCGTGTAGTTCTGATGCAGCGACGGATTGCAGACGTAGCCGTTGCGCGAGCACGCAAGCAGCACCACGACCGCTTCGACGCAGTTGGGGAGCCACACGCACACGCGCTGCCCGCGTTTGAGCCCCGCCTCATGAAGCGTCGCCGCGGCGGCATCCACCCAGCGCGCCAGGGCGTTCCACGTCAATCGCCGCGTGCCATCCCTCAGCGCGAAAGCGTCGCCGCGCGTCGCGGCATGCGTGCGCAGCAGCGTGTACAGCGTGTCGTCGCGCCAGTGGCCTTCGGCGTAGTAGCGACGCGCGACCTGCGGGTCGTGGAGCGTGAGGATCGTGCTCAATGGCCGAACTTGTCGGGATCCGGGTTGCGCTTGCCGCGGAATGCTGCGCCGAGCTCCTGCGATTCTTCGGTGTCCAGATAGAGCCGCAGCAGCAAGTCGTGTGACACACGCGAGAGTCCGGAGACGCCACCGTGGCGCGCGACGAACGCGCCCTTCACCGCCGCGAGCGCAAAGGCGCCGCGCTGGGCGATCGCCTCGGCCATCTTGCGCGTCTCCTCTTCGAGCTTGTCGTCCGGCACCACCTTGTTGATGAGACCGATCTCGAGCGCTTGACGCGCGCTCATACGCTCGTTCAGGAACCAGATCTCCTTCGCTTTTTTCTTGCCGACGAGATCTTCCAGGTACCACGTGCCGTAGCCCGCGTCGAAGCTTCCCATCATCGGCCCGACCTGGCGGAAGACCGCGCTCTCCTTGGCGATCGTGAGGTCGCACATGACCTGGAGCACCTGTCCGCCGCCGACGGCATAACCGTTCACCGACGCGATCACCGGTTTCTGCAGCCGCTCGATGCTCTCGTAGATTTCCAGCGTGGGCAGCATGCCGGCGTAGAGCGTGCTGTCTTCCATGCCTTCCTTGCGCCCGCCGATGCAGAAGAACCGTTCGCCCGCGCCGGTGATCACCAGCACGCGCGTGCGCGTCTCGCGCCGCACCTCGTTGATGCAATCGCGGATCTCGTGACACATCTGCGGGGTGAACATGTTGCCGTCGTCGGGACGGTTGAGCGTGAGCCACCCGACGGCGCCTTCTTCGCGATAGAGAATGGTGTCGTAAGCCATCAGATTGCTTTCCCGGTGCGCAGGCTCTCGATCGCCGATTCATCGTAGCCCAGCCAGTCCCGCAGTATCGACGCGGTGTGCTCGCCCAGCCGCGGCGGCGGGAGCCGGTAGCTCGACGCGGCGCCGTCCACCGCAATGCCGAGGCCGACCTGCGGTATGCGGCGGCCGTCGGCGCTCGCCGTATAGAAGAGCCCGCGCCGCACGAGCTCCGCATCGCTGCTCACCTGATCGACGCGATTGACCGGTCCGGCAGGCACCTTATGGTCGACGAAAAGCTTCAGCCATTCGTCGCGTTTGCGCGTCTTCAACACGGTCTGGATATCGGCGACGATCTCGGCGCGTGCCGCGCGGCGGTCGACGTTCCTGGCGTACTTCGGATCCTGCCCGGTCTGCGGGCGTCCGACCGCTTCCCAGAAACGCTTCCAGATCGCGTCGTTGCCGAGACCGAGCGTGATCGGATCGTCGGCGGTGTCGAACGTCTGGTACACGGCGATCACGCTGTCGCGGGCGCCACTGCGCTTCGGCACTTCGCCCGATCCGAGGTACGGCACGATGCGCGGCGACATGAACCGCGTCATGCTGTCGATCATCGAGATGTCGATCTCGTGGCCGCGCCCCGTGCGGCTGCGGTCGAAGAGCGCCGCGAGCGCCGCGTACGCCGCGTCCATCCCCGCGATCAGGTCCGCGGCGGGCGTGCCGACTTTCTGCGGCGGGCTGTGCGCCTCGCCGGTCAGGTCCATCACGCCGCTGTAGCCTTCGGCGATCAGGTCGTAGCACGGGAAATCCTTGCGCGCGCCTTCGAGACCGAAGCCGGTGAGCGACACGTAGACGAGGTCGGGCCTGATCGCTTTCAGCGCGGCGTAGTCGACGCCCAGCTTTTTCTGCACGCGCGCGACGAGGTTCACGATGACCACGTCGGCGCGGCGCACGAGATCGTAGAGCACCCGCTTGCCGGCTTCGACGCTGTAGTCGAGCGTGACACTGGCCTTGTTGCGGTTCACCGAGAGAAACCACAGCGATTCGCCGTCGAGAAACGGCGGTCCCCACGCGCGGCTGTCGTCGCCGGATCCGGGCCGCTCGATCTTGACGACCTCGGCGCCCATGTCCGCCAGCAGCATCGCCGCGTACGGTCCTGCGATGGAGGTCGTGAGATCGACGATGCGCACGCCGGAGAGCAGCGCGATCGGGGCCGCGCTCGGCGGCGCGGGCAATACGTCTAGCGGGAGTGACACGGGCTTACCGGAGAAAGAAGCCTGAAGTTAAGGGAAATCGCCGCAGCGGGTCAAACGCGCCGTTCGCGCCTGCGACACGCTCGGCACGAACGGCTAAGCCGGCGCGGTAACCGCCCGCCCGCCGCGGCTCTTCCACCAGCGCTCGGCCTCCTGCTGTGTCCAGGGTTGATCCACAGCCAGCGCTTCGAGGAGGGCCAGCACGACCACGATGTCGTGCGGACGCTCGGCGCGATCCTTCGCGAGGCAGCGCACGACGAGATCGTCGAAGCGCCGCGGCACATCGGGCACCAGTGCGGACATGCGCGGCGCCGGCGTATGGAGCGTCTGGTACGTGAGATCGTGCTCGGCGCTGCCCTCGAACAGCTCGCGCCCGGTCACCAGGAAGTAAGCGGTCGCGCCGACCGAATAGATGTCGGACCGCGCATCGGCGTCGGCGGCATTCCTGATCCGCTCCGGCGCCATGTAGCGCGGCGTACCCAGCACCCGCTGGAACTGCGTGATGTCGCGCGATTGCGCGCCGTCGGTGTCCTTCACCAGACCGAAGTCGAGGATCTTCACGACGTCGAATTCACCCCCGCGCCGGCACAGCATGATGTTGTGCGGCTTGATGTCACGGTGGACGAGCGAGCGCGCGTGCGCGGCGCGCAGCGCCGAGCAGAGCTGCTTCAGCACGTGGATCGCGCGCCCGACCGGCATCGCCCCGTGCTGCGCGACGATCTTGTCGAGGGTGTCGCCTTCCAGGTACTCCATGACGTAATAGAAGACACCTTCGCCCGTGCGCCCGTAGTCGTAGACCTCCACGGTGTTCGGATGCAGGAGCTGACTCGCGAGCTGCACTTCGCGCTCGAACCGCGCGACGATCTCATCCGTCGCCATATGGGGCTTGAGCATCTTCACGGCGGTCGGACGCTTGAGCAACGCGTGCCGCGCGAGGAACACCCTGGCCATTCCGCCTTCTCCGATCTCGCGCTCCAGCCGGTACTGGCCCAGCATGCGCGCGTCGCCCACCTGCCGCCGCAAACGACGCACCACGTAGCCGGACCAGGCGGCCGCGAGCAGCACGGCCGCGAGCAACGCCACGAGAATGCCGAATGCGAGCTTCAGATACGCGAGCGGCGCGTACGCTTCGGCCGCTTCCATCTCGATCGCCATGCCGACGTCGTGCTCTTCGAGCCAGCGCCACGCGCCGATCGCCGCGACACCGCGATAGTTACGGTAAGGCTCCAGCACGACGCCGCGTCGCTGCGGCGCCTCGGCCTTGCCGCGTGCCGCGATCGCGAGCGCGGCGAGCTGCGTAAGCGGCCGTGCGGCGAGCTCGACCGTCGGCCGTTCGCGCGCCGTGAGATCGACGCCGGGATCGCGAAGCTGCACGCGCAGCGTGGCCGTCGCGTTCGGCTCGTCCGCCACGAGGCCGATTTTCTTGAGCAGGGCCAAGAAGCGCGATTCAGATAGCATCGTGCCGTTCGGGTCGATCGCATAAACCTCGCCGGTGCGTCCCGGCTCGGCCGCGCCCAGGATGTGCGCGTACTGGGCGTCGGCGTAGTGCGCGAAGCCGAGCGCCGCCACGATCGCGCCGCTCGCGTCGCGTACGGGCGCGTCGAACCAGATGACCGGCCGCGTGAACGCGGCCTGCTCCAGGCCTGCGATGCGGTCCTGCTCCAGATAGGGCCGGATGAAGCGCGTGCCGCCGCGGAAAACGGCGGCGAGATGCACCAGAAAGGGGCCGGGGTGGATGCGCCGTCCGGTGTAGTCGCGCACGTGCGATGCGACGATCGCACCGTTCGGATCGACGACGTTGAACGCGATGGCGCCGGTCTGCTTGAGCGCGGGCGTGAGGAGCTTCTCCAGCCGCGCGCGCTCGGGCGCCGCCCAGAGCGCGGCGGCGTCAGCGCCGTTGCGACCGAGTCGCACGAGGCTCTCGATGTCGCGCCGGATGTCCGGCTCGGACGCCCACAAGTTGAGCGCCGCGCGGCGGTCGTTCACCCACACTTCGAGCGCTTCGACCTCCGCATCGAGGATGCTTTGCAGCGTCGCTGCGCGCATGTCTCTCAGCGAATCGCGTACGCCGACGTACATCCACGTGCCGAGCACGATCAGCGCCAGCGCCCCGCCGATCGCGAGCGCCGTCAACCGCGCGTTCGCGGCGATCAGCTTGAGCGCGAGGGCGCTGACGCGGTCGTCGGCCTTGGCCGGTACCGCTTCGGGTGGTGCTGCCGCAGTTACCAGGGGATCGTTAGGCACACCATATCGTCACCCCGGCGCAGGCCGGGGTCCAGTGCGATGTTCTGGATACCGGCGTGCGCCGGTATCACGATCACGGCAACAGCACTGTCGAGCCGGTGGTCTTCCGGCTTTGCAGGTCGCGGTGCGCCTGCGCCGCTTCACGCAGTGGATAGGTCTGGTTGACGCGGATTTTCACGGCGCCTTTCTTGACCACGTTGAACAGCTCGCGCGCGGCGCCCTGGAGGTCTTCGGCCGTCGAGGTGTAGCTCACCAGCGTCGGCCGCGTGAGGAAGAGTGATCCCTTCTGCGCAAGCAGCCCGATGTTGACGGGCGGCACCGCGCCCGACGCGTTGCCGAAGCTCACCATGAGCCCGAGCGGCGACAGGCAGTCGAGCGAATCCATGAACGTGTCCTTGCCGACGCCGTCGTAGACGACCGGCACGCCCTTGCCCTTCGTGATCGCCCTCACGCGCTCGGAGAGTTTCTCTTTCGACGAGACGATGACGTGCTTGCAGCCCGCCTTCTTCGCGAGCGCGACTTTCTCTTCGCTCCCGACGGTGCCGATCACGCTCGCACCCAGGTATTTCGTCCACTGGCAGAGGATCTGGCCGACACCGCCGGCCGCCGCGTGCACGACGATCGTATCGCCTTTCTTGACGCGATACGTGCGGCGGCAGAGATACCAGGCGGTGAGCCCTTTGAGCATCATCGCGGCCGCCGTCTGCTCGTCGATGGCCGAAGGGAGCTTCACGAGCTTGTCCGCGGGGCGCAGCAGCACTTCCGCATACGCGCCGAGCGGACCGGTATAGGCGACACGGTCGCCGGCTTTCAGTCCCTTGACGCCGCGGCCGACTTTTTCGATCACGCCGGCGCCTTCGCTGCCGAGCACGAGCGGCAGCGGCATCGGGTAGAGGCCGCTGCGATGGTAGGTGTCGATGTAGTTCAGCCCCACCGCGGTGTTGCGCACGCGCACTTCACCCGCACCCGGATCGCCGATGTCCACTTCTTCCCAGCGGAGCACGTCGGGACCGCCGTTCTCGTGAATCCTTATCGCGTAAGGCATCGGTCACTCCTTTTGTTAGAGGCGCGGCGGCTGCCGCGCTAAGCGATTTTTGCGTCGGTAGGCGCGTCGTAGCTTCTTCCGGCGGCGGCTGCCGCGATAAGCGATTTTTTGCGCCGTAGGCGCGTCGTAAATTTTTCCGGCGATCGATTATAGGGCCCCACACCGGGCCGAACGCCGCGCGCAGCGCGACATGCGTCGGCAGATAGATGAGGAGCGGCATGAGCAGCAGCCCGTACACGCGGTACCAGACCGGCGCTATGACGACGCAGAGGCCGGTGTATGCGAGCTTGAGCCAGAGCGGCAGCGCGGCGTCCACACCCGGGCTTCGAGAGCGTTATGCGCTGCGCAGCCGCTCCACGTACGCGCTCAGGAACTGGCGCTTGCGCCCGTCCGGAAAAACGATCTCCACCTGCTCGGACGTGGCCGAGGTGACGCGCCCTTCGCCGTAACGTGGCACGCGCACCGGCTGGCCGGTTGCGAACAGCGGCGCCGCCGGCTCCAGTCGCCGCGCCCAGCGCGGCCGCACGGGCTTGCGCGCCGCCGGGCGCGGCGGCGCCGTGCAGTTGTCGCACACACCGCAGCGATCGAAGTCTTCGGCCTCCTCGAAGTACTCGAGCAGCACCTTCCAGCGGCAGAACGCGGTCTGCGCGTAGAAGATCATGCGCTCGAGCTTCTGGCGATCGGACTCGCTCTTGCGGCCGTATTCGTCGACCAGACGCGCGAGCGCGTCGGCATCCACACCGCTCGCCTTGAGGGCGTAGCGCAGGCTCCGGTCCTGTCTCGCGTGTCCGGCGTCCTTCAGCAGCTTGAGCGCGACCTTGAGCTTGTTGCCGGCGACACCGGTGGCTTCGGTGGCGATCGCCTGGTAGGTCACCGGCGTCTCGGCCGCTCCGAGCTTCTCGAGCGCGCCGTAGGCGTGCATGACGTCGTCGGCGTCCGGGTAACGGCCGCCGAGGAAAAACTGCTGCACGCGCTTGTCACGCGTGTCGTAGAGCAGGATGCAGCGCGCCCGGCCGCCGTCGCGGCCCGCCCGGCCCGACTCCTGGTAATACGCTTCCAGCGTGCCGGGGATCTGGTAATGCACGACGAAGCGGATGTCCGGCTTGTCGATGCCGAGTCCGAACGCGTTCGTCGCCACCATGACGCGCGCGCGCCCGCTCATGAAATCGTCCTGGCTCGCTTCGCGCTCTTTCGCGCGCATGCGGCCGTGATAGCGCTGCACCGACACGCCCGCGTCGCCGAGCGCCTCGTAGACCGCTTCGGCATTCTTCACCGTCGCCGTGTACACGATGCCGCTGCCCGAGAGCGCGTTCACGAGCCGCAGGACGTGCGCCTGTTTTTCCTCGTCGTTGGTCGCGTGCACGACGCGGAAGTGGAGGTTCGGCCGGAAGATGCCGGTATTGATGACGGTCAGCTCGCGCGCGAGCTGCCTGCCGATGTCCTCGATCACGCGCGAGGTCGCCGTCGCGGTGAGCGCGAGCACCGGGGGATTCCCGAGCGCCTGCATCGCGTGCGCCATCTCGAGGAATGCAGGCCTGAAATCGTGGCCCCACTGCGAGATGCAGTGCGCCTCGTCGATCACGAAGAGGTCGAGCTGCGCGTTCTGCAGCACCTTCAGGAAGGCGGGATCGGTGAGCCGCTCGGGTGTGGTGAACACCATCTCGGTGCGGCCGCGGCGGATCTTGTTGAGCGCCGCCCGCTCTTCGCGCGCGGACAGCGTGCTGTTCAGTTCCACGGCGGAGACGCCGGCCTGCCCCAGCTTGTCCACCTGATCTTTCATGAGCGAGATGAGCGGCGAGACGACCACCGTCATGCCCGGCAGATGCAGCGCCGGAAGCTGGTAACACAGCGATTTGCCGGCGCCCGTGGGCATCACGGCTAGCGTGTCGTTACGCCCGAGCACGCTCGCGATCACCTCCTGCTGTCCGGCGCGCAGTCGCGTGTAGCCGAATGTCTCGCGCAGTGTCTTTGCGAGCGCTCTGTGGTGGCTGCCGTTCACGATCGGCTCAGGCGGTCTCGAACACCAGTCCGGCGTGCTCGCGCAGCGCGTGGAACCGCACCTTGCTCCAGTTGTCCTGCGTCGCCGTGAGCTCCGGCAGGTGCGCCGCGAGGAACGTCGGCGCATCCACGACGTCGTAGGCGATGCGATGCGCGTTCGCCTCGATGAAGCGCTTCAGCTCGCGCTGATCGTCGCAGGTGACCCAGCGCGCGTACTTGAAGCGTGTCGGCACGAGCCGGGCGTCCACGCCGTATTCGTGCTTCAGGCGATGGGCGACGACCTCGAGCTGGAGCTGGCCGACGGCGCCGAGCAGGAGCGCGCCGCCGAGGTGGGGCCGGAACACCTGTATCGCGCCTTCCTCGCCGAGCTGCGCAAGGCCGCTGCGAAGCTGTTTGCTGCGCATCGGGTCGGCGAGCTCGGCTGAGTAAAAGATCTCCGGCGCGAAGAACGGCAGCCCCGTGAACTGGAGCGTCTCGCCTTCGGTCAGCGTGTCGCCGAGCTGCAGCACGCCGTGGTTCGGGATGCCGATCACGTCGCCGGGATAGGCCTGCTCCAGCAGATCGCGCCGCTGCGAAAGAAAGGACACGACGTTGTTCGTGCGCAGCTCCTTGCCGTTGCGCGAGACGCGAAGCTGCATGCCGCGCACGAACTGGCCCGAGCACACCCGCACGAACGCGACGCGGTCGCGGTGCGCCGGGTCCATGTTCGCCTGGATCTTGAACACGACGCCGGTGAACTTGCTTTCCGACGGCTGCACCACGCGCTGGAGCGCGGGCTTGGGGCCGGGCGGCGGCGCGAGATCGATGAGCGCGTCGAGCGCTTCGCGCACGCCGAAGTTGTTGATCGCCGAGCCGAAGAAGACCGGCGTCTGGCGACCCGCGAGGAACGCGTCGCGATCGAACTCCGGGGACGCGCCCTGCACGAGCTCGATCTCGCCGCGCGCCTCCTCGAAGACCGGGCCGAAGCGCTGCGCGATGTCGAGATTGTCGATGCCTTCGATCACCTCGTCTTCGCCGCTGCGGCGGTCTTCACCGGGGCGAAACACGCGCATGCGGTCGGCGCGCACGTCGAATACGCCCTTGAAGCCCTTGCCCATGCCGACCGGCCACGTGAACGGCACCGTCGGCATCCCGAGCACGCGCTCGATCTCGTCGATCAGCTCGAGCGGCGGACGCACTTCGCGGTCGAGCTTGTTGATGAACGTGATGATTGGCGTCGCGCGCGTGCGGCACACTTCGAGGAGCCGCAGCGTCTGCGATTCGACGCCGTTCGCCGCGTCGATCACCATCAGCGCCGCGTCCACCGCCGTAAGCACGCGATAGGTGTCTTCCGAGAAGTCCTGGTGGCCGGGCGTGTCGAGGAGGTTCACGACGCACCCGCGGTATTCCATCTGCATGACCGAGCTCGCCACCGAGATGCCGCGCTGCTTCTCGATCTCCATCCAATCCGAGGTCGCGTGGCGGGAGGCTTTGCGC
>Ga0196978_1000187_pt1 | contig 32415 bp, 17 predicted proteins | sample S3v_2013CmetaG_FD_155491 | JGI IMG/M metagenome (GOLD analysis project Ga0196978, IMG submission 155491) | Soil microbial communities from Anza Borrego desert, Southern California, United States - S3+v_20-13C | ecosystem: Environmental > Terrestrial > Soil > Desert | place: USA: California... | reverse complement strand
GCACGGCAGCTACTCGCAGAAAAAATGGGTGAACGAAATGATGTCGTATTCGCTCGACCTGCTCGGCGGCTGCTCGTACCTGTGGAAAGTGAAGCACAACGTCAATCACCATTCCTTCACCAACATCGACGGCGCCGACGACGACATCGACATCCAGCCCTGGATCCGCACCACGCGCACGCAGCCGCGCAAGTGGTACCACAAATACCAGCATGTGTACTGGGTGTTCTTCTACTCGCTGACCTACGTGTCGTGGGTGTTCGGAAGAGATTTCCAGAAATATTTTTCCGGCAAGGTCGCGGGCATGAAGTTCAAGAAGATGAGCCTCAAAGACCATCTCATCTTCTGGGGCGGAAAGCTCGTGTACACCTTCCTCTTCATCGTGCTGCCCGTGATGATGCTTGGTTTTATTCCCACGCTGGTCGGCTATCTCGTCACCGCTGCAGTCTGCGGACTCACGCTGAGCATCGTCTTCCAGCTTGCGCATGTGATCGAAGAGGCGACTTTCCCCGAGTTGAACGCCGAAACGAAAAAGATGACCCAGGATTGGACCATCCACCAGCTCGCCACCACCGCGAATTTCTCCACGCGCAACAAAGCCCTGTCCTGGTTCGTCGGCGGGCTGAATTTCCAGGTGGAGCATCACCTTTTCCCGCGCATCAGCCACATTCACTACCCGGCGATCAATAAGATGGTGAAAGACGTCTGCGCGCAATTCAACGTGCGCTACCTCGAGCACCGCTCGTTCTTCTCCGCGCTGCGCTCGCACATCATGCATTTGAAAGTCGTAGGAGCTGTCGCTTAGAAATTTCCCAGGCACAAAGTCATAAAAGCATTAAGGCGCTAGATGAAATCTGTCTAGCGCCTTAATGCTTTTATGATTTAGTGCCTCGATCTGCTAATACTCGAACTCCCCGAATTCCGAGCGGATCGTCAGCCTTTTCTTCTCCGCCGCCTCCACTCTCCCGACGATCTGCGCATCCACGTTGAAGCTTTTCGAAATGTCGATGATATTCTGCGCGGCCTCCTGCGGAACGTACAGCTCCATGCGATGGCCCATGTTGAACACCGTGTACATTTCCTTCCAGGGCGTTCCGCTTTGCTCGTGGATCAATTTGAACAAAGGCGGCACGGGAAATAAATTGTCTTTGATCACGTGCACGCTCTCCACGAAGTGCAGCACTTTTGTTTGCGCGCCGCCGCTGCAGTGTACCATGCCGTGCACGTTTGCGTGATGTGCGTCGAGAATTCTTTTGATGATGGGCGCGTAGGTGCGGGTGGGCGAAAGCACGAGCTTCCCCGCGTTCACTTTTTTTCCGTCACCGACTTCGATCTCGTCGGTGAGCTTCGTTGTTCCGCTGTATACGAGATTATCCGGCACGGCGGGATCGTAGCTCTCGGGATATTTTTTCGCCAGCTCTTTCGAGAAAACATCGTGGCGAGCGGAGGTGAGGCCGTTGCTGCCCATGCCGCCGTTGTATTCTTTTTCGTAGCTCGCTTGCCCGTAAGACGCCAGGCCCACGATCACGTCGCCCGCGCGGATGTTGTCGTTGCTGATGACTTCGCTGCGCTTCATGCGGCACACCACCGTAGAATCGACGATGATGGTGCGCACGAGATCGCCCACGTCCGCCGTTTCACCGCCGGTGCTGTGAATGCCGAGGCCGAGCGCGCGCAATTCTTCCAGCACTTCTTCCGTGCCGTTGATGAGCGCGCTGATCACTTCGCCGGGAACGAGATTTTTGTTGCGGCCGATGGTGGACGAAAGCAGGATGTTGCTCGTCGCGCCCACGCAGAGCAGGTCGTCGGTGTTCATCACCACCGCGTCCTGCGCGATGCCTTTCCACACAGACAGGTCGCCCGTCTCTTTCCAGTACATGTATGCCAGCGAAGATTTCGTTCCTGCGCCGTCGGCATGCATCACGAGGCAATACGCATCATCTCCGCCCAGCAGGTCGGGCACGATCTTGCAGAAGGCTTTCGGGAAAAGTCCTTTGTCGATGCTGCGGATGGCCCGGTGCACGTCTTCTTTCGAAGCGGAGACGCCGCGCTGGTTGTATTTCAGGTCTGACATGTGATCGGTTGCGTGAGCAAATTTCGCAAAGACGCGCGCTTGGCCTGCACCTGCGAAGAAGTTTTTATTCCGGACTTTGAACAGGCATAAAAGCAAAACATCCCGGCTTTGGGCCGGGATGTTCGTATGCTGTGTTCGTTCATGCTTAGTTGGGCTTCTTCGGGCCTGTGCCGCCGGTCTTCGGGGTCGTTCCCGTTGCGCCGGTGGTGCCGGTTTTGGGTGCAGTGCCCGTTGCGCCGGTAGCGCCGCCGGTTCCCGTTCCCGTTCCCATCGTACCGGTCCCGGTTGCGCCGGTGCCTGTGCCGCCGGGTGCCGGCGTATCGGTATCGGTAGAATCAGAGACGTCGGAATCACCCCAGAAGCTGTCGATCACCTTCGGCTTGATCACGCGGCGGTCGATCTTCGGCGCGTTGGGATCAACGTAATCCCAGCTGATCACGCGGAACACCGTGCGGCGGTTGAGCTGGTGCAGCTTTTCCTGCTCGGGCTTCGTCTTGAAGCTGTTGATGTACTTTTCGGTGAGCACCGTGCCGTCGGGCAGGCGCAGGGGCTGGCTTTCGCCGTAACCTTTTGCCTTCAGGCGGGCGGCAGGAACTTTCTTCTCGTCGATCAGGTAACGTACGCAGGCTTCGGCGCGGGCTTGCGACAGCTTGATGTTGTAAGCGTCGGAAGCGCGGGCGTCGGTGTGCGACATGAGCTCGATCACGATGGTCGGGTTGTCCATCAGCGTCTGGTAAAGGAAGTTCAGCGAGTCTTTCGATTCGGGGCGCAGGTTGGCTTTGTTAAGGTCATACAGCACCGCGGGGAATTTGATCTCGCGTTCGGCCGGCGTCAGGCAGAAATCCTGCTTGAAATTCTTCGACTGGTCTTCACCGACAGTGGTCAGCTTGCCTTTTTCTTTGTCGGGCAGGTTCAGGTAGAACTCGGCTTTCGGGCTGCGCGCGCTGTCGGAAAGCACCGACACGACGTACGATACGTTGGGCAGCAGCTTGAACTTGTAGTAGCCGGAAGCGTCCGTCTTCTCTTCAACGGCAGAGCCGTCGGAGCCGACGAGGCGGACAACCGCTTTCGAGATGTTCACTTTGTATTTGCAGTCCGACACCACGCCGTCGAGGTTGAACTCCAGGGGCGGCAGGTAGAACGACCAGATGTCGTCGGCGCCCTTGGTGCCTTCGCGGTTCGAGGTGAGGAAGCCGCGGTCTTTCTTGCCGTCGAAGATGATGCCGAAATCGTCGGCAGGCGAGTTGAGCGGGTACTTCAGGTTTTCAACGCTGGTCCAGTCCCACTTGTCGCTGGCTTTTTTGCTGGCGGAGAAGATGTCGAGACCGCCCATGCCCAGGTGTCCGTCGGAAGAGAAATACAACGAACCGTCTTCACGGATGGTGGGGAAGCCTTCGCGGCCGGTAGTGTTGATGGAGGGGCCGAGGTTCTTCGGCGTGCTCCACTTCTTCGATTTCTTGTCGTAGGTCGACATCCAGAGGTCCGAGGTGCCGTCCTGGCTCATGTTGCCGGTGCGCATGTCGGAGGAAAACACCATCACGTCTTCCGCTGCAGTGCCGGTGGCGCCGAGCGTGGGGTGACGGAAGTTGAAGCTGTCGAGCACGGCCTGCTCCAGGCCGAAGTCCACGATCTGGGCTTCGCCCCAGGCGTTGCCTTTTTTCTCCGCCCAGTAGATCTTGCAGCGGATGAGCTGCTTCTTCTCTTCGCCGCAGCGGGTGAAGAAGATCCGGTCGGCTTTCTTGGTGATGTAGGAAGCGCCTTCGTTCGCGCTGCTGTTCACGCCGCCGGAAACTACGCTGGGCTGGCTCCATTTGCCGTTCTTGTCCACCTTCGTTTCGAAAAGATCCGAGTACATCACGCCGGTGTTCGGGTCGATCTTCGAGCTGGTCTGGCCTTCACGCTTGGAGGTGAAGACGAGCGAGGTGTGCTTCTTGTCGGAATAGGCGGGCGAGAAGTCGTACTCTTTCGAGTTGATCTGCGCCACGTTCTCCACTTTCCAGCGGGTGGGATTGTCTTTCCATTTCTGGGCGAGCTCGCTGGACTTGATGCCGTTCTCGCCGGCGGGGTCCGAGGGAACCGCTTTTTTGTAGTTCTGGAATTCGGTGATGGCTTCGTCGTACTTCTGGTTGATCTTTTTCGCTTCAGCCAGGTAGAGGATGGCCTTGTCATCCGGGTACTTTGCCTTGATGGCCTTGGCATACCAGCTTTCCGCCTGCTTCCAGTCGTTCATCGCGCGGTAGCACTGGGCGATCTGGTAGGTGGCCCGGGCCTTTTCTTCTTTCTTTTTGATCTTCGCCAGCGCCTTTTTGTAAAGGTCGATAGCGGTGTAATACTGCTTGGCCTCGTAAGCCTTGTCGGCATCCTTCACATAGTTTTTCTGGGCGTAAGCGCCAACAGAGAACACCAGGAAGAACATGAGGGTCGCAAATAGCTTAACCAGTTTCATAATGTTCGGCGTGTTTTTGTTTGCGTTGAATTGTAAGGGTGCTAAGCTAAGGAATTATTCCTTCAATACAAATACTGATCGGGCAAAAGCGGGGCTTCGCCGAAAGCGAAAACGCGCGTTTTTCCGATTCTATAACGCAGCCGGTAAAAAAAGATACAGGTGCAAACAAGCCGCTGAATTGCAATTCATTATCGCATCGTGCCGCTTTCATCGACAAGAATAAAAAAACGGAACAGCCCGGGTACTCCCAATTCCCGGGCTGCTCCACTAAAAAACCGAAGGGGGTTGGCTTCGGAAACTAAATGATCTAAAAATTCAGAAATCCCAAATCCCAATTCGATTCTACGGCATTGGGATTTGGAATTTCAGTATTGAAGTTTGTTTAATCTTTTTTCTCCTCCGGTTCTTCCTCGCCCGATCCGTCCCACATGCTGGCTTTCACTTTGGGCGGGTTGATGCTGCGGTCGAGCTTGGGGCCGTTGGGATCGACGTAATCCCAGCGAACAGCGCTGAAGACGGTGCGGCGGTTGAGCGCGTGCAATTTGTCCCGCTCTTCGGCGCTCTTCTTGCTGTTGATGTATTTCTCCGTGAGCACGGTGCCGTCGGGCAAACGCAGCGGACGTTTTTCGCCGTAGCCTTTTGCGATGAGCCTTTCTTTCTTCACGCCTTTTTCATTGACGAGATAATCCACGCAGGCTTGCGCGCGGGCCTGGGAAAGCCGGAGGTTGTACGAATCGCTTGCGCGCGAATCCGTGTGCGCCGCCAGCTCGATCACCAGCGTGGGATTTTCCATCAGCGTCTGGTAGAGAAAATTCAGCGAGTCTTTCGATTCGGGCTTCAGCGTGGCTTTCGCAATATCGTAGAGCACTGCGGGAAATTCGATCTCTTCCTTCACAGGCGGCAGGCAGCAATCCTGCACGAACGTTTTGCCGTCGCAGGCCGATTCGCCGATGGTGGTCAGCTTCATTTTTTTTCCTTCGGGAAGGTTGAGATAACGCTGCGATTTGCTGCTTTTCGCTTTATCGGCAAGAACGGTGATCACGTATGACACTTCGGACAGCAATTTGAAACTGTAAGCGCCGGATGCATTCGTCGTCGCCTCCACTGCCGAACCGTCGCTGCCCAGCAGGCGCACAACGGCATTTTCGATCGGAACGTTGAATTCGCAATCGCTGACCTTTCCTTCAAGCTGGAAAGAAGCCGCGGGGAGCTGGAACGACCACACGTCATCCGCGCCTTTCGTGCCTTCACGGTTCGAAGTGAGGAAGCCGCGGTCTTTTTTTCCGTCGAAGATGATGCCGAAATCATCGCCGGAAGAGTTGAGCGGGTACTGCATGTTCGACACCGTGGCCCATTCCCATTTGTCGTTGCTTTTTCGCGCGGCGGAAAAGATATCCAGGCCGCCCATGCCGATGTGCCCGTCGGAAGAAAAATACAGCGTGCCGTCTTCGCGCACGAAAGGATAGCCTTCACGGCCGGCGGTGTTGATGCCTGCGCCGAGGTTGACGGGCTTGCTCCATCTTTTCGCTTTCTTGTCGTACGTCGACATCCAGAGATCGGAAGTGCCGTCCTGGCTCATGTTGCCGGTGAGCATGTCCGATGAGAAGATCATCGTCGTCTCGTCGGGGCTGAGCGTGGGATGGCGGAAGTTGAAGCTGTCGAGCACGGCCTGCTCCAGGCCGAAGTCCACGATCTGGGCTTCGCCCCAGGCGTTGCCTTTTTTCTCCGTCATAAAAATTTTGCAGCGGATCGTTTTCTTTTTCTCGACGCCGCAGCGCGTGAAGAACATTTTGTCCGCTTTCTTATTGATGAAGCAGGCGCCTTCGTTCGCGTGCGTGTTCACCGTTTCATTCAGCGGCGTCGGCTGGCTCCATTTGCCGTTCTTGTCTACGCGCGTCTCGAAAAGATCGGAGTACATCATGCCCGTGTTCGGATCCACCTTTCCCCCGCCCTGCTGGCCTTCGCGCTTGGAAGTGATGACGAGCGCGTTGTGCCGCTTGTCGGAATACATAGGCGCGAAATCGTATTCCTTCGTATTGATCTGCGCCATGTTCTCCACTTTCCAGCAGGTAGGATTGTCTTTCCACTTCTGCGCCATCTCGCAGGATTTAATGCCGTTCGCCGCAGCCGGGTCGTTCACCGCCGCCTGGTATTTTTTGAACTCGACGATGGCCTCGTCGTACTTCTGGTTGAATTTTTTTGCTTCCGCCAGGTACAGCAGCGCGCGATCGTCGTCGTACTTCGCTTTGATCGCTTTGGCGTACCAGGTCTCCGCCTGCCTCCAGTCGTTCATGAAGCGGTAGCATTGCGCCACCTGGTACGTGCAGCGGGCTTTCATCTGCGGTTTTTTGATCTTGGCCATGGCTTTTTTGTACAGCTCGATGGCGTTGTAGTATTGCTTCGCGTCGTAAGCGTTGTCCGCGTCCTTCATGTAGTTTTTCTGCGCGAAAATTCCCGCCGGGCAAAGCAATAACAATAGCGTGGCAATAGCGAATAGCTTCACCTGTTTCATGGTGCTTATAAGTTTAGTTGATGCGTGGTTGCGGCGCCGCGTGTGCAGCGTCCCAGCAGGAGAGCAAGGGCCCTGTGTGCTTCCTGCTTTTGATAACTATAATGGGTAATGAAGAAAAAGATACAGGAATTTGACTCGCCCCGGCCCCCCTCTCCGCCGCGGCGGAGATGCGGTGCTAAATTTCTGATCCTACGAGCGCCGCGGCACAAAGAGGGGAGCCTTTCTTAAACAAAGGCTCCCCTCTTTGCGTCTTCGACGCAAAGAGGGACTATATTTTTTCACTGGGAACTCGCGTCGAAGACGGAGAGAGGGGCTGGGGGTGAGTCGAGAGGGGCCGGGAGTGAGTTAAAAAGAAAACCCGGCTCATTGCTGAACCGGGCTCGTCTTTTCCAACGCGACGCTATTGTCTTACTTCGTGAAAAGCATTTCGCGGTACTTCGGCAGCGGCCAGGCTTCGTCGTCCACGATCATCTCGAGCTTGTCGACGTGGTAGCGGATGACCTCGAAGTAGGGCTTCACTTTGTTGCAATACGCTTCGGCCATTTTTTTGTGGTCGGTGAGCGCGTTCGCTTTTTTGCGGGCTTCGGTCATGTCGTCCACGTTCTTCTTGATCGTGGAGATGTGCTCGGAAATTTCAGTGATCATTTCCAGCTGGGTGGAGGCGGCGGCCTTGTACTCGGCGCCGGAGAGAATTTCTTTCAGGCCGCGCACGTTCTCGATCAATTTGTTCTGGTACATGATCGCCGTGGGAATGATGTTGTTCGTGGCGAGATCGCCGATGAGGCGGCCTTCGATCTGGATGCGCTTCACGTACGTCTCGAGCGCGATCTCGTAGCGCGCATGCTGCTCGCGCTCGCTGAGGATGTTGTGCTTTTCGAAGAGCTTGATGAAACGCTTGTCGTTCAAAGCTTCCAGGGCTTCGGGCGTGGTTTTGAAATTGTTCAGGCCGCGCTTGCCGGCTTCTTTCACCCACTCGTCGCTGTATCCGTTGCCTTCGAAACGGATGCGCTTGGAGGCGACGATGTAGTCGCGCAGCACCTGCAGGATGGCCTCGTCCTTATCTTTCCCCTTATCGATGAGCGCGTCCACTTCTTTGCGGAATTGCGTGAGCTGTTCGGTCATGATCGTATTGATCACCGTCATCGCTGCCGAGCAGTTCGCGGAAGAGCCGACGGCGCGGAACTCGAATTTATTCCCGGTGAACGCGAAAGGCGAGGTGCGGTTGCGGTCGGTATTGTCGAGCAGGATATCGGGAATTTTTCCAATGTTGAGCTTGAGCGCCGTTTTCTCTTCGGGCGTCATCTTGCCTTTCACTTTCTGCTCGATCTCGTCGAGGATGGCGGAGAGCTGCGTGCCGAGGAACACGGAGACGATCGCGGGCGGCGCTTCGTTCGCGCCGAGGCGGTGATCGTTGCCGGCGGAGGCGATGCAGGCGCGCATCAGGTCGGCGTAATCGTGCACGGCCTTGATGGTGTTCACGAAGAACGTGAGGAACATCAGGTTCGTCTTCGGCGTTTTGCCCGGGCTGAGCAGGTTGCGGCCGGTGTTGGTGGCCATCGACCAGTTGTTGTGCTTGCCGCTGCCGTTCACGCCGGCGAAAGGTTTTTCATGCAGCAGCACGCGGAAGTTGTGGCGGCGCGCGATCTTCTCCATGAGATCCATCAGCAGCTGGTTGTGATCGACCGCGGGATTGATCTCTTCGAAGATGGGCGCGCACTCGAACTGGTTCGGCGCGACTTCATTGTGGCGCGTTTTGATCGGGATGCCGAGCTTATGCGCTTCGATCTCGAGGTCACGCATGAAATACTGCACGCGCATCGGGATCGATCCGAAGTAGTGATCTTCGAGCTGCTGGCCTTTTGCGGGCGAGGCGCCGAAGAGCGTGCGGCCGGTGAAAGCGAGATCGGGACGCGCATTATAAAGCGCGCTGTCCACGAGAAAATACTCCTGCTCCCAGCCCAGCGTGGCGATCACCTTCGTCACGTTCTTGTCGAAATACTGGCACACGTCGACGGCGGCTTTGTCCAGCGCGCTGAGCGCCCTCAGCAGCGGCGTTTTATAATCGAGCGCTTCGCCGGTGTAGGAAATAAAGATCGTGGGAATGCACAGCGTCTTGTCGATGACGAACGCGGGCGAGGTGGGATCCCAGGCCGTATAGCCGCGCGCTTCGAAGGTGTTGCGGATGCCGCCGCTGGGGAAGCTGGAAGCGTCGGGCTCCTGCTGCACGAGCTGCGAGCCGCCGAATTTCTCGATGGCGCGCCCGCCTTCCACCGGTTCGAAGAACGCATCGTGCTTTTCCGCCGTGGTGCCGGTCAGGGGCTGGAACCAGTGCGTGTAGTGCGTGGCGCCTTTGCCCGTGGCCCAGGCCTTCATGCCCGCCGCAATTTCGTCGGCCATCTTGCGGTCGATGCGCGCGCCGGCTTCGATGGCGGCGATCACGCTGTCGTACGCGTCGGAAGAAAGGAACTGGCGCATGGCGTCTTTTCCGAACACATTTTCGCCGAAGTACGCGGCAACGTTGCCCGCGGGGGGCTCCACCGCCACGGGACGGCGGCTCAGGGTTTCTTCCAGTGCTTTGAAGCGGATGATGGCCATGCTTGCAGGTTTTTTTGGGTGTGATCGTTTGATTTTCGTGTTTTGCGTGGCGAAGGTATGAATTTTAGGGGGTATGATCCCAAAAAATTCACTTTTTTATGAACCAGGTGTTCAAAAAAAGGGGGTACGCTTCCAAAAAGTGCATTTTTTTGAAGGTGAGGCTAAAAAAATGCTGATTTGCGGACGCTAACGACCGGGCAGGCATTGCGAAGAAGACGCAATGACGGATCAAAATGGGATGCGCAATAACTGGAACGCGATGATTCAGCCGCGCCTGATCGATCCGGGCAGCTCGTCGCCGGACTCGGGTGTTTGCGGGGGCTCGGGGGGGAGGAAATTATTTTCTTCGTTCTTTTTCTCTTCGATGCTGCTATCGGCCACATCTTTTTTCTCTTCCTCTTTCAGCTGCCGGTCGATGTTGTCGAGGCCTTGCTGGATGTCGCTTTTCATCACGTTGGTCGCGTCGCGCAGCTCGGCGATCTCTTTATCGAGATCGATGTCCTTTTTCATTTCATTGGCGCCGGCCTGGATCTCGCGCTGGATGTTGCCGGCGGCTTCACGGAACTCGCGGATGCCCTTGCCCAGGCCGCGGGCCAGCTCGGGCAGGTTTTTCGTGCCGAAGAAGAGGATGATCACCAGGATGATGATGAACACTTCTCCCGCGCCGAGATTCAGGAATTGTATGACATGCGGCAGCATCGCTGCAAAATTAGGGAAAATAAGAGCCTAAGCTCCTTCACGCTGCACGTTCTCCGCAATGTCTGCGCAGCAATCGATGAGCATGCTGAAACGCCTGGCGCGTTCGGGGGAGTTGATCAGCTCCTGTTCCTCGTAAACGATCTTGTTCTCTTCCAGCTTCGTGAGCGCGAAAAAGAGATAGTCGAATTTTGCCAAACGATCGCAAAGACGCGCATCGAAAACGGCCAGCGCTTTTCCCGGCTGCCGGCTGCTCAGGACGAATTTTTGATCGAAATCCGCGTGATCCATGCTGAGCGCGCGCTCCCGCCCCGCTTTGCCTGCCTGTGAAAATTTCAGCAGCTGAAAATCGAAACCGTTTTCATTCTTCAGGTACAAGTGCAGCATGGTGCAGTAATACGTATGCTTGCCGTACCCGCGCTGCTCGGTGAACAGCTTCAGCCGAAAACCGCGGAAATTCCCTTCCAGCGCAGGCCGCTTCGGAAAAAAAGTAGTGACTTCCTGCTTCTGCACGTCGATCCCCAGCTCTTTTCCGATCAGGACAAAATGATCCCAGGTTCTGCCCATCCGCGCCTTGTCAAGACCGGCGCTGAGCCAGACAACCAGTCCGGCTACTATGGCGAGCACGAAGAAATAAACCGGGGCATCGGAGCTGAAGCCGCGCAACAGAAGAAATAGGGTCAGCAGCATGTGCAATGCAAAATGCGGAGGTCACAGTTGAACAAAAGAAAAGGCCCTGCTGTTCGCGCAGGGCCTTTATTTTTTTTCGCGATCTCGCTTTACGCTTTCTTGTCTGCAGCCTTCTGACCGCGATCGAGGTCCATCACGACCGGGGTGGCGATGCACAGCGAAGAGTACGTTCCGATCACGATGCCGATGAGCAGCGCGAAAGAGAAGCCGCGGATCGTGTCGCCGCCGAAGACGAAGATGGCGAGCAGCACGAAGAAGGTGATCATCGACGTGTTGATCGTGCGGCTCAGCGTGCTGTTAAGCGCGTAGTTGATCAGCGTGCGGCGGTCGGAGCCGGCGAGCTCCTGCTTTTTCTCCGTGAGGAATTCGCGGATCCTGTCGAACACCACTACCGTATCCGTCATGGAGTAACCCATCACAGTAAGCACGGCGGCGATGAAGTGCTGATCGATCTCCAGCGAGAAGGGCAGGATGCCGTCGAAGATCACGTAGCAGGAAAGCACTACGAGCACGTCGTGCACCAGCGCCACCACGGCGCCCAGCCCGAACTGCCACTTGCGGAAGCGGAACAGGATGTAGATGAACATCAGGATGCACGACACGAGCACCACGAGGTACGAGCGCGCGACAACGTCATTCGCGATCGAGGGGCCGACCTTCGTCGAGCTTTCGATCTTATACTTGTCGCCGCCGCCGGCCACTTTCGCAAGGCCTGCGTTCAACTGCGCCGCTACTTCATCGTCGACGTTCGTGCCGTTCTCTTCGATGCGGTAGTTCGTGGTGATCTTGTGGCGGTTCTTCGCGCCTGCTGTTTTCACTTCGAGCGCCGCGCCGGTGAACTGGGTCTCGAGCGTGGAGCGCACCTGCTCGGTGGTCACGTCGTTCACGAAGCTGACTGTATACGTGCGGCCGCCGCTGAAATCGACGCCGAGGTTGAAGTGTCCTTTTTTCACCAGGAACCCTACGCCTACGCCGATGATGAGCAGCGAGAACAGGTAATACATTTTACGCTTTCCGACGAAATCGATCTTCGTGTTGCGCAATACGTTCTCCGTAGTTTTAGTCGAGAACTTGATGTCCTTGTTGCGCTTCAGCATCGCGTCGAAGATGAGGCGCGTGATGAAGATGGCGCAGAACAGCGAGCTGAGGATACCGATAATGAGCGTGGTGGCGAAGCCCTGCACAGGACCCGTTCCGAACGCGTAGAGGATGATGCCGAGGATGAGCGTGGTCAGGTTCGAGTCGAGGATCGAGGACATGGCGTGCTTGTAGCCGTCGGCCACCGCCAATGCCAGGCCCTTGCCCGCGCGCAATTCCTCGCGCACGCGTTCGAAGAGCAGGATGTTCGCATCCACCGAAAGCGCGATCGTCAGCACGATACCGGCGATGCCGGGCAGCGTGAGCACCGCGCCGAGCGAGGAAAGCACGCCCATGATGAAGAACACGTTCACGAACAGGGCGACGTCGGCGACAAGGCCTGCTTTATTATAGTAGAAGGCCATATACGCGAGCACCACCACGAGCGCCACGACGAATGAAAGGATGCCGGAGCTGATGGCTTCCTGCCCCAGCGTGGGACCGACGATCACTTCTTCGACGATGCGTGCGGGAGCGGGCAGCTTGCCGGCCTTGAGCACGTTGACGATATCATCGGCTTCCTTGTTGCTGAAGCTGCCGGTGATCGAAGAGCTTCCGCCGGCGATCTCGTCCTGCACCGTCGGGAACGTGTACACGTAACCGTCGAGCACGATGGCGATGGAGCGTCCGATATTGCTGCCGGTGATGCGCTTCCAGTTGGTGGCGCCTTCCGTGTTCATCTCCATGGAGATCTCGGGCGAGGAGCCGCTCATCTGGTTGTAGCGCTTGCTGGCGTCAACGATCACGTCGCCCTGCATGGCGGCGCGGCCGTCGCGCTCGGCGCGCAGAGCGACGAGCTGGTAATAGTCTTGTCCGTTGGTACCCGTCTGCGGCTTCACCGCCCAGGCGAAGCGGAGATCGGTGGGGAACGTTTCCCTGATCTCCGGCAGGTTCAGGTATTCGTTGATGCGCGCGGTATCCTTCAGCTGCGCCGATCCGACCACGGGGCCCGGGTAGGCGCCGTTCTTCTGATCGTATGCGGGTGCGAGGATCTCGAGCAGCGGGTTCTTGCCGCCTTTGGCAGCAACGGCGCTGGTGTCCTTGTTCGCTTTGGCAAGCTCGGTCAGGCTTTTGCCGCTGTCCTTCTTAATAGAGTCTTTCGGATCGGCTGCAGCGATCTGGGTGGTGTCGCCTGCTTTCTTCGCGCTGTCGGCGGCGGCGATGGTGTCGCCCGGGGCTGCTTCGGTGGTGTCTTTGGTCAGACCGAATTTCACCTGCAGCTTGTAGTCGGCGTCGATGATATCTTGCAGCACTTCCCTGTTCTCGTAGGTGCGCCAGAATTCGAGGTTGGCGGTGCCCTGGAGCAGCTTGCGCACGCGGCGCGGATCTTTCACGCCGGGCAGCTCGACGAGGATGCGGCCGGAGGATTCGAGCTTCTGGATGTTGGGCTGGGCCACGCCGAATTTGTTGACGCGCTTTTCGAGCACCAGCTTGGCGCGGTCGACAGATTCGTCGGCTTCCTTGCGCAGCACTTCGAGCACCTGGTCGTTGGTGGCGGTGAAGGCGATCTTGTCCTTCAGCTGCGCGCGGAACAGGTTCGACATGCTGGCGTTCGGCATTTTTTCCTGGAAGGCGCGGCCGAAGAGCGTAACGTAGTTTTCATTGCTGTTTTTGGCCAGCTCGTTGGCGCGGGTCATCACGGCGTTGAACTCGGGCGTGTTGGGGTTGCCGGCGAGGGCGCGGATGATCTCGGGAACGGAAACTTCCATCGTCACGTTCATGCCGCCGCGAAGGTCGAGACCGAGGTTGAGCTCTTTCTCTTTGCAATCCTGGTAGGTGTGCCAGAGCCAGACTTTCTTGTTGGGCATCGAGTCTTCGAGGAAGAAACGCTCGCGGGCATTCTTTACCGAGTCGAGGTAGGCTTTCTCGGCGGCGGCATTGCCACCGGTTGCAGCTTTGGCCTTGTCCTGCACGCTTTTCATCGCGACGTAGTTGTCGGCGTACTTCTGCGCTTTCTTCTCGTGGGCGTTCGTCGCCCAGGTGAACGACAAATAATACAGGCAGCACAAAGCCATCAGGATGGCAAAAACCCGGATTGCGCCTTTAATGTTTTGCATAATTGGTGGTTACTCGTTAATTGATTTTCTCAGGCGGACGTTCACGACAAGCGACACCGTCCCAAAATTGAGGGTGCAAATATAGAATTTCGAATGTGATTTCCCAATTCGGATTTTGGTTCACGGCTTCGCCGTCAGATATCTTTCAGTTGGCAGTCCGCAGCGGCAGCAGGCAGTCCGCGCCATCCTCCGCACATATCGCTGATTGAGTCTGAAAATCGGCGACCGCCACCCGCCGCGACTGCCGCTACCCAGTTCTTCCATTTTAGACTATATTTGTAACACCCCTCTCTGGCAATCGTAAAACACTGAAAATTCAGCACCATGCGTAAACGCTACCCGTTTCTCGCCGCCTGTCTTGTCCTTTCCCTCAGCGCCAGCGCGCAGCTGGGTTTTGTGCGTGGCGACAGCATTCCCGTTTATTCCCCTTCGCAGCTGAATTTCCCCTGGGCCGGCGGGCTGAACTTCTGCCAGTTCTCGGAGATCGACCTCGACCAGGACGGCTTGCTTGATTTATTCGTGTTCGACCGCACAGGTAACCGCATCACGACCTATATTAATACGGGAACGCCGAACCAGATCTCTTACAAGCACGCGCCGGAATACCAGCGCCTCTTCCCCGACCTGCACGACTGGGCCGTCCTGCGCGATTACAACTGCGACGGCAAAGCGGATATTTTCACTTATCAAAGTCCCGGCTTCCGCGTGTTCGAGAATACGTCGACCGGCAGTAACCTGCAGTTCACGCTGCGCTACAACATCGTGCTGTCGGATTACAATCCGCAGGGCAACCCGAACATGGTGAACCTATACGTGAGCCCGGTGGATATTCCCGCCATCCGCGACATCGACAACGACGGCGACCTGGACGTGCTTACGTTCAGCATTCTCGGCAGCTTTATCGAATACCACGAGAACACGGCCATGCAAAGCCCCTTCGGCTGCGACACGCTCATGTTCGAGCTGGGCAGCTACTGCTGGGGCAATTTTTCGGAGAACGCGCTGAACAATTCCATCGCGCTTAACCAAAGCTGCCGCATGGCGAGTCCTGAAGCGACGGACGACGGGCAGATCAATCACCAGCCCGATCAGTTGCTGCACGCCGGCTCCTGCCTGGAATGCATCGACATCGATCGCGACGATGACAAGGAAGTGGTGATCGGCGATATCTCGGCAACGAACAGCGTGATGGTGCGCAACGGCGGCACGCCGCAATCCGCGCTCGGCGATTCGGTGGACGCGAATTATCCGTCATACGATTCTTCCGTGGCGATGGCCATTTTTCCCTGCGCGTTCCAGGTGGACGTGAACAACGACAACAAAAAAGATCTCGTCTTCAGCCCGAACGTGACCACGGCGGCGGAGAATTATAAAAGCGTGTGGCTGTACAACAACACCGGGCTCACGGATTCCGTCGTAGCGGATTTCGCGCAGAATAATTTCCTGCAGGACCACATGATCGAAGTGGGCGAAGGCGCGTACCCGGTGTGGTACGATTACGACGCCGACGGCGACCAGGATCTGTTCATCGGCAACTACGGTTATTACAACAGCGGCCAGTACCATTCGAAGATCGCGCTGTACAAGAACACGGGCTCGGCGGCCAACCCTTCCTTCCTGCTGCAGACGACCGATTTCGCTTTCATCTTCGGCTCAGGCTCCGGCATCCAGAATTTAGCGTTCTCGTTCGGCGACCTGGACGGCGACGGCGACAAGGATCTGCTGATCGGCGATTACAACGGCAAGCTGCATTTCTACCAGAAGCTGCCCGGCAATCCCGACAACTTCGTGATCGCGCAGCCGAACTACCAGGGCATCGACGTAGGCTCGTTCGCCGCACCGCAGATCATCGACGTGGACCGCGACGGCCTGCTCGACCTGCTCATCGGCCGCCAGTCGCCCGGCAGGCTGAGCTATTACCGCAACACGGGCACGGCCAGCAATCCCGTCTTCACGCAGATGAGCTCGTTCTTCGGCGGCGTTGAAGTGAACGCGCCCTTCTACAGCACCGGCCACAGCGCGCCTTTTCTTTATGATGTCGGCGGCAGCTACAAACTGCTCGTGGGCTCGGAGTCGGGCTGGATCTGGCACTTCGACAACATCGACGGCAATCTCGCCGGCAATTTCAACCTGATCGATTCCACTTATATGGACATCTGGGAAGGCGCACGCACGCATCTCAGCGGCGCAGACGTGAACGGCGACGCCATCATGGACCTTGCGATCGGCAATTATTCGGGCGGCGTGGCCTTGTATCTCGGCGACAACAACGTTTCCACCGGCTCGCTCTACGGCAATGATGACGCGGCATTCGAGCTGTACCCGAACCCTGCTTCCGGCAGCGTGACGGTGAATGTGCCGGAGTTCAGCGTGTACGTCGACGTGCGTTTCGGCATCACGAACCTGCTCGGTCAGCAGGTGATGAATCAAACGCTGAGCATGCAGCGCACGGCGATCAACATCAGCGCGCTTCCCAAAGGCGTTTATATTTGCACGCTGGAGATCGACGGCAAACGCGCGCAGCGCAAGCTGATCGTGCAGCAGTAAGTTGATCGTACGAAAAACGGAACCCTGTTCTTAGCATGAAGCTCCTGAAGACCGCAACCCTCTTGCTGCTGCCCTTGCTTTTCTCCTGCCATGATGCAGGAACCGGCGGGGAAGCGGTGCTGAACGTGCACGTGCTGAAAAGCGGCGGCGTGGGTACGGTGCCGGGCTGCGAAGTGTACCTGAAATACGATGCGACGGAATATCCCGGCGCTTCCATCCCGCTCAGCGATTACAACGAAAAAGTGCTGGCGGATCACGGCGGGCATGCGCAGTTCATCAACCTGAAAAAAGGTTATTACTACATTCTCGTCACCGGCCGCGATACGATGACCGGCGACTCCGTCACCGGCGGCGTGGCCTACGATATCCGCAACCGCGTAGGCGAGCGGCACATCGTGATCGAAGTGCAATGACATGGAAGTGACAATCGCCGCGCATTTATCCTTTTCTCCCGCCTTTCATCATTCTCTTCCCCTTCATCACATGCGGTAAGAAATAGCGGCTTATCTTTACCCCGCTTTGCAGAAGCTCCGGTCATTTATCGCTTTGCTCCTCGTCGCGGTGCTTTCGCTCGCTGTGGCGCCGAAGGAATTGCTGCACGCTTTCCACGAGCACGAGGACACGCATCACGGGTCCGCTTCCGAAGGTCCTGCTTTCGAAGAGGCGCACGTGCACTGCGTGCTGCTCAACGTGGAGACGCCGGTGTACGTGAGCGAAGCGCCTCCGGCAGCGCAGGAAGCAAGCGTCATCGATTTTATTTACAGCGAAAATTTTATTCCCGCATTCGCCTCGCGCGAGCTTTTCCATCCTTCCCTGCGCGGCCCGCCCGCGTGCTGAACGTTTCCGCAGTTTCATCATCCCAAAAAGATCATAGCGCCGCTGTGCCCCATGCAGCCGGCGACGTGGTGTTTTCATTTTTTAAACGTTCAGTTCATGAAAAACCAATTCTTCTTTATAAGTATCACGCTGCTTTTGTTCGGCAGCCTTCCCGCCCGCGCGCAGAATCGCCTGCGCGGCGAGATCCGGGAAGGCGAAACGAATGAAGCGGTGTTCGGCGCGATCGTGATCATCCACGATCTGAAACGCGGCGCGCTCAGCGACAGCGCCGGGCGTTTCAGCATCGCCGAACTGCCTGCTGGAACGTTTCTCGTAGAAGTGCGCGGCATCGGCTACTCGCCGCAAACGCAGCGCATCCGCATCAGCGGGGAAACGAACATGCAAATTGTTTTGCAGCACGCCGCAACGGAGATCAACGAAGTAACCATTACGGGAACTTCCGGCGCTTCGCAGCGGTTGCTGAATCCCGTTCCCGTCACCGCGCTCGGCATCGACGACCTGCGGCAGAATGCGGCGACGAATGCCGTTTCCGCGCTCGGGCAATTGCCGGGCGTTTCGCAGATCAGCACCGGGCCGGCCATCTCCAAGCCGGTGATCCGCGGGCTGGGCTACAACCGCGTGCTCGTGCTCAGCGACGGCATCCGCCAGGAAGGCCAGCAGTGGGGCGATGAGCACGGCGTGGAGATCGATGCGAACGCGGTGGAGCGCGTGGAGGTGATCAAAGGTCCCGGCAGCTTGATGTACGGTTCGGATGCGCTGGCGGGCGTGGTGAATTTTATTTCCACCAATCCCGTGGAAGCAGGCCGCATCACCGGCCTCTTCGAAAGCGCGTACCAAAGCAACAGCGGGCTGTACGGCTGGTCGGCGAACACGCAGGGCAACCTGGACGGCATCAGCTGGCTGGCGCGCGCCTCGGCGAAAACAGCGGGGAATTTTCAGAACCGCTACGACGGGCGCGTGTACAATTCCGGTTTCGACGAGATGAATTTCAACGGTTACGCGGGATTGAACAAGCGCTGGGGGTATTCGTACCTGCGTGTTTCTTCGTTCGATCAGAAGCTCGCGCTGGTCGAAGGCGAGCGCGACAGCCTCGGGCGTTTCCTGGTGCTGCAGGCCGTGAACGATTCGACGGTGGAAGAAGTTGCGGCCACGGAAAACGATCTGGACGCGTACCGCATCGACGTGCCGAACCAATCGATCCGCCACCTGCGCGTGCAGCTCGACAATAAATTTTTCATGGACCGGCAGAGCCTCGCCGCTTCGTTCGCATTCCAGCGCAACATCCGCGAAGAGTTTGCGGATCCGCTCGATCCGTTCGCGCGCGAGCTCGCATTCCACCTGCAAACGCTGAACTACGATCTGAAATGGTTTCTTCCGTCCTGGCAAAATTGGGAAACGGCGCTGGGCGTGAATGGCATGTACCAGCAGAACGAGAACAAAGGCGAAGAGCAGCTGATCCCGGATTACGAGCTGCTGGACGCGGGCGTGTTCGCCGTCACGCAGAAAACGTTTTCGCGCTCGCACATCGCGTTCGGCCTGCGCTTCGATCACCGCAGCCTGCGCACGGAAAGCCTTTTGCTCGACAGCCTCGATCAGCCGACGACCGATCCCGCGCAGGCGGCCTCGACGAAATTCGGCGCGCTGGAGCGGCGGCTGGGCAGCGTGTCGGGCAGCGCGGGATGGTCGTACTCGTTCACGCCGCGCCTGATCTTAAAAGCCAACGTCGCGCGCGCATTCCGTTCGCCGAATCTTTCCGAACTGTCCTCGAACGGCAAGCACGAAGGCGCGTTCCGCTATGAATACGGCAACAGCGCGCTGAAAGCGGAGACGGCGACGCAGGGCGATCTCGGCTTAGTGTATGACGGGAAACATTTTTCCGCGGAGCTCGCTGCCTTCGGCGGCGTGATCGGTCATTTCATTTACCTGCAGAAGTTAGAAAGCGCAGGCGGCGGCGATTCCATTCCCGATCCTTCCGATCCCGCACCCGCTTTCCGCTACACGCAGGGCGATGCGCAACGCTTCGGCGGCGAAGCTTCGATCGATCTGCACCCGCATCCGTACGACTGGCTGCATTTCGAGAACACGTTCTCGTTCGTGAAAGCCACGCTCGCCTCGCAGCCCGACAGCATGCGCTTCATCCCCTTCACGCCCGCCCCGCGCTTCCGCTCCGAGCTGCGCGCGCATTTCGAGAAGCGCGGAAAATTTTTCCGGAACATGTTCGCCAAGCTGGAGCTCGAGCACACGTTCGCGCAGCGCGACATCTACAGCGCATTCGGCACGGAAACGGCCACGCCCGCGTACACGCTGCTGAACGCCGCCGCAGGCTTCAGCTTCACGACGGGCAAGGGAAAAACGATCTTCGATCTCGTTTTCGTCGCGCAGAATTTTACCGACGTCGCGTACCAGGATCATCTCAGCCGCCTGAAATACGCGCCTGAAAATCCGCTCACCGGACGCACAGGAGTGTTCGCGCCGGGAAGAAATTTCTGCCTGAAGCTGGCCGTGCCGCTGACGTTCAGGAAGCCGAAGGCGGACCAGGCGAAGTGATTTTTACGATAACGCTCAATGCCAAACGAGCGACCCTCGATGAACACGATCACCCATGCGTGTCGTTGAGCGTTCGGCATTGAGCGTTTTTCTTTTCGTATCTTAGGCTATGCGCAGAACGAAACTTTTCTTTCTCGTTTTTCTCCTCGCTCTCACCTGGCTGTCCTGCGACAAGGATCTCGACAAGGTGGATTGCACGAACGTTCCCGCCAGCTACAATGATCACATCAAGCCGCTCGTCACCACGAATTGCGCGCTGCCCGGCTGCCACGCCGCCGGTTCCTCCAACGGCGACTACACGACTTACGCCGGGCTGAAAGCCGTAGCCGACAACGGCAAGCTCGAAGACCGCGTCATTCACGACCGCGACATGCCGCCGGGCCAACCGCTCAGCCTCGACGACAGGAAAAAGATCAAATGCTGGCTGAACAACGGGGCGCCGAATAATTAATGTGCGGATTCCAGCTATGCAAAATTTCAGACGTGCTATCCTGGCCATCCTGAACAATCCAATTCCTGGAGCGTTGTAAAATCACGGTGAACGAAAACCTGCACACCTGGGGATCTGCATGGCTGGAATCTGCATATCCGCACATTTGAAAATCGTACCTTTATAATTCATGCGCAACCTCTCTTGCATCGCCGTTTTCGCTTTTTTTTCCCTGCTGCTGCTTCATTCGGCCTGCAGGAAAGACGAGATCGTTTATGATCTCGCGGCCAGCGGCTATCCGAAGGAAGAGGGCAAGCTGCTGCTGACGCGCTGCGCAGTTTCCGGCTGCCACAACGACATCAGCAAGGAAGCGGCGGCGGGACTTTCGCTTTCTTCCTGGGAAAAAATGTTCGAAGGCGCGCGCAGCGGAGCGGCGGTCATTCCTTACGCGCCGGATTACAGCACGCTGTGCATTTTCACGAACACGTATCCCGATCTCGGGCCGACGGCGGAACCCACGATGCCGGTGAACGACGAGCCGCTCACGCGCGAGGAAGTGCTGCTGCTGAAAAACTGGATCGCGGCGGGCGCGCCGAATGCCAGGGGGCAGATCAAATTCAAGGACGATCCGTTCCGCAAAAAATATTACGTCACCAACCAGGGCTGCGACGTGGTCACCGTGATCGACGCGGCAAGCGGGCTGCAGATGCGTTACATTCCCGTGGGCAACACCGGTGCGATCGAAGCGCCGCACATGGTCCGCGTTTCGCCAGACGGGAATTACTGGTACGTGGTCGCGCTCGGCGGAACGACGCTGCAGAAATACAGAACGGCGGATGATGCGTTCGCAGGCGAAGCGAACATCGGCGCAGGTTACTGGAACACGCTCGCGATCTCGCCCGACTCGCGCTGGGCCTGGTGCGTGGACTGGCAAACGACCGGCAAAGTCAAGCGCGTCGATCTGAACACGATGACGGTGACCGACACGTACCAGGGCGGCAGCATTCTCAACCAGCCGCACGGCTCCACCGTGAGCCCCGACGGGAACTGGCTGTACGTCACCTGCCAGTTCGGCAATTACATCACGAAGATCGACGTCACGCCCAACGGCCCCAGCTTCGACGAGATCCCGCTCGACGGCACGGGCTTCCCGGCGGACAACAATTCGCTGAACATGCACGACGTGATCTTCAGTCCCGACGGCTCGAAGTATTTCGTCACCTGCCAGGGCACGAGCGAAGTGCGCGTGATCGATGCAACGAATGACCAGTTGATCGCGACGATTCCCGTTGGCGCGATGCCTTCCGAGCTCGCGTTCTCCGAAACGCATCCGTACATGTTCGTCACCTGCATGGAAGACACGCTGACCTTTCCCGGCAAGCGCGGCTCGGTGTACGTGATCGATTATAATACGAACGCGCTGGTCACTTCCGTTTACACCGGCCACCAGCCGCACGGCCTCGCCGTGGACGATGCGCGCAACCGCGTCGCCGTGGCCAACCGCAATTACAACGCCGACGGTCCCGCGCCGCACCACTCCACCGCCTGCGGCGGAAGGAACGGCTACGTCACCTTCATCGACATCAGCACGCTGGAACTCGTTCCCGGGAAAAAGCTGGAGATCGCCGTCGACCCTTATTCCGTATCGTACCGAAAATGAGCGAGCCTCTTCCAGAACGAATCGTGCTGTTCGACGGTGTCTGCAACTTCTGCAACAACTCGATCAACTTCATCATTCGCCGTGATAAAAAAGATCTTTTTCGTTTTGCGCCCCTGCAATCGGAGCTCGGTGAAGAATTGAAGCGCAAGTACAGCATCCCCGAAAAATTCATGGACAGCGTCATTCTCATCGAGAACGGCAAAGTTTACTTCAAAACGACGGCCGCGCTGCGGATCGCGCGCAGGCTGGGCGGGGGCTGGCCGCTCATGTACGGCTTCATCATCGTGCCGCCCTTCATCCGCGACATCGTGTACAACATCATCGCGAAGAACCGTTACAAATGGTGGGGCCAGCGCGAGAGCTGCATGATCCCGACGCCGGAAGTGAGAAGAAAATTTATCGGGTAAAAAGCGCTTAGCTCTTAGAACTTAGCGCTTAGCAACTAAGTTCTAAGCGCTAAGTTCTAAGCGCTATTTCTTCCGCGCTTTTTTAGCAGCCGCTTTGTACTTCAGCCGCATTTCTCTTTTTTCGTAATCGATCACCGCGTTGCAATGATGCAGCAGATCACTGCCGAGCACGCCGTCGATCGTTTTTAATCCTGCGCTTTCGTAGGCGCTGTTCACGTGGCTGAGATCGAGCAGGTGCAGATCGTATTGTTCCACTTTCATTTTCCCGAGACGCACGCTGCGCAGCTTCACGCTGAAGCTTTCCATCGAGTTCGTGCCGAGCCCGGAAGAGAAGTGGTTGTTCTTCGTCATCGAATCGGGACGGATAAATTTCTCGATGCGTTCTTTGTCGAACACGGTTCGCGAGGCGCCGGTGTCGATGACGACGTTGGCGGTTTTGCCGTTGACGAGCAGGCGCGCATGCAGGTGCAGTCCGCCTTCTCCGCCGCTGATCTTTACGATGCGAATGGGTACGCGCGTGGTCATCGGGTTCTCTTGTTTGCAAAGAAGGTTGGACTCGAGGCCCAACCTTCTTTGCGAATGAATTTCTCCAAATGAAAAATTATGCCGTCACGATGTTCATGCCGTCGAGCACGTTCATCACGTCTTTCACGGCGGTGGCCGAATCGTTGAGCAGCTTCATCTCGTCGCTGTTCAGCTTCAGCTCGATGATCTGCTCGATGCCTTTGCGGCCGAGCTTCACGGGCGCGCCCATGTAAATGTCTTTCAGTCCGTACTCGCCCTGCAGCCAGGCGCACACCGGGAAGATGCGCTTCTGGTCGCGCACGATCGCCTCCACCATTTGCGCAGCGGCTGCGCCGGGAGCGTACCAGGCCGAAGTGCCGAGCAGGTTGACGATCTCTCCGCCGCCTTTTTTCGTGCGCTCCACGATCGCGTCGAGCGCGGCTTTGTCGATAAGCTCGGTGACGGGAATTCCGCCGACGGTCGTGTAGCGCGGCAGGGGAACCATCGTGTCGCCGTGGCCGCCCATAAGCACGGCCTGGATGTCTTTCGGCGAGCAGTTCAACGCTTCAGCCAGGAATGCGCGGTAGCGCGCCGTGTCGAGAATGCCGGCCATGCCGAACACGCGGCTGGGATCGATCTTCGCCGTGAGGTACGCGCAGTACGTCATCACGTCGAGCGGGTTCGACACGACGATGATGATGGCATTGGGAGAATATTTAATGACCTGCTCCGTCACGCTTTTCACGATAGCGGCGTTGGTCGAGATAAGATCGTCGCGGCTCATGCCCGGCTTGCGCGGCAGGCCCGAAGTGATCACTACGACCTCCGAGCCGGCAGTCTTCGAATAATCGTTCGTGGAGCCTTTCACGCGCGTGTCATACATATTGATCGGCGCGGTCTGCCAGATGTCGAGCGCTTTGCCTTCAGCGAAGTTCTCCTTGATATCGACGAGCACCACTTCGTTGACCAGTTCTTTGTGAGCGATCACATCGGCACAGGTGGCGCCTACGTTTCCGGCGCCGACTACGGTAACTTTCATGTTGGATCTTTTAGAGTTCGTGTGTGTTCTCGCGTGTAACGAAAACGGCAGCTAATTTAGAAAAAGAAAAACGAGCCTGATTTTTTGACGCCTGATATTTTTGCACGTTCCCCGCTCACATCCATTTTAAGCTGTGCATTTTTTTACCCGCTTTTTTATTTCGCTGAATCTGAATCGGTTCAGATTTTTTCGTCGAACAAATAACCGACTTAGTCCGTAAAAAAGCATGGCTTGTTAATGAAATTAATCGACACGTCGAAATTACGGTTTAACGGCTTCGCTCGCACATCGGATATTTTGTGCGAAACGAGGGGTGATTTATCCTTGCATTATTGACGCAAAGGATTAGTTTTGTTCGAGTTACTCAACGGCAAACACAGTACAGTACCCGTATTAAAATTTCAAGCACATGAGAAAAAGAACAAACTTTTTCACAGCCCTTCTTTTTGCCTGCTTCGCGCTGCTTCCCTCCGCGCGCGCGCATGCGCAAACACAACTTCAACCGCAATCTTCTGAAACCGGCAAGTCCAAAGGGATTCACACGTACACGCTCGTGATCAGCGGCCTCCATTCCGCCGATGATGCCGCAAAGCTGAACGCCGACCTGTCGAAGATCAGCGGCGTGCTCGAAAGCAAAACAGCCTACGAAAGCGGGACGATCGTGATTCGCGCCAAGAAAGGCGTGATGCCCGAGCACCTGAAGAAAGTGATCGTCGCGCACAACTGCGACATCACCACGTTCGATGAGAAATACGAGTAAGTAAACGCGACCCACGCCCCGTCCCTGCACACCACATGAAGCACATTTATTCCCTCCGTCGTCTCCCGCTCTTTCTCCTCGCGCTGCTGCTCGCTGACGCAGCCAAAGCGCAGGTGCCCGCTAACGACAACCCCTGCAACGCGATCACGATAACGGCCGCCGGCAATTGCACGTACACCACGTTCAACAACACCGGTGCAACGGCCACCACGGGCGTTCCTGCTCCCGGCTGCGCCTCTTACTCCGGCGGCGACGTGTGGTACCAGGTCACCGTTCCTCCAGGCGGCTCGATGAATTTCACCACCAACAGCGGCACGCTTACCGATTGCGGAATGGCCGTCTACAGCGGCACCTGCAGCTCGCTCACGCTCGTCGGCTGCGACGACGACAGCGGCCCCGGTTTCATGCCCCAGCTCGGCGTCACGGGACAAACGCCCGGCGCAACATTATGGATCAGGCTTTGGGACTTCGGCGGCAACAACGTAGGCACCGGCCAGCTCTGCGCCACCATTCCTATTCCGAATGCGCAGGATTGCCTCGGCGCGCTGCCCATCTGCCAGAACTCCTACTCGACCAGCACATCTTACAGCGGGGAAGGCAACATTCTCAACGAGATCAACCCCGGCCCTTCCTGCCTCGGCGCCGGCGAATTGAACGACGTGTGGTACACCTTCACGGTCCAGACCAGCGGCAACCTGAACTTCACCATCACCCCGAACGTCGGCACGCAGGACTACGACTGGGCGGTATACAACCTGACGAACAACAACTGCTCGGATATTTACACGAACGCCGCGCTCGAAGTGAGCTGCAACTTTTCCGCCAACCTCGGCTGCGGCGGAGCTACCGGCCCGAACGGCAATACCGGCGGGCCCTGCGGCGGTCAGAACAATCCCGTCGTTCCCGTCGTCGCCGGTCAGACCTACGTGATCAACGTCAGCAACTTCTCCTCTTCGCAGAACGGCTACACGATCAACTTCGGCAACTCTACCGCGCAGATCTTCGATAACAACCCGCCCAACCTGCTCTCGTTCGTGCCCACGCCCGTCTGCGGCGCCACGTCCATCACCGTGAACTTCGACGAGAACATTCTCTGCAACACGGTGCAGAGCGGCGACTTCACGCTGAGCGGGCCCGGCGGACCGTACACGGTCACCGGCTTCTCTTCCCTCGGCTGCAGCTCAGGCGCAACGTATGACAACACGTACACCATCAACATCACGCCCGCCGTCACTACCGCCGGCACCTACACTTTCTGCCTGACGAACACTTCCGGCTCCGTGACGGATCTCTGCGGAAACGTAGCGCCGGCCGGCTGCCTGAACTTCACCGTCGCGGGCCCGTCGTCAACAATTACTTCGACAAACGTCTCCTGCTTCGGCGGCAGCAACGGCTCCGCCACCATCACACCCAACCCGGCCGGCGCCTATACCTACAACTGGTCGCCCAGCGGCGGAACAGGACAAACCGCGACGGGCCTGAGCGCAGGCACCTACACCGTCACCGCAACGAACGGGTCTGGTTGCTCGACGCAACAAACCGTGACGATTACGCAGCCCACGCAGATCACGCTTACGCCCAGCTCCACGCCCGCTTCCTGCGGCCAGAACAACGGCTCCGCTACCGTGATCGCATCAGGCGGTGTCGGCCCTTACACGTATTCCTGGGCGCCTAGCGGCGGAACAGGCTCCAGCGCACCGAACCTCGGACCTGGAACGTACACCGTCACCGTCACCGGCGCTGGCGGCTGCGTGCGCACAGCTACGGTTACGGTCGCAAACAGCGGAACGGTCATCGCCAGCTTCGCGCCCGTAGCGAACCAATGTCTCAGCGGCAACAGCTTTAGCTTTACGAACACCGGCACCACCGGCGTAGGCGTCACCTATTCCTGGACCTTTCCCGGCGGCTCGCCTGCCAGCTCCACAGCGCAGAATCCCACGGGCATCTCGTACGGCTCGGCCGGCACCTACACCGTCACACTGACCACCACGCAGGGCACCTGCACTTCCACCTATTCGCAAACCATCACGGTTTACCCGACACCCACGGTGAACGTGACGGGCACGAACGTGCTGTGCAACGGCGGCAGCACCGGCTCGGCAACAGCCACGGTCGTCCCCGCAGGAAGCTACACCTACAGCTGGTCGCCCAGCGGCGGAACAGGCGCTACCACCACGAACCGCCCCGCCGGCACGTACACCGTCACCGTCACTTCTGTGAACGGCTGCACCGGCACCGGTACGATCACCATCACACAACCGCCCGCGCTCACCGCCACGCAGGGACAAACGAACGTGCTCTGCAACGGCCAGTGCACCGGCTCGGCGACGGTAACGCCCAGCGGCGGAACAGCGCCCTACAGCTACAACTGGTCGCCGAGCGGAGGTACCGGGCAGACAACAACAGGACGTTGCGCAGGCAACTACACCGTGACGATTACGGATGCCAACGGCTGCCAGATCACGCGCACCTTCAACATCACGCAACCCGCCGCGATGACGGTAAGCGTAACATCAACCAATTCCAACTGCGGCGCCTCGAACGGTACCGCCACGGCCACCGTCACCGGCGGCACCGGGCCTTTTACGTACAGTTGGGCCCCGAGCGGCGGCAGCAACAACCCGGCTACCGGTCTTTCAGCCGGCAACTACACGGTAACAGTGACCAGCGCCAACGGTTGCATTGCTACCGCCAGCACTACGGTAGCCAACAACGCAGCAGCGAACGTGACCGTAACGAACGTGACGAACGTGCTCTGCAACGGCGGCGCCAACGGCTCGATCACCGTATCGGCCAGCGGCGGCAACCCGCCCTTCACCTATGCCTGGTCGCCCAGCGGCGGAACAGGGGCAAGCGCCACAGGCCTTACCGCAGGCACTTACACTTGCACGGTAACGACTGCGAACGGCTGCATCACGACAGTAACCGCCACTGTGACGCAACCCACCGCGATCACCACCAGCGGCGGGCAAACGAACGTACTCTGCAACGGGCAGTGTACCGGATCGGCAACTGTGACGCCCTCCGGCGGAACTGCGCCGTATACTTACAGCTGGGCACCCAGCGGCGGAACTGCATCCGCCACCACGGGCCGCTGTGCAGGCACCTACACGGTCACCGTCACCGACGCGAATGGCTGCACCGCCACCCGCACCTTCAACATCACGCAGCCCACCGCGCTCAGCGCTACGACCGCGCAAACGAACGTGCTCTGCAACGGCGGCAGCACGGGCTCGGCAACTGTCACGCCCAGCGGCGGAACCTCGCCGTACAGCTACAGCTGGGCCCCCAGCGGCGGCACCAACGCAACAGCGACAGGTCTTGCCGCAGGCTCGTACACCGTCACCATCACCGATTCCAACGGTTGCCAGGTCACACGCACGGTCACGATCACGCAGCCTACGGCGCTCTCATCGGGCATTACTTCCACTAACGCCAGCTGCGGCGGCAGCAACGGATCGGCAACGGTGACGCCCAGCGGGGGAACACCCACGTACACCTACAGCTGGGCCCCCAGCGGCGGAACCGGCGCAACGGCCAACAGCCTGGCGCCCGGCACCTACACCTGCACGATCACCGACGCCAACGGCTGCCAGGTCACGCGCACCGTCACAGTCAACAATAACGGCGCAGCAACCGTGAGCATCAGCTCATCGACGAATGTGACCTGCAACGGCGGCAGCAACGGATCAGCTACCGTCAGCGCGAGCGGCGGCGTTACGCCTTATACCTATGCCTGGTCGCCCAGCGGCGGAACAGGGGCAAGCGCCACCGGCCTTACAGCAGGAACGTATACGGTAACGGTCACCACCGCCAGCGGTTGCATTTCGACTGCGACGGTCGCCATTACGCAGCCCACGCTGATCGCCATCACGCCTGCGCAGACGAATATTTCCTGCAACGGCGGCAGCAACGGTTCGGCCAGCGTTACCGCAAGCGGCGGAACACCGGGTTACACTTACAGCTGGGCGCCCAGCGGCGGAACCGGCTCCTCTGCTACGAATCTCTCCGCAAATACATACACCTGCACGGTAACGGACGCCAACGGATGCGTTCGCACGCAAACGTTCAACATTACGCAGCCGCCCGCACTTACCGCCGGCACTTCGCAGACGAACGTGGCCTGCAACGGTGGTTCAAGCGGATCAGCAACCGTGACAGCCGCGGGCGGAACGCCGACCTACACGTACAGTTGGGCACCCACCGGCGGAACCGGCGCAACAGCCACTGGTCTTGCAGCAGGCAGCTACACCTGCACGATCACCGACGCCAACGGTTGCCAGATCACACGCACCTTCAACATCACACAAGCGCCCGCGATCACTTCCAGCGCAACCTCCGTCAACGCCAATTGCGGCGGCAGCAATGGTTCGGCAACAGTAACGGCCGGCGGCGGAACACCGACCTACACGTACAGCTGGGCCCCCAGCGGCGGAACCGGCGCAACAGCCACCGGCCTTGCAGCGGGCAACTACACCTGCACCATCACCGACGCTGCCGGCTGCACGGCGACGCAAACAGTGAACGTTGGCAACAACGGATCGGCTACGGTCACGGTCACCTCTTCGAATAACGTTACCTGCTTCGGAGGCAGCAACGGCTCGGCAACGGTCAGCGCGGCAGGAGGCACTTCGCCGTACACCTACAGCTGGTCGCCCAGCGGCGGAACCGGCGCCTCGGCCACGGGCCTGACGGCAGGCAACTACACGATCACCGTTACCACCGCCAGCGGCTGCCAATCCACCGCGACGGTTTCCATCACGCAGCCCACAGCCATTACCGGCAGTATCGCTTCGACGAACGTTACCTGCAACGGCGGAACGACCGGGTCGGCAACCGTCACTGCTTCCGGCGGCGTCGGGCCGTATGCGTATAACTGGACGCCCAGCGGCGGAACAGGCGCGACAGCGAGCGGTCTTGCAGCAGGAACGTACACGGTAACGATCACCGGGAGCGGCGGCTGCCAGGGCACGGCAACCGTCACCATCACGCAGCCCAGCGGCATGACGCTTACGATGAGCAATACCAACGCCAGCTGCGGCAACGCGAACGGCTCGGCCAGCGTCAGCGTCACAGGCGGAAACCCGGGTTATACTTACAGTTGGGCGCCCAGCGGCGGAACAGGCAGCAACGCGCCCAACCTGCTCGCGGGCGGGTACACGGTGACGGTAACGGATGCATCCGGCTGCGTACAAACCAACACGGTAACCGTCAACAACACGTCCGGCCCCTCGGCGAGCATTACCGCTTCCACGAACGTTTCCTGCAACGGCGGCAGCAACGGCTCGGCAACAGTGACGCCCTCGGGCGGAACCGCGCCCTATACGTACAACTGGGCGCCCAGCGGCGGTACCGGCGCAACAGCGAGCGGTCTTGCAGCAGGAACTTATACGGTGACCGTGAGCGATGCTTCTTCCTGCGTCACCACGGCAACCGTAACGATTACGCAGCCGACCGCGGTCACTGCATCGGCAACAGCGACAAATGTTTCCTGCAACGGCGGTGCGAACGGAACAGCTACAGTCACGCCCGGCGGCGGTACGCCGGCGTACACCTACAACTGGGCACCCACCGGCGGAACAGCCGCCACGGCTACCGGCCTGGCCGCCGGTACGTACACGTGCACCGTCACCGATGCCAACGGCTGCAACACAACAGCAACGGTAACCGTGACGCAACCCGCCGCGCTCACTTCCACGATCACCGCCAGCACGCCCGTCACCTGCAACGGCGGATCAAACGGATCGGCTACGGTTAGCGCGAACGGCGGAACACCCGGCTACACCTATGCCTGGGCCCCGGGCGGCGGCGCTTCTACGACAGCCTCCGGCCTGGCGGCAGGTAACTATACTGTCACTGTCACCGACATCAACGGCTGCGTCAGCACGAGCACCGTCAACATCGCACAGCCCACCGCGCTCACCGCCACGACCTCGCAAGTAAACGTCGCCTGCTTCGGCGGCAGCACCGGCTCGGCAACAGTGAGCGCCGGCGGAGGCACGCCGGGGTACACGTACCTGTGGAACCCGGGCGGACAAACCACTGCAACCGCAACCGGCCTGGCCGCAGGCTCCTACACCTGCACCATCACCGACGCCAACGGCTGCCAGGTCACGCGCACCTTCACGCTCACGCAGCCCACGCAGCTCACCGCCACTACCGCCTCGGTGAATACGAACTGCGGCCAAGCCAACGGACAGGTTTCTGTGACTGCGGGCGGCGGCGTGACGGCCTACTCGTACCTCTGGGCGCCTGGTGGACAAACAACCTCTTCCGTCACCGGACTGCTTGCCGGAACGTACACCGTCACCGTCACCGACGCCAACGGCTGCACGGTTGTTGCAACCGCAACGATCAGCAACCTCAGCGGCGGAACGGCCTCGATCTCCGCTTCTGCTAACGTCTCCTGCAACGGCGGAACAAACGGTTCCGCTACCGTCACGATGAGCGGCGGCACCGCGCCCTTCACCTACGCCTGGTCGCCCAGTGGCGGAACGGGTGCAACTGCCAGCAACCTCGGCGCAGGTTCATATACCGTCACCGTAACGGATGCGGTCGGATGCCAGTCCACTGCCAGCGTCACCATCACACAGCCCGCCGCGCTTACCTCGGCCATTACAGGCTCAACGCCTGTCGGCTGCTTCGGCGGAAATAACGGCACTGCAACCGTCAGCGCTGCCGGCGGCACGCCGGGTTATACTTACAGCTGGGCGCCCGCAGGCGGCGCAGCACCCACCGCCACCGGTCTCGCAGCAGGCAACTACACCGTAACGATCACCGACATCAACAACTGCACGACGAGCAGCACAGTGAACATCACGCAGCCCACTGCGCTCACCGCAACCACATCGCAGACGAATGTGCTCTGCAACGGCGGCGCAACCGGCTCCGCTTCCGTAAACGCAAGCGGCGGAACACCGGTGTACACATATGCCTGGAACCCGAGTGGACAAACCACCGCAAGCGCAACCGGTCTCGCCGCGGGTTCATATACCTGCACGATTACTGATGCCAATGGCTGCCAGATCACGCGCACCTTCAGCATCACCGAACCCACGCAGCTCACTACGACGGTTTCCTCGGTGAACACGAACTGCGGGCAAGCCAACGGCCAGGTTTCAGTCACTGCGAGCGGCGGCGTAACGACTTACTCCTATCTCTGGTCGCCCGGCGGACAAACCACGCCGACTGTCAATAACGTGCTTGCAGGAACTTATTCGATCACCGTCACTGACGCGAACGGATGCGTCACCACGAATACGGTGAACGTAAGCAATCTCAGCGGCGGCACAGCGAGCATTACCGCTTCCACGAACGTATCCTGCTTCGGAGGTACGAACGGATCGGCTACCGCAACGATGGCCGGCGGCACCTCGCCCTTCACGTATGCATGGTCGCCCAGCGGCGGCACAGCTGCGACAGCAAGCAATCTCGGCGCAGGTTCTTACACGGTTACGGTGACCGTTGCGGTCGGATG
>Ga0196978_1000185_pt1 | contig 32637 bp, 33 predicted proteins | sample S3v_2013CmetaG_FD_155491 | JGI IMG/M metagenome (GOLD analysis project Ga0196978, IMG submission 155491) | Soil microbial communities from Anza Borrego desert, Southern California, United States - S3+v_20-13C | ecosystem: Environmental > Terrestrial > Soil > Desert | place: USA: California... | reverse complement strand
CGCGGTAGGTGCGATAGCCCATCACCGTGACCGCGACATCGGCGACCGGCACCTGCCACGGCCCGACCATCTGATCGCGCGCGCTTAAAGCCCCGACCGTGCGGTCACCGATCGAAACGAGAAAGGTCTTGTCCGCGACCGCCGGAAGACGGAGCACCCGCAGCGCCGCCTCCCGCAAATCGATTCCCGAGAGGTCGAACGGCGGCAGCTCGCGCACCACGTGTCCGACTTCGCGGCGCATCCGCGGCGGCTTGCCCAGGAGCACCGCGAGCTCCATATCCACCGGTTTGTTGCCGAAATGCGAGTCGGCGACCGTGAGCCTGCCGTCCGCGCTCGCCTCCCCGAGCACCGCGAACGGGCAGCGCTCGCGCGCGCAGATGGCGCTGAACACCGGCAGGTCGCCCGGCGCGATCGCCACGACATAACGCTCCTGGGCTTCGTTGCACCAGATCTGCATCGGCGACATGCCCGGCTCTTCGTTGGGAATCGCGCGCAGCTCGAAGCGCCCGCCCCTGCCCGCCGAATGCACGAGCTCCGGCAAGGCGTTGGAGAGTCCGCCCGCGCCCACGTCGTGTATGGACAGGATGGGATTCGCGGCCCCGAGCTCCCAGCAGCGGTCGATCACCTCCTGTGCCCGTCGCTCGATCTCCGCGTTGCCGCGCTGCACCGAATCGAAATCGAGATCTTCTTGATTGGTGCCCGTATCCATGCTCGACGCCGCGCCGCCGCCCAGTCCGATCAGCATTCCGGGGCCGCCGAGCTGGATCATCAGGGCCCCTTCGGGGAGCGGCGCCTTGGACGTCTGCGTCGCGGCGATGTTGCCGACGCCGCCCGCGATCATGATCGGCTTGTGGTAGCCGCGCACTTCGCCCCCGACGCGCTGCTCGAACGTGCGGAAGTAGCCGGCGAGGTTCGGCCGCCCGAATTCATTATTGAACGCAGCGCCGCCGATCGGGCCGTCGATCATGATCTGGAGCGGTGTCGCGATGCGCGCCGGTGCGCCGATGCCATCGCGCTCCCAAGGCTGCTCGAACCCCGGGATCCGAAGATGCGAGACGGAAAACCCGGTCAGCCCCGCCTTCGGCTTGGCACCGCGCCCGGTCGCACCCTCGTCGCGGATCTCGCCGCCGGAGCCGGTGGCCGCGCCCGGGAACGGCGAGATCGCGGTCGGATGGTTGTGCGTCTCGACCTTCATCAGGATGTGCGTGAGCTCGTCACGATAGTCGTAGCGGCCCTCGTTGCCGGGATAAAAGCGCTCGATCGCCGTGCCTTCGATCACCGAGGAGTTGTCGGCGTACGCCACGACCGTGCCGCGCGGATTGCGGGCGTGCGTGGTGCGGATCATGCTGAACAGCGTGTGCGGCTCCGCCTTGCCGTCGATCACCCAGTCGGCATTGAAGATCTTGTGCCGGCAGTGCTCGGAGTTCGCCTGCGCGAACATCATGAGCTCCACGTCCGTCGGATTGCGGCCGCTGCGCCGGAAGTTATCGAGGAGGTACGCGATCTCGTCATCGGAGAGCGCGAGGCCCATCGTGCGATTCGCGTGCTCGAGCGCCGCAATACCGCCGGCCGTCACGTCCACGGTCGCGAGCGGCTGCGGCTCGAAATGCCGGAAGAGGCGCCCCGCGTCGTCGAAGCTGCCGAACACCGTTTCGGTCATGCGGTCGTGCAGGCTTGGCAGCATCGCTCGCCGCTCGGCCTCGCTGAATGCGACGCCGTTCGCAGGCGCGATCCAATAGGCGACGCCGCGCTCGATGCGTTCGACGCACGCCAGCCCGCAGTGCTTCGCGATATCCGTGGCCTTCGAAGACCACGGCGAGATCGTGCCGACGCGCGGCAGAACGAGGAAAAGCGTGCCCGCTTCCAGCGCCGCGCCGGCCTTCGGCCCATAGGTGAGCAGCCGTTCGAGCCGCTGTAGCTCATCGACCCTCAGCGCACGCTCCGTGCTGACGAAATGCCAGAACTCGGCGTCGACGCGCGCGCCGGACACGACGCGATCGAGCCCTGCGTGCAGTTTCTTCAGCCGGAACGGAGAAAGCGCCGAGCGGCCCCGGAGCCTGAGGAGATGCGGCATTCGCTGGAAGGGGAGCTGCTAAAGCGATATTTTACTTGCATGACCCGCCTGCCGCACGGTGCTCCGGTTTACCGCACGGATGAGATACGGCGCATCGAAGTGTCCGCGGCCTCGCAGGACGAGCCGCCGCAGCTCATGGAGCGCGCCGGTCTTGCGGCCGCAGAGCTCGCGCGCGAGATCGCGACCGACAAAGGGACGAAGATCGCGGTGCTCGCCGGGCCGGGCAACAACGGCGGCGACGCGCTCGTGCTCGCGCGTCACCTGAAGCGCTGGTGGTTCGATGTCACCGTCACGTTCACGGGCGATCGCGCCAGGCTTTCCGCCGACGCCGGTGCGGCGTTCGACGCGTGGCGGGCCGCAGGCGGCACGGTGACGAGCGAGCTGCCGGCCGCGAGCGCCCACGCGCTGGTGGTGGACGGCCTCTTCGGCATCGGGCTGCAGCGCGATCTCGCCGAGCGCTACGCAGAGCTCGTCGGCTGGATCAACGATGCGCGCGTTCCGGTCATCGCGCTCGACGTGCCCAGCGGAATCGAGTCGGACAGCGGCCGCATTCTCGGCTGCGCCGTGCGCGCCGCGCACACGATCACATTCATCGCATTGAAACCGGGGTTACTCACGCTGGAGGGTCCTGAGCACAGCGGCCGCGTCCATGTGGCCGACCTGGGACTCGATACGAAAGCGCTGCTCCCGCCGCGCGGGTCGGTGATCGGCGCCGAGACGCTGCGTAGCGTGCTGCCCAAGCGCCGCTGGAACTCCCACAAGGGCAGCTTCGGCAGCGTGGGCATCATCGGCGGCACGGCAGGCATGACCGGCGCGGCGCTGCTGGCGGGGCGGGCTGCGCTCAAGCTCGGCGCGGGCCGGGTCTACGTCGGATTCATGAGCGACGATGCGCCGGTCATCGACTCGGTGCAGCCGGAGCTCATGCTCCGCAGCGCGCGCGACATGCTCGGCCTCGATCATTTGACATGCGTTGCGGTAGGCCCGGGGCTTGGCCAGTCCGACGACGCGCGCGCGCTGTTGCGCGCCGCTGCCGCGACATCCACACCGCTCGTGCTCGATGCCGACGCGCTCAATCTGCTCGCCACCGAAAAAGGCGTGCGTTTCGCGCTGAGCTCGCGTTCCGCGCCAACACTTCTCACGCCGCACCCCGCCGAAGCCGCGCGGCTCCTCGGCTGCCGCACGGCCGACATACAACGCGACCGCGTCGGCGCCGCGGTGCGACTGGCGAAGACGTTCAAGTCCGGGGTCGTGCTCAAGGGCGCGGGGAGCGCATGCGCGTGGCCGGACGGCGGCTGGGCGATCAACACGTCCGGCAATCCCGGGATGGCGAGCGCGGGCATGGGCGATGTGCTCACCGGCATCCTGGCGGCCCTGCTCTCGCAGGGCGCACCGCCGCAGGACGCGCTGGTCGCAGGCGTTTACCTGCACGGGGCGGCTGCCGACGCGTTGACTGGCGACGACGTCGGCCCCGTCGGCCTCACCGCCGGCGAAACGATAGACCGCGCGCGACGGCTGCTCAACGACGCCCTGCGTTAGCGCCCGCTGTTCCAGCGCTCCGCAGCGAGGTCATCGCTCGCGCGCGCATCGACCCAGCGCGAGCCGCCCGCCGTCTGCTCCTTCTTCCAGAACGGCGCGCGCGTCTTGAGATAGTCCATGATGAACTCGCACGCGGCGAACGCATCCCCGCGATGCGCGCTCGCCACGATCACGAGCACGATCTGGTCGGTCGGCCTGAGCGTGCCGACGCGGTGCACGACCAGCGCGTCGATCACGTTCCAGCGTCCGCGCGCCTGCGTCACGATCTCCTCGATCGACCTTTCGGTCATCCCGGGATAGTGCTCGAGCGTCATCTGCGAGACGGCATCGCCTTCGTTTACGTCGCGCACGACGCCCACGAAGCTCGCGATGCCGCCGATCGCCGGATTACCGCGCCGCATTGCTGCGATTTCGGCTCCGGTGTCGAAGTCCTCGGTCTGGATCCGAACGCTCATGGAATTGCCAGCGGGGTCGGTGAGACCCACCTAACCGCCTGTCACCGGCGGGAAAAACGCCACCTCGTCACCATCGCGAATGGGCGTATCGGCGGCAGCCATCTCCTGGTTCACGGCGGCGCGGACCGGGCGCGCGCCTGAAAGCTCCTGCGCCCACGCGCCGCCTCGGCCTGCGAGCACATCGCGCAGGCCGCCGAGGTCAATCACGCTCTCTGGCAACGCGAATTCCTCGCGCGCTTTCCCCAGTGATTCCTTGAGCCGCGCGAAATAGAGAATCGTCACCATGTGTCCGATTATGCCCCGGCGTCGAGGCCGGTATGCCTCAGCACGAACGCGGCGATCTCGTCCGGCGCGTTGAGATCGAGCCGCGGAATCGGCGCCTGCACCGGCGCATCGCTCGCGATCGCCACGATGTTGTGATCGTGCGGATGGATAAGCGGTTCCCCGACTTCTCGTCGATACACCTCCAGCTTCGGTATGGGCTCGCGCTTGAAGCCTTCGACGAGCAGCAGATCGCAACCAGACATGCGGGCGACGAGCTCCTGAAGGCTGGGCTCCGGCGCGCCCCTCAACTCGTGCATGAGCGCCCAGCGGCGCGACGAAGTCACGAGCACTTCCGTGCAGCCCGCGTTGCGGTGACGGTACGAGTCCTTTCCGGGTGCATCGACATCGAACGTGTGATGCGCGTGCTTGATAAGGGAGACGCTGATGCCGTGCGCGGTGAAGCGTGGAATGAGCTGCTCGATTAGGGTCGTCTTACCGCTGCCGGAATAGCCGGCGAAACCGAAGATTTTCATGGGTCCGTATTATCCGGCATAAGGCACCGCTCGCCGATCGAGCGACACGGCCTTCACCAGCGCGAATACCGGCTGCCCCATTTCGAGCGCGAGCTGATCCGCGGCACGTTGAGTGACACTCGAGCGCAAGGTGACCGCGCCGACGGCGACCGCCACGTCGACGACGCCCTTGCGCAAAGTGCGCACGGCGGCGATCCGGCCGCGCAGCACGTTCTGGATGCTGATCGAGCGCGGCGCCTCCAGCGCGAGCGACACGTCGCGCGCGCGGATTCGAACCCGCACCGGCTCACCGACCGCGGCGCCGGTGTGTGTCGCGACGAGCGTACCGCCCTCGAACGCCAGCGTGGCGATGTCGTAAGCCGGATCCTGCGCGACGACCCGCGCATCGATCACCGAGCCGCCTTCGAAAACATCGGCTGCGGCCCCCAGATCCGTGCGGCCCATCACTTCCTCGACAGTGCCGGCAGCCGCGACCGCGCCGGCGGACATCACCACCACCCAGTCCGCCAGGCGCACTACCTCCTCGACCGCGTGGCTGACATACACGATCGGTATGCGCACGTCGTCGCGCATGCGCTCGATGTAGCCGAGAATCTCGTCCTTGCGCTGGGCGTCGAGCGAAGCGAGCGGCTCGTCGAGCAGCAGCGCCCGCGGCTGCGAAAGCAGCGCGCGGCCGATCGCCACGCGCTGCTTCTCACCGCCCGAGAGCTCTCCGGGACGCCGCGCCAGCAGGTGGGCCAGGCCGAGCAGCTCGACGATATGGTCGAAGTCGACATAGCGCTCCGCCGGCGGCGCAAGGTCGCGGCCATACATGAGATTGCGCCGGACGCTGTAGTGCGGGAAGAGCCGCGCTTCCTGGAAGACGTATCCGAGGCGGCGGCGCTCTACGGGCCTGTCGATACCGCCGGCACTGTCGAAAAGCACCTGTGCGTCGATCTCGATGCGTCCGCGATCGGGACGGGTCAGGCCGGCGATCGCGTTGACGAGCGAAGTCTTGCCCGAGCCGGACCGGCCGAAGAGCGCCGTCACCCGGCCATGCGTTTCGAAGGACACGCGCATGCGAAAAGCCCCGAGATCGCGCTCGACGTCAACGCGTAGCATCGCTGCCTTTGGTCGCAGCAGTCGCCCGCCGCGCCAGCACCTCGGAGGCGAGCAGCGCGGCAAGCGACACGGCGATCGAGATGAGCGAGAGCCGCATCGCCTGCGCGTCGCCGCCGGGCACCTGCGTATAGGTGAAAATCGCCAGAGGCAGTGTCCGCGTCTCACCGGGAATGTTCGACACGAACGTGATCGTCGCGCCGAACTCGCCGAGGCTGCGCGCAAAAGAGAGCAGCGTGCCGATGATGATGCCCGGTAAGGCCAGCGGCAGCGTAATCGTTGCCGCGACGCGCAGGCGCCCCGCACCCAGCGTGCGTGCGGCTGCCTCCAGGCGTTCGTCGACGGCCTCGATCGACAGGCGCATCGCGCGCACCATCAGCGGAAACCCCATGACAGCGCACGCCAGCGCGGCGCCGGTCCAGCGGAACGCAAACACGATGCCGAAATGCTGCTCGAGGAAGGCGCCGACGGGCGCGGTACGACCGAGCGTGAGAAGCAGGAAATAACCGATGACGACCGGCGGCAGCACGAGCGGCAGATGCACGAGCGCATCGAACAGGCTTTTGCCGGCGAAGCGGGTGCGCGCCAGCAGGTACGCGACCGCCACGGCGGGCGGCAGGCTCGCGGCGGCGCTCCACAGCGCCACCTTGAGGCTCAATCGCAGAACTTCCCATTCGTCGGGCGTGAGGCTCATGGCCGGCGGTAAGGGATAAAGCCGTGTCGGCTGAAGATCGCCGCGGCGTCATCGGACGTCAGGAACACGAAATACCGATCGGCAGCCGGATTGCGGCTCGCCACGAGGAGCGCGGCCGGGTAGACGATCAGCGGATGACTGTTCGGCGGGAACGCGGACACGACGCGCACGTTGCGGTCCGCCGCGGCATCCGTCCGGTACACGATGCCGAAGGGCGCTTCGCCGCGCGAGACGAATAGCAGCGCTGCTCGCGCGTTCTCCGCGCGCGCGAGCTTTCCCGCAACCGACGGCCACACGCCCAGCGTCTGAAGCGCCGCCTTGGCGTACTTGCCGGCCGGGACGTGATCCGGATCGGCTATTGCGAGGCGCCGATCGCCGAGTTGAATCGCGAGCGGAAAGCCCGGCGCGACGTTCAGTGCGGCCTTGCTCGCAGCCGGCGCGACGAGCACGAGCTCGTTGCGCAGCAGGTTCGTGCGCGATCCCGGTTTCAGCAGGCGGCGTTTGTCGAGATAGTCCATCCATTCGAGGTCGGCGGATATGAAGACATCCGCCGGCGCGCCTTTCTCGATCTGGTGTGCGAGCGCCGAGCTCGCAAGATAAGACGCCACGGTGCGCGGGCCGCCGGCCCTGCGGTATGCGGCGTCGATGTCGTCCAGCGCGTTCTTGAGACTTGCAGCGGCGAAAACCGTGACGCCCTGCGACGAAGCCACTGGTGCGAACCCGAACAGCGTCAGCAGGATGATCGCGAGCTGTAATGATGCGCTATGTCGATAGCAATATAGCGAGTTTCTGCGCGCCATGGCTGCCGTCAGCGTGTCCTCGCGGGCTTTCGCAGCCGATTTGAAAACTGCCTCAAGTCGGCTGCGATCGCGCTCGATGCTTTGTCCTCCATCTCCCGATATTGCGCGACGACCTCGCGTCCGAATGCGGTGACCGCTGCGCCGCCCCCGCGCTTGCCGCCCGCGGCCTTGATCACGACCGGAGAATTGAAGCTGTCGTTGATCGCCTCGACGAGCTGCCACGCACGGCGATACGACATGCCCATCTCACGCGCCGCGGCCGCGATCGAACCCGTTCTGTCGATAAGCGAGATGAGGTCCGCCTTGCCTGGGCCGATTGCAGGCGCATCGGCCGCGAGCACGCGCAGGGTCAGACCGGGGTAGCGGGACATCGGAGCGGTAGTCATTCGTTATGCTCGTGAGAATATAGCGCATGCGGCACCGCCGTCCACCCGCCGCGCGCGATTCTTCGCGCCTGATATGCTCGCATGCACGCCCAGGGAGAGGAGAACACGACGATGGCCGCAACGAAAAACGGCTGGGGACTGATCGGCACGGGACGCATTGCCAACGAGCGCATCCTTCCGGCCATCAGGAGCTTTGCAGGTAACCGGCTCGTCGGCGTGGTCAGCCGCGACGCGGCGCGGGCGAAAGCCTTTGCGGAAAAGTTCGGCGCGGAGCATGCGTATACGCGTTACGAAGACCTGCTCGCGAATCCGGACGTGACGGTGATCGCGATCCATACGCCGAACAGTCTCCACGCCCAGCAGACGATAACGGCCGCGGCCGCGGGCAAGCACGTGTTCTGCGACAAGCCGATGGCCACCTGCGTCGCTGATGCGCAGCGCATGATCGCGGCCTGCGACCAGGCGGGCGTGAAGCTCGCGGTGAACTTTCACAACCGTTTCATGCCGTCCTTCGTCGAGACGCGGCGAATCATCGAAAATGGCGAGATCGGCGAGCTGAAGCTCGTCGTCATTGAGGCGAGCCCCGGCGCGCGCCCCGGCGGGCGACTCGGCTCGTGGCGCGTAGACCCGCAGCTCGCGGGGCTGGGCACGACGATGAGCATCGGCGTCCACGTCTACGACATCCTGCGCTATCTCCTCGGAGCCGAGATCGAGTCGGTGACGTCCTTCTTCGACACGCCGCGCAACGTCATGGAAGAAGTGAATCTCTCCACGTTCAGGTTTTCGAACGGCGTCATGGCCCACGTGAACGTGAACGAGAACGTGCCCTACCCGCTGAACGATTTCGTGATTCACGGCACGAAGGGCCGCATTTTCGGAAGAGGTCTCACCCGCAGCCGCTCGAGCGGAGAGCTCGAAGTGAGAACGACCGACGGACAATCGCGGCGTATCGAGTATCCGGTCACGAACGCGCACGAAGCGTGCGTGCATGGCTTCAGCCGCGTGCTGCTCGAATCCGGCGAGCCGGCGGCGTCCGGCATCGACGGACTGCGCAGCATCCAGCTCACGGAGGCGATGGCACGCTCGGCATGGGACGGGGTGCACGTGAGAATCGCGTACTAGCACGCACATGGCCGACTCGCGCCTCGTCCGTGCCACGCTGTGGGCGGGGTTCTTCACCAATGGTGTGTGGGACATGCTGTCGGTGGCGGTGCCGCTTTATGCCGCCGCTGTAGGTCTCTCGCCGGCGGACATCGGCTTCATCGTCGCCGCGCGCTCGGTACTCCCGACGCTGCTTTCGATCCATGGGGGCATCCTCATGGATTACTGGGGTACGCGGCGCGTCATGCTGTGGGTGGCGGTCGCTTGCGTGCTGCTGCCGCTCCTGTACCCGCTCGCGGGATGGTTCCCGCCGCTGCTGCTGCTTCAACTGCTGCTGGGACTCGCATCGAGCCTGGGCATGGCGGCGGCGCAGACCTGGAGCCTGCAGACGAGCCACGACGTCGCGACGCTCGCCCGCTTCAGCCTGTTCTCGCGCATCGGGACTTTCATTGCGCCGCTCCTGATCGGCGCCGTGTGGGACTTGCTCGGCGCCCTGGCGGCCTTCACGTGCATCGCGGCGTGGGCGGCGGGCACGGTCGTCGCGACCGCGCGCGCACCCGATGAAGGCCCGGGACAAAGCTCCGGAAAACGGAGTCTGCGGCCGGTTTCGGTGCTGGTACCGCAATGGGCCGCACACCGCGAGGCGCTCGCGCTCTCGGTGATTCCGGCCGTCGCGTTCGTGCTGGCCGTGAGCTTTTTCCGCAACGCGCCAGGCGCGGTGCAGTCATCGCTCTATATCGTGTATCTCGGGAACGTCGGGTTCAGCGGCACGCTGATCGGCGCGCTGGTGGGAATCTGCGAATTTTTCGGCGTCGCCGGGTCTCTGCTCGCCGCCCCGCTGGAGCGCGTCGTGCGCACGCCCATGCTGGTGGTCTTCTGTATCGCGGCCTCGACGCTGGCAATCGCGGCAACGCCGCTGATCGCGTGGGCGTTCGCGCTTCTGATCGTCGCCGCGGGCATCCGCGGCGCAGCCCAGGGGCTGAGTCAGCCGCTCATGTATTCCCTACTCGGCAAAGCGGTGCCGCCGGCCGCGCACGGTGCGTCGGTCGGGGTTCGCAACGCGGTGACGCGGCTCGCATCGATGATCACACCGGCCGCGATGGGCATGGTCGCCGAAGCCTGGGGCATCGAAGCGAGCTTCTACGTCATCGGGGCGTTGCTGCTCGCGGGCACCGCGGTGCTCGCGATCGCGGCGCGGGCGCTGCAAAAGCGCGCGGTCGCCGCCGCGACGTAGCGCGTTCCGGCGGTCTCAGGCGTCCGGCTGATCGGCGTTCGGATAGAAGAGCTGCTCGCCCCCGATCGCGTACGCGGCGATCGCCTTCTGCCCCTCCGGAGACACGATCCAGTCGATGAAGGACTGCGCTGCGTAGCGCTTCACGTGCGGATGCTTCTGCGGGTTCACGAGGATCACGCCGTACTGGTTGAAGAGCCGCTTGTCGCGTTCGACGAGCACCGCGAGCGCACCCCGGTTGTTGAACGAGAGCCAGGTCCCGCGATCGGCCAGAATGTAGGCGGCGAGCGAAGAGGCTGTGTTGAGCGCCGGTCCCATGCCCTGGCCGGTATCGCGGTACCAGCGGCCTTTCTCTTTGGCGATGTCGATGCCCGCCGCCTTCCACAGCGCGATCTCCGCGAGGTGCGTGCCGCTACGGTCGCCGCGCGAGACGAACGGCGCGGACGCGGCCTTGATTTTCCGGAGCGCCTCGGCGATGTCCCTCGTGCCGCCGATCTTGGCCGGATCGTGCTCGGGGCCGATCAGCACGAAATCGTTGTACATGACCGGCACGCGCTTCACGCCGTGTCCCTCCGCGACGAATCGCTCCTCTGCGCTCCGCGCGTGAACGAACACCACGTCGGCGTCCCCGCGCCGCGCGAGATCGAGCGCCTGCCCGGTGCCGAGCGCAACCACGCGCACCTGGATACCGCTCCTTTTCTCGAATATCGGCAGCAGGTGTTTGAAAAGACCCGACTGCTCGGTCGAAGTCGTCGATGCGACCGTGATGAACTTCTGCGCGTAGGCAGGCGATGCCGCGCACGCGGCGTACGCCAGCAACGACAGCACGATGTTGAACCAGCGTTTCCTCAGCTCCAGGGCAGTTCTCCTCTTATGAACGCGGCGGCTTCGGCGCTCGCCGGTTTGATGAAAAACAGATCGACCGCAGCGCGCTCGACGAGCCGGCCTCCGCTCACGAACAGGATCTCGTCGCCGAGACGCCGCGCCTGTCCGAGGCTGTGCGTGGTCATGATGATCTTCGTGCCGCTCGCGCAGATGTGTCCCACGATGCTCTCGAGATCGCGCGTCGCGCGCGGGTCGAGGTTCGCGGTCGGCTCGTCGAGGAACAGCACCTCGGGACCGAGTGCCCACGCGCGCGCGAGCGCGAGCTTCTGCTGCTCTCCGCCGGAAAGCACCCGCGCGGGGTGGTGCGCAACATGCGCCAGTCCCACGGCTTCGAGCACGTCGTGCGCACGCAGCTCACGCTCCTGGCGGGAGGCGCCGGCGAGCTTCAGACCGTACGTGATGTTCTCCAGCGCCGAGCGGCGCAGCATCACCGGACGCTGGAACACCATCGCCTGACGGCGGTTTTTCCCGCTGCCGCGCCACTCCACACGGCCGGATGTGGGCGCGAGCAGACCGTGGCAGAGCCGCATCAGCACACTCTTGCCGGCGCCGTTCGGTCCGAGAATGACCGTGCGCTCGCCCGCCCGGATCTCGCAGCTCACGCTGTCGATGATCGTGCGGCCTTGCACCGCGAACGAAACGCGGTCGAGCACGAGGGGCAGCACGTTAGGGCACCGTCAGCCGTAGCGCCGCTGCGCGGACGTCTTGATGACTTGCGCCGCCGCGTTCACGGCGATCACGAGCGAGACGAGCACGATGCCGAGTCCGAGCGCGAGCGGCAAATCACCTTTGCTCGTCTCCAGCGCGATCGCGGTGGTCATGACGCGTGTGACGCCGTCGATGTTGCCGCCCACGATCATCACCGCTCCGACTTCCGCGGCCGCGCGCCCGAACCCCGCCAGCACCACCGTGACGAGTGCGAAGCGCGTATCCCATAGCAGGGTCAGCGCCGCGGTGAAACGCGATGCGCCGAGCGAGCGCAGCTGCTTTTCGTATTCGCGCCATGCGTCCTCCAGCGTCTGGCGCGACAGCGCCGCGATGATCGGCGTCACCAGCACCGCCTGCGCGACGACCATTGCTGCCGGCGTAAACAGGATACCCAGTGTGCCGAGCGGCCCGGCCCGCGAGAGCAGCAGGTAAACCACCAGGCCCACGACGACCGGCGGCAACCCCATGAGCGCGTTCAGCACGACGATGAGGGCATCGCGACCCCTGAAACGGCCGACCGCGATCAGCGCGCCCAGCGGGAGTCCGACCGCGGCGGCGATGAACACGGCGGTCAGGCTGACCTCGAGGCTCAGCGCGACGATGCCCAACAGGCCGGAATCCAGACGGTTGACGAGCGCCCACGCCTGCGCCAAAGCGGCGCCGAGCTCGCTCAAGCGGCCACCCGCGCCGCGCCCCGACGTTTGACCCAGTCGAGCGCCGCGTCGAGACCGGCGCGCGTGCCGGCTTTGGCTGCGTCGTAACCCGGCAGCCGTCCGACGCGCTCGGCGAATTCGCGGCCCTTGAGCACTTCGAGAAACGCCTGCATGCCCGGCGTCTTGAGCGCGGCGCGCGGGAACGCCAGAAAGTAGCGCTCGACCGCGAGCGGCACGAAATCGAGCCGGTAGCGCATCGCGTCCGCACGCAGTCCGAAGCCCGCATCGGCCCGTCCGGCGGCCACGGCCGCCGCCACCGATTCGACGTTCGGCGAAGCCGCCCCTGCCCCGGCGCCCTGACGGTGGATGAACCGGACGCCGGGTCGCGTCAGATCGTGCACGCTGCGTATGTGCGAGTCCGGCGTGGCGATGAGGCCCTGCTCGCGCGCGATGAAGTGGATCAGCGCATGTTTGCGCGGATCGAGCCAGCGCCCGAGCGCCGCCGCGGCGGCAGCGGCGCGCGGCAGCGCATCGGCGACATGAAAACCCGCGACGTCGCACTTGCCGTTCGCCAGCGCCGCCAGGCATTCGTCCGCGCCCCTGAATGCGAGCTCGAGGTCGAGGTTGCCGGTACAGGCGCCGGGCAGCTCCGCCAGCGCGAGATCGTGGCTCGCGTGCACGATGAGGCGCGGCAGCCGCTGCGGCAGGGCCTTGGCCAGCTCCAGTTCCACGTCATGCCGCAGCTTCGCGAACTGCGGATCGAGCGCATCGCGTATCAGACTGTCGGCCCACAGGAGCTTCTCCCCCAGCGGGGTCGGGCGTGCGCCCCGACCGCGCTGAAGCTCCACAAGCGGGGCACCGAACGCCTTGTCCGCTTCTCCCAGCAACCCCCAGGCGTGCCGGTACGACACACCGAGCACGCGCGCCGCCTGCTTGAGCGAGCCGCTCTTCGCCACCGCTTCGACCAGCCTCAGCGTGGTAGCGGCGCGGCCGGGCGCAAATCCGCGGGAGCCCAGCCAGGACAACGAGAAGTCGACGTGCACTGCCATACATGCAACCTGCTACATATGATTGTCGAGGAGAAGTATGCCGATGGCGCAAGTGTGCTGCAACCATATGTATTGTCTTGCATATGACTGTATCGGCGCAGTGGCACGAACGTATCCGGTAAAATTCGTGCGTCACACGACTTTCACTCGCCGATCCTCATGGACGAACCCGCTACGCTTGCCGCGCTCTCGTGCGCCGACGATTACGACCCGAATTCGATGCCGGTCGATAAGGCACGCGAGGTTATCGCCCGCTTCCTCTCGCCGCTTTCGACACTGGAGCGCGTCAACGTGCGCGCCGCCCTCGGCCGTATCCTCGCCGAAGACGTGATCTCGCCGCTCGACGTGCCGGCGCACGACAACTCCGCGATGGATGGTTACGCGGTGCGGCACGCCGACCTCAAAGCCGACGCCGAAGTCACACTCGCTGTCGTGGGCAATGCTTTTGCCGGTGCGCCATTCTCGGGCGAGGTCGGCGCCGGGCAATGCGTGCGGATCATGACCGGCGGCGTCGTGCCCCGCGGCGCCGACACCATCGTGATGCAGGAGCACGTCAAGGCGAGCGCTGAGCGCGTCACGATCGGCGGCGGGCATCGCAAGGGGCAGAACCTGCGCCGCGCGGGTGAGGACCTCCGGGCCGGCGCGCCAGCGCTCTCGAAAGGTCGCAGGCTGCGCCCGGCGGAAGTCGGTCTCATCGCCTCTCTGGGCATCCCCGAAGTCAGCGTCTACCGCCGCTTGCGCGTCGCGTTCTTCTCAACCGGCGACGAGCTCGTGTCGATCGGCACGCCGCCCCGGGAAGGCCAGATCTACGACAGCAACCGCTACACGATCTACGGCATGCTCGAGCGCCTGGGCTGCGAGATCCTCGACATGGGCGTCGTGCGCGACGATCCCGCCTTGCTGGAAAAGGCGTTCACCGAGGCCGCATCGGCGGCGGACGTGGTGATCACGAGCGGCGGCGTTTCGGTCGGTGAAGCCGATTTCGTGAAAGACCTGCTGAACAAGCTCGGCGAAGTCGTCTTCTGGAAGATCGCGATGAAGCCGGGGCGTCCACTCGCGTACGGCCGCGTGGGCGACGCGCACTTCTTCGGGCTGCCCGGCAATCCGGTGTCGGTGATGGTGACGTTCTACCAGTTCGTGCGCGACGCCCTGCTCAGACTCTCGGGCGAGGATCCGGTGGGCGCGCTGCCGGCGTTCAAGGTACCCTGCACGTCGTCGCTCAAAAAGGCGCCCGGGCGCACCGAGTTCCAGCGCGGGATCCTCACGCGCGGCGGCGACGGTCAGTGGACGGTGCGCGTCACCGGCGAGCAGGGCTCGGGGATCCTCCGTTCGATGTCGGAGGCGAACTGTTTCATCATCCTGCCGACCGACCAGGGCAACGTGACGCCTGGCACGCTGGTCGAGGTGCAGGTCATGGAAGGCATCGTGTGATGGGCCTCCAGCACCTCGAGCATTTCCTCATTCAGTGCGAGGACATCGCGGCGACGCGCGACTGGTACGTAAAGGTGCTGGGGCTGGCAGACGGTCCGCATCCGGATTTCAAGTTTCCGGTGTGCTGGCTCTACATCGGCTCGAAGGACGTCCTGCACATCACGCAGGGCGGGAAGAACGTCAGCGCGAATCGCCTCGCGTATCTGGGGCAGCAGTCCGACGCGCTGCATGGGAGCGGCGTGATCGATCACGTCGCGTTCCGCTGCACGGGTCTTCGGGAGATGCTCGAGCACCTGCAGAAGCTCGGTGTGCCGTGCCGCAAGCGACAGGTCGACGATCAGGGCTTGTTCCAGCTCTTCCTGATCGATCCGAACGGGGTGAAGGTGGAGCTCAATTACGCCAACGCGGAGGCGCACGGCGTGCGCCCGGAGCTGATGGCTTCGACCCTCGAGGCCTGAAACTACTCGCGCGCGCTACTTCTTGACCGCGGCGCCGGTCTTGGTCACCTGGACCTTCTTGTAGCGCTCCACCGCGCGATCCTGCGCCTTGCCGAGCGCCTCGGCCTGCTTCTTCGCCGCTTCGCCCGCCTTGGCTTTCGCCTCGGCAGCCTTGGCTTTCTGCTCCTCGGTCGGGGCCGGCAGCTTGGCGGATGCCATGCCGACTGCGAGCCCCGTCACCAGTGCGGCCACTGCCATCGATGTTTTTGTCGCGCTCATAGCTTCCATCCCTCCTTCACCGGTGACGCCGGAACGGCGGCGGGCGTTGCGCCCCCAGCCCGGCCGCGCTTCGCCATCTCCTCGTGATACCAGTATTCGTGGTGCTCCTTCGCCCACGTTTCGTCGACGACGCCGTGGCGCATCGAATCGTATGAGCCTTCCAGGCCGATGGTTCCGAGGTAGATGTGACCGAGAGACATCGCGATGAACAGCACCGCGGCGACCGCGTGTATGACGGTCGTCTGTTGCATCACATTGCGGCCCTGCTCGAAGTTCGGGAAATCGAGGATGAACCCCGTGACGCTGACGACCAGGCCGAGGACCGTCACGCCGAGCCAGAACCACACCTTCTCGCCCGCATTGAAGCGCCACGACGGCACGTGAGTGCCGCTGAACATGCCGCCGCCCTTGCGCAGCCACAGCGCGTCTCCCCGCTGCGGCAGGTTGTCCCTGACGAACGTCGCGAACATCAACACGGTGCAGATCACGAACAGCGGCCCGACGAAGTTATGCAGGTTCTTGCACAAGATCGCGAGCCAAGCGAATAGCGTGTAGCCGAACACCGGCAGCAGCACATACTTGCCGAAGAGCAGGACGAGCCCTGAGATCGCGAGGATCACGAAGCTGATTGCCGTGGCCCAGTGAACGGTGCGTTCCCAGGCGTTGAAGCGAAGGATGTTGCGGCCCGTTCTCGGCTCGTGCAGCCGGATCCGGCCGCGACGCCAGTAGAAGAGCCCGATCGCGACGACGACCAGTACGACCAACCAGCCGCCGTACACCGTCAGCGGGCCGTTACGGATGCGCCGCCAGATCTCGCCTTCGGTCTGGATGAGCACGTTCGTTTCGACGCCACGAACCTGGGTCGTCTGATATGGATTGATTTCGCCGCTGCGTATGTCGCGCATGACCGGCGCGTTATTGAGCGGCTGCGTCTGCTGACGCTGCACCTGCGCCGCCTGACCTTCCGCGGCGCCGGGCACTTCGGCTGCGCCGAGCTGCGCCGGCTGCTGCTGCGCCATGACGATCGCGGGCGAGACGAACAAGACCGCGAGCGCAAGAGCGGAACGCGCCGCCCAGCGCGTAAGGAAATTGCCGTGCATCACTCCTCCTGGCCGATCGCCGTCAGTTGCCGACGCGAATGTATTCGTTCTGGGCGTTGTTACGCGCCTTGATGGCCTTTTCCCACTCGGTCTGATTGTTGTTGAACGGCGCGCTCTGCCACGGCAGATTGTCGGGCTTGCCCTGATACTGGCCCTGCTTGTACACCGTGACCTGCGACTTCTCGCCGCAACCGGCGAGGCCGGCCGCGGCGATTACGACGGCGGCTGCAACGATGGCGGCTCTCACGACTTGCCTCCCGGCTGCTGCTGCGGCGCCTGCGGGCGCTGCGTCTCGGGTTTGCCGTAAGCCGTGCCCCAGCCCCAGACCTCGGAACCGCGCCCGCGGGTCGTGACGCGCGTGCGATAGATGTCCGCCAGGACGTCGCCGTCGCCGCCGAGCAAGGCCTTGGTCGAGCACATTTCAGCGCACGCGGGAAGCTTTCCTTCGGCGAGCCGGTTGCGTCCGTACTTGCGAAACTCGACCTGGCTGTGGTCCTGCTCCGGGCCGCCCGCACAGAACGTGCACTTGTCCATCTTGCCGCGCAGGCCGAACGCCCCATCCTGCGGGAACTGCGGCGCGCCGAACGGGCAGGCGTAGAAGCAGTAGCCGCAGCCGATGCACAGGTCCTTGTCGTGCAGAACGACGCCTTCGCTGGTCTTGTAGAAGCAGTCGACCGGGCACACCGCCATGCACGGCGCATCCGAGCAGTGCATGCACGCGACCGAGATCGACTTCTCGCCCGGCAGCCCGTCGTTCAGCGTGACGACGCGGCGGCGGTTCACGCCCCAGGGAATCTCGTGCTCCTGCTTGCACGCGGTGACGCAGCCGTTGCATTCGATGCAACGCTCGGCGTCGCACAGGAATTTCATTCTCGCCATTGTGGAAGCTCCTCCGATCCCTAGTCCGTTATGCCTTCTGAACCTGGCACAGCGATGTCTTGGTTTCCTGCATCATGGTCACGATGTCATAACCGTAGGTCATCGCCGTATTGACGGCCTCGCCGCGCACAATCGGCGCGGCGCCTTCGGGGTAGTACGACAGCAGGTCCTGCCCCTGCCACCACCCGGCGAAGTGGAACGGCAGGAACACCGTCCCGGGCCCGACGCGCTCGGTGACGAGTGACTTCACCTTGAGCCGCGTCTTGGTCGGCGTTTCGACCCACACGTACTCGTTGTTGCGGATGCCGCGGTCGTTCGCGTCCTTCGGGTTGATCTCGACGAACATCTCCTGCTGCAGCTCGGCGAGATACGGGTTGGAGCGGGTCTCGTCGCCGCCGCCTTCGTACTCGACCAGCCGGCCGCTCGTCATGACCAGCGGATACTGCTTGACGGCGTCCTTGTTCGCCTGCTGCACGCTCTTGAAGAGCACCGGCAGCCGCCAGCGCACCTTCTGATCATCGTGTGTCGGGTACTTGTCGATGAGATCGGGACGCGGGCTGAACAGCGGCTCGCGATGCAGCGGCACGCCGTCGGGGAAGTTCCACACCACCGCGCGCGCCTTGGCGTTACCCCACGGGTGGCAGCCGTGGCTCTTCATGACCACCCGCTGAATGCCGCCGGAGAGATCGGTCTTCCAGTTCTTGCCTTCCGCGGCCTTCTGCTCTTCCGGCGTGAGCTCTTCCCACCAGCCGAGCTTCTTCATCAGCACGTGGTCGAACTCGGGATACCCGGTCGTGATGTCGGCGCCGGCCGAATGCGAGCCGTCCTCGGCGAGCAGGTTCACGCCTTCGCGCTCGACGCCGAAGTTCGCGCGGAAATTGCCGCCGCCATCCATGATGTGGCGGCTCGTCTGGTAGAGGTTTGGTGAACCGGGATGCTTGAGCGCCGCGGTGCCGTAGCACGGCCACGGCAAGCCGTAGTAGTCGCCGTCCAGCACGTAACCGGTCTTCGCGTCCTTGCCGCCTTTCGCGCGCAGCGTCTTCACGTCGAAGACGTGCATGTTGCGCATGTGGGCCTGGAGCCGCTCGGGTGACTGTCCCGTATAACCGATGGTCCATGTGGCGCGGTTCACTTCGCGCAGCGTGTCTTCCATCGACGGCTCGTCCATGCCGCCCTTGCCCTTCTGCAGCTTGATCTTCGCGACGAACTTGTCGGCGAAGCCGAACTTCTGCGCGAGCTGGTACATGATCATGTGATCGGTGCGCGACTCGAACATCGGATCGATCACCTTCTCGCGCCACTGGAGCGAGCGGTTCGATGCCGTAACCGAGCCTTCGCATTCGAGCTGCGTCGCCGCCGGCAGCAGGTAAACGCCGTCCTTGCGCGCGAGCGCCGCCATCGCCGCAGTGGCCGATGGATAGGGGTCGACGACGACGAGAAGGTCGAGCTTCTTCATCGCCTCGAGCATTTCCTTGCCGCGGTTCTGCGAGTTCGGCGCGTGGCCCCAGTAGACGACCGCCTTGAGATTGGGGTCCTGGTCGATGTTCTCGTTTTTCTCGAGCACCGCGTCGATCCAGCGTGAGACGGTGATGCCCGGCTTCTCCATCATCGTCTGATTCTGGAACTGGGCTTTGAGCCACTCGTAATCGACGCCCCACACCGCCGCGAAGTGTTTCCACGAGCCGGTCGCGATGCCGTAGTAGCCGGGCAGCGAATCGGGGTTCGGCCCGATGTCGGTCGCGCCCTGCACGTTGTCGTGACCGCGGTAGATGTTCGCGCCGCCGCCGGGCACGCCGATGTTGCCGAGCGCGAGCTGGAGAATGCAGGATGCGCGCACGATCGCGTTGCCGTTCGTGTGCTGGGTCTGGCCCATCGCCCACACGATCGTACTCGGGCGGTTTTTCGCCATCGACTCGGCGACGTCGCGCACTTCGGCTTCCTTCATGCCGGTCACGCGCTCGCACTCCTCGGGCGTCCATCGCGCGGCTTCCTCGCGCACCTTGTCCATGCCGTAGACGCGGGTGCGGATGAACTCCTTGTCCTCCCAGCCGTTCTTGAAAATGTGATGCAGCATGCCCATCAGGAACGCGACGTCGGTTCCCGAGCGGATGCGATAGTACTTGTCGGCTTTCGCGGCGGTGCGGGTGAAGCGCGGATCGACGACGATCACCTTCGCGCCTTTTTCCTTCGCGTGCAGCGTGTGCAGCATCGAGACCGGGTGCGCTTCGGCGGCGTTACTGCCGAAGAACAGAACGCATTTCGAGTTCTGCTCGTCGTTGTACGAATTGGTCATCGCGCCGTAGCCCCACGTGTTCGCGACGCCCGCGACAGTAGTGGAGTGGCAGATGCGTGCCTGGTGGTCCATGTTGTTCGTGCCGAACATCGACACGAACTTGCGGAAGAGATACGACTGCTCGTTGTTGTGCTTGGAGGAACCGATCCAGAAGGTCGCGTCGGGTCCGGACGTTTTCTTGATCTCGAGCATCTTCTGCGAGACTTCGTTCAACGCCTGATCCCACGAGATGCGCTGCCATTTGCCCGCGACGAGCTTCATCGGGTACTTGAGCCGGTGCGAGTCGTGCGTCATGCCGTGCTCGCGGATCGACGCACCCTTCGCGCAGTGCGCGCCGAGGTTGATGGGTGAATCGAACACCGGCTCCTGGCGGATCCACACGCCGTTCTGCACGTGTGCGTCGATCGCGCATCCCACCGAGCAGTGCGTGCACACCGTGCGCTTCACTTCGATCTTTGCAGCGGGTTCCGCGGCCGCCTGCGCCTCCCCGACGATGCTGAAGGGAAGCTGGCTCGCGACGGCGCCGGCGCCGAGCGTGATACCGGACTGTTTCAGAAACGCGCGGCGGTCGATCGTGCGGCCGAGCATGCCTGCGACGGAACGTGTGAGACGGCTGTGCGCGCGCGAAGTTACGCCGGCGTGCGTCGCCTTGCGGGTGAGCAGCATTACGGCCTCCTCAGATCTTGGCGGTGCGGTAGTAGTTGCGGACGTGCTCGGTGAGCTGGTAGCCCTTCTTGGACTCGATGCTCTTGTCCTGAGAACCGCCCGGCGCGCCGGGCTTCGCTACGAGAGCGGCAGCGCCTGCTGCGGTGCCCGCGCCTACGGTAAGAAGAAAATTACGACGCGAAAGTCTGGCTTTCGAGGCCTTCATGACCGCTCCTCCTGGGGTTTGGTTGCCCACTATTAGTGCACGAATTTACGCTGCAAGGAATTGTGAATCAAGGCATATCAAAGAGACAACGGGACGAACCGGGTTGCGGTTATTCCTCGAGGTGCATCTCGAAGGCTTCGCGCTCGACTTCGCCGAACGCGCGGGCGAGCGCCGCGGCCGCGCGATAGAAGCTCGACGCCGGGCTTGCGTCTATTGCATTGCAAAACGCGCCCAGACCGGTATAGACGAACGCTTCGAAAAACCTGCGCTGCTCCGAGAGCGGCCGGTCCTGCTCGATCAGCCAGCGCATGACATCGCAGATGGCGGACACGTGGTCCTCCACTTCGAAGGCGGCGTCGCGTCGCGCCAGACCCCATTGCATGAGGTGCTCCCGGAGCGCGACCAGCTGACGATCGGGTGAGCTCGGGGCGGTATAACCGGAGGTGTAGGGGCTGACCGGCGCTTTGCCGGCCGCGACGAACAGGTCATCGTATTCCTGACGGACGGCCCCGGCATCGGCGTCGCGACACGCCTGCCTCAGTCCCTCAAATGCGGTTGGGAAATCGGGCGGTGTTCTATCCGCGCCGGACGCAGATCCGCGCGCTTCCGCACCGGTGGTGCTGCTCTCGTCGTCAGGGGCGCAAGCTTCCGCCGCCAGCGCGCTTAGAAGCGCCGCATCGGGTGGCGCATAGAAGAGACGAGAGACGAGCGCGTAACATTCGGCGCGCGCCCGATCTTCCTCCGCAATCTCGACCGCTGCTGCCGGTCCTGCCACGGGATCAGGTGGCACCGCCGCCGTCCGGGTAGTCGAAGATCGTGGTGGACGCCTTGTCTTCCATCATGTCGAGCACCCGGCAGTCCGCGCACATCTGGAGCCGGCGCAGCGCTTGGCCGCTCGAAAACATCGAGTGGCTGGCGAGGCGCCCGAGCATGTTGTCGATCATCTGCTTCGTCCCGAACGGCTTCGAGCAGCGCACGCACTGGAACGGCTCGGTTTCGTTCAGCACCACCGGGTTCTTCGCACCCGGCGTCAGCAGCAGACGTGGAACGAGGGTGATCGCATCCTCCGGACACGTGCTCGCGCACAGCCCGCACTGAATGCAATTGCGCTCGATGAACCTGAGCTGCGGCATTTCCTTGGAGTCGAGCAGCGCACTCGCCGGACACGCTCCGACGCATGCCAGGCACATCGTGCACGCCTTGCGGTCGACCTCGACGCGGCCGAACGGCGCGCCGCTTCCGAGCGGCACGACGTCGGCGGGCGTGGGCGCATGGCGGGCGAGATGATCGATTGCGGCTTCGAGCGTCCGCCGCTTCTCGTTGGACAGATTGAAGGTGGCGGGCGGTGCCGCGTCGCAGCGATCGAGCGTCCAAAGCGCGCCGTCGAGCGCAGCGGCGTCGTCCGCACGCACGAGCTTCATCCGCGTGCCTGTGTAACCGAGCGCTGCCAGAATCGTGTTCGCGTACGCGAGCTCGCGCGAGAGCGCCGCCTGGTATTCCTCGGCCTCCGACCCGGCGCTCAGGATGACGACCTGCGCCGCACCGAGCGCCAGCGCGCCGAGCAGCAGATCCGTCCCGAGCGCCGCCACGTGCACCACTTCGATCGGAATCACCCGGGCGGGAAGACCACGTCCACCGCGGGCGAGCTTCGCGACCAGGTCTCGGCCATCCGTAGTGTTATGAAAGAGCAGGCACGCCGCCTCGCCGCCGGCCTTGCGATACGCCGACAGCGCCGCGCGCAGTCGCGTACCGGAATCGCCCACACGCGGATACGCATAGGTCATCGCACCGGACGGGCAAACCGTCGCGCAGCCCCCGCAGCCCATGCAAAGGTGCGGATCGACCTGCACGCGGTTGTTTTCGAGATCGCCCGAGATGGCGGCAGTGGAGCAGACGTCCACGCACTTGTTGCAGCCCGCGATCCCGGAACGGCCGTGCGCGCAGATGCGCTCGTTGTAGGCGAAAAACCGCGGCTTCTCGAATTCGCCCACGAGACCCAGCAGTTGCGAGGCCGCGATCGACTGCTCGAGCGGATCGCGGCCCGGCGCGAGATAACCCTGCGGCGGCTGGCTCATCCTGAAGAGCGGTTCGGCGCTCAGGTCGAGCACGAGATCGAAGCGATCCTCGCGAGCAGCCGCGGTGCGTTCGAAATCGATCGCTTCCACCGTCCCGCACGCTGTCACACAGTCGCGGTGACTCTTGCAGCGCTCCAGATCGATCTGGAAGCTCAAGTCGATCGCGTGCTCGGGACATGCGCGCACGCAGGCGCCGCAACGCGTGCACGCATCGAGGTCGATCGGATTCGCCTGCCGCCAGGTCACCTCGAACGCGCCGAGATGACCGCGCGCCTTCACGTCTGCGCCGGAATACACGGCATAGCGGCGATCGGTGGCCAGCTCCGCGCCGCGGGTGTCGCCGGTGATCAGCACCGTGACGCTGAGCTGTGACACGAGGCGCTCCGCCCAGTCCAGCGCCGCGGCCGCCGGGCCGACGATCAGAAGCTCCCCCGCGGACCGGTACGGCACGACCGGCACGGGTTCCGGCGCAGGTAGGTCCGCGAGCGCCAGCAGCGCAGCCATCTTGGGCGCGGCATCGCGACTCTCGGCCGACCACCCGGCCGTCTCACGAACGTTGACGAAGCGGATCTCGCCAGTCGCCTCGAGCTGTTTGTGCACTTCGGTGAAGAGCGCCGCTTCCTGCGTGCAGGCGACGAGCAGATCGTCGCCGCTTTTCGCCGCGGCCTCGAAATGAGCGATGTGGCGGCGACACAGTTCCGTCGCCACGACCGGAACTTTCGCGATCTCGAGCGCACCGGCGACGGATTTTGCGTCGACTGTCATCGTGCGGTTGCAGTTGCAGAGCAGATGTGTGAAGCGTGCAGTCATGAGCTGGAAACGGCTGCCGGCGTTCGCCGGAAGCGGCCTACGTAGATTGTTTGGGAACCCCGGCCGGGTCGGGCACGGATACCGGCACGGCTTCCTCGCTTTGCGCTTCGATCGGCGTCAGTTGCGGAGCCGCTGCGATGTCCACCGATCCATCGGAAACGGGCTCTTCTTCTTTCTCGGCCGCCCATGCAAATATGCGTTGCGCCTGCTGCAGACTCGCGAGCATCGCGGCGGGAATCGGCTCGGTCTTGGAATAGTCGTCAATGTAGACGTCGAGCCCGTCCATCACGTTGAAATGCGGATCGCTGAAAAGCTTGCGCAGCGCCTTCCGCCGCACGTCCTCGTCGACTCTTGGATGGAAAAAGCCCCTGAAGTCCGAGTCGAGCGTGAGCTCCTCGACCGGCGGCAGCTCCGGCGCTTTCTCCTCCTCGACCCGTGCGGGCGCGACCGGAGCCGCCGGCGCGGCGCTCGCCTCACGCGCTCCGCTCTTCACCCGCGACCAGCGGGTTAGGAACGTCTCGCTCCGATCGTCGTCGCGCTCACTCATCGCCCGCACGTCATCCCGTGGGACCCATGCGGCCGCGGTCCTTATTGCTCGCGTAACGCTTTTTCTTCGGCGGCTCGGGCCGGTAATGCCGCTCGACGAACTCACCCATCCACGGCATGAGCTCCACCGGCAGGGCGACGCCGTCGACCTGCTCGCCGCTGTCCGCCCAGCGCGTGCCCTCGCCATAGCTCACCGTCAGCATCTCCGGGCGCGCGACACCATCGCGATCGCGCCAGAGCACGAAGACTTTCGGCTCCGGCGAAGTGAGATTCAGGTAGTAACCTTCGGCTTCGTCGCGCGTGAGCTGAAGCCTGAAGCCGGGGTGCAGCATCTGCATTACGTCCTCGCGCTCGACGATCACGCGTGGAGAAGCGTCCGAGCCGATATCGCGCACGACGCCCTTCGCTTCCCATTGCTCGGTCACCCAGCGGTTTACGAGCGTCCTGCGCTGCATGATGACCGCCAGCGGGTAGGAATGCGTTTCGGTGAGGGTCTGATCCACGGGACGATTGTGGACCAGGCGCCTTCCACATTCAACCAAAACCGCGCCAAATACCTGATTTGAAAGTGGTCATTTGTTGCCCGTACCCTGCCGCGCTGCGATAATGCGCCTCCCATGCCGCCCCCGGACAGCGTCCTTGCAACACCCGTGAACGCCGCGCAGGACCACCTGCGCGACGCGCTGGGGCGGCCGCTCCGCGACCTGCGGATCTCGGTCACCGACCGCTGCAACTTCCGCTGCGTCTACTGCATGCCGAAGGAAGTGTTCGGCAAGGACTACGCGTTCCTCGAGCGCAAGGAGCTGCTCACGTTCGAGGAAATCGCGCGGCTCGCGCGCATCTTTCGCGGGCTGGGTATCGAGAAGATCCGGCTGACCGGGGGTGAGCCGCTGGTTCGGCGCAATATCGAGCGCCTGATCGCGATGCTGGCCGACATCCCCGGGCTCGATCTCACGCTGACGACGAACGGCTCGAGCCTCACGAAAAAGGCGATGCCGCTGCGCTCCGCGGGCTTGAAGCGCATCACGGTGAGCCTCGACGCGCTCGACGACGCCACGTTCATGGCGATGAACGACGTCGATTTCCCCGTCGCAAGAGTGCTCGAGGGCATGGAAGCCGCCGCAGCCGCGGGGCTCACGCCCGTCAAGGTGAACATGGTCGTCAAACGCGGCATGAACGACGACCAGATCCTGCCGATGGCGCGCTTTTTCAGAAGCAAGGGCCACATCCTGCGTTTCATCGAGTACATGGACGTCGGTGCGACGAACGGCTGGCGCATGGACGACGTCGTGAGCGCACGCGAAATCGTGAACACCATCAGCGCCGAGATGCCGCTCGAGCCGGCCGACCCGAATTACACCGGGGAAGTCGCCGAGCGCTGGCGCTATCGCGACGGTTCGGGCGAGATCGGCGTCATCGCGTCGGTCACGCAGGCGTTCTGCCGCGATTGCACGCGCGCGCGTATCTCCACCGACGGCAAGCTCTATACGTGCCTCTTCGCGACCGAAGGCCACGATCTGCGCTCGCTGCTGCGCGGCGCGGCGAGCGATGGCGAGCTGGAGCATGCAATCCGCGCGATCTGGTCGCGGCGCAGCGACCGTTATTCCGAGATCCGCACGTCACACACGGTCACGCTGCGCAAAGTCGAGATGTCGTACATCGGCGGATAGCGCTGGCGCCGCCGCGGCTGCAAACCATCACATGATGCAAAAACCCAAACTGTCACGTGCGTCGCGTCCACTCACTTATCAGGTCGATGCGCTGAACGAGCGCGGAGAGCTGCTGCCGACCCCGATCGCCGGGGAGCATCCGCTCACGCTCTACGTCGACAAGCGCGAGATCGTCACACTGATGACGCTCGGACAATCGCCGGAAGCCCTTGCGATCGGCTATCTCCGCAATCAGCGCCTGGTGCGCTCGCTCGACGAGATCGCCGAAGTGCAGGTGGACTGGGAGACCGACGCCGTCGCGGTGACCACGCGCTCGCCGCTCCAGGATCTCGATGCGAAAATGGAAAAGCGCACCGTCACGACCGGCTGCGGACAGGGGACGGTGTTCGGCGGTCTCATGGACGAGGTCGATACGATCCGGCTGCGCAGCGATGTCACGCTCACCGAGGAGACGCTGTACGAGCTCCTCGACGCCGTGCGCCGCCACGAGACGATCTACAAAAGCGCCGGCGCGGTGCACGGCTGCGCGCTCGCGCAGGGCGCCGAGATCCTGCACTTCGTCGAGGACGTCGGCCGTCACAACGCAGTAGACGCGATCGCCGGGCTGATGTGGCTCGACGACATCGACGGCTCCGACAAGATCTTCTACACCACCGGCCGCCTCACTTCCGAGATGGTGATCAAGGCGGCCCAGATGCAGATTCCGTTTCTCGTCTCCCGCTCGGGCTTGACGCGCATGGGGTACGAGATCGCGTCGAAAGTCGGCATCACGATGCTCGGCCGCGCGGTGAACAAGCACTACCTGCTGTTCACCGGGCGCGAGCGCTTCGTGAAGACCATCAGCCCGACGATGCTCGCGTAGCGTGATGACCCGTGTGACCGGCGTGATACTCGCCGGGGGCCTCGGCCGGCGCATGGGCGGCGTCGACAAGGGGCTGCAGCCTCTGCGCGGCAGGCCCATGGTGCAGTGGGTGATCGAGCGTTTCGCCCCGCAGGTCGACGAGCTCCTCGTGAACGCGAACCAGAACCTCGACGCCTACGCTGCGCGCGGCCATCGCGTCATCCCTGATGTGATCGGCGGCTTCGCGGGACCGCTCGCCGGTGTGCATCGCGGGCTCACCGAAGCGGCGCATGAGCTCGTCGCGACGGTGCCGTGCGACTCACCTTTTCTGCCGACGGACCTCGTCGTGCGTCTGCGCGGCGCGCTCGAGTCGCAGCACGCCGAGCTCGCGGTCGCCCGCACGGGCGGTCAATCGCATCCCGTCTTCTGCCTCTGTCGTAAAAGCGTGCTCGCGAGCCTCACCGCGTTTCTGGAAAGCGGCGGCCGCAAGATCGACGCCTGGTATTCCGCGCTGAACGTCGTCGAAGTGCTCTTCGACGATCAGCCGGACGCCTTCAGCAACATCAACACCGAAGCCGAGCTGCGCAGCTTCGAGCGCTAGCCTGCGAGGCGCGTTGCCGCGGACAGCGCGCCGAGAAGCCCCACCTGGTCATTCATCACGACGTGCACCGGCACGCTTTCGAGCAGCGATCGAAAGCGCCCTTTAGAGACGAAGGCGCGCATGAACGTGCCGTCGGCCAGCTTCGGCGCGATCTTCGGTGCGATACCCCCGGCGATGTAGACCCCGCCGTGCGCGAGCATCGTGAGCGCCATGTTGCCGGCGAACGAACCGTAGGCCGAAACGAAAACATCGAGCGCCCGCACCGCGAGCGCGTCCGCGCCGCGCAGCGCGAAGTCGGTGATCGCCTTTGCGGGATCGCCTCGCGTCAGCGCGTCCCGCAGCGCGGCGGACGGCGCGCCTGCTCCGTTCGCTTCTAGGAAGCTCAAGACGCGGCATATACCCCGGCCGCTCAGCACCCGCTCGTAGGACACGTGCCGATAGTCGCGCCGCAGGTGCACGAGCAACTCGTCCTGCTGCGCGTCGTTCGGGGCGAAGTCGGCGTGACCGGCTTCGGATGCGTGCACCTCGTAATACGTGCTGTCCCACTCGAGCAAGGCAACCCCGAGACCAGTCCCTGCGCCGACGATCACCCGGCTGCCTTCAGGATCCACGCTCCCCTCCTGAAGCGGCAGGAGGTCTCCCGGCGCAAGCTCCGCGATTCCGAGGCCCGCCGCGGCGAAGTCGTTGATGATCGACACCCGCGGAAAACCGAAATGCCGCGCCAGGGTCGATTCATCCGGCCGCCACGCGAGGTTCGTCAGCGTAGCGCGACCGTGTTCGACCGGACCTGCGACCGCGAAGCAGGCGGCGCCGATCGCGTCCGGCGCCACCGCCGCATCGCGCATGAACGCCTCCACGGCCTGCTCGAGCGTTTCGTAGTCGGCGCTTGCGTACACCGCCTTTTCCCGGAAGCGCTCACCCGAGCCCGGCGCGGCGAGCGCGAGCTTCGTGTTGGTGCCGCCGATGTCACCTCCCAGCACGAGCGTGCGCGCGGTCATGCCGACGCGAGCTCCACCGGTTCGCCGGTCGGCGCGTGCAGCAGCGCCTCCGGCTGCGCGAGAAAGTAGCCTTGCGCGTAATCCATTTTGAGCTCGTTGATCTTGGCAAGAATGCTGCCGTCCTCGACCGACTCCGCGACGGTCTGGATGCCGAGGATGTGGCTGATCCGGTTGATCGCATCGACGATCGCGTAATCCATGGGATCGGTGGCGATGTCCGTGACGAAGGTGCCGGCAACCTTCAGCACGTCGACCGGCAGGTACTTCAGGTACGCGAACGAGGACATGCCCGTGCCGAAGTCGTCGAGCGCGAAACGGCAGCCCATGCCCTTCAATTCGTGCATGAGCTCGGCGGCGGCGGTCAGGTTCGAGATCGCCGTGGTTTCCGTGATCTCGAAGCACAGCAGCCCCGCCGGAAGCTGGTAGCGCGTGAGCAGGTTGCGCAGGAAATCCGGCAGGCTCCTGTCGTTGATGCTCACGCCCGAGAGGTTCACCGAGTACCAGCCCCGCTGCGTCGGCTCGCGCGCGATCGCGCCCGAGACCCACTGGTTGTGCAGGTATTCGATGAGCGAGCTGATCACCCAGCGCTCGATCGAGGTCAGCAGGTTGTAGCGCTCGGCCGCCGGCATGAAACCGGTAGGCGGAACGAGATTGCCCGCCCGGTCGATCATGCGCACCAGCACCTCGAAGTTCGCGACGTGCGCGGCGCCCGACGCGAGCGGCACGATGCGCTGGCGGTAGAGCCTGAAGCGCCCGAGCTCGAACGCCTGGTTGATCTGCGAGACGACCTGAAGCTCGCCCTGCCTGCCGCCCGCCGGCCCTTCCTGCGGCGTGTAGACCTGCACACGATCGCGGCCCTTGTTCTTCGCTTCGTAGCAACACGCGTCGGCGAGGCTCAGCACCTGGCTCAGCGTGCCGCTTTCGGCCGTGATCGGCACGAGCCCGATGCTCACGCCCACGCTGAAAGTCTTGTCTTCCCAGACGAAGCGGAACTCCCGCACCGTCTCCCGCATCGCGTGCGCAATTCTCAGGGCCTGCTCGAACGGACAGCTTTCCAGCAGCGCGCCGAACTCGTCCCCGCCGAGCCGCGCCAGCGTATCGCTGCCCCGCATGCGCGAGAGCATGACCGAGGTGAGCTGTCGCAGGAGCTCGTCCCCGGCGGTGTGGCCGCAGGTGTCGTTCACGGCCTTGAAGTTGTCGAGATCCATGAACATGAGCGCATGCTCGCGCTCCTGTGTGCGCGCCGTGTCGATCAGCTCGGCGAGCCGGCGCTCGAATTCGCGCCGGTTCACGAGCCCGGTCAACGCGTCATGGCTCGCCTGCCAGAGGAGCTGCTGCGCCATCGCGCGGATCTGGCTGATGTCGTGAAAGACGACGATCATCCCGAGCACGCGGCCTTCGCGGTTACGGATCGGCGCGTGCGAGTAGCGGATCGGGCATTCGCGCCCGCTCTTGTCCACGAGCCGCACCGAGACGGCGACCGCTTCTTCGCCCGGCGGCGGCTCCGGCTGCGGGCCGAGCGCGTCGATGCTTCTTCCGGTGCGCTCGTCGATGATGCGGTAGACCTCGGTGAGCGGCCGTCCACGCGCTTCGGCCGTGGTCCATCCGGTGTACTGCTCCGCCACCGGGTTGAGGTATTCGACGCGCGCCTGCGCGTCGGTCGTGATGACGCCGTCGCCGATCGAATGGAGCGTGACCTGGGCGAGCTCCTTTTCCATCTGGAGCGCGTTCTCGGCGCGCTTCACCTGCCTCGCTGCGGCCACCATCGCCGCCGAGATCACGAGCAGGCCGAGGACGACGATTAGACGGCTGTCGATCTGACGCGTGCTGGTGAGGCCCAGGACACCCGCCGCGACGAGGAGCGCCAGCAGCACGCTGAACGCCGCGAGCAGCATGTAGCGCGAGGAGACGGACGCGAGCCTCATCCGGCCGCCGGCGCCGGCTCGCGCGCCTCGCCACGGCGGGCGAGTCGCGCGGCGGGATCCTGTCGGTAGAACTTCACGAGCTGATCGTACACGGCCGGATAAGTCGTCCTCACGGCGAGAGGCGCTTCGAAGAACGTTTCACTGGTCACCGCGAAAAACTCCGCCGGGCTCTCGGCCGCGTATTCGTCCATGACGATGTCCAGACGCGCTTCCACGCGTCGGCAGAAGTCGTCGTACGCAGTCGTGAAGGCTTCGGCCCACGCCACGCGCTGCATGCCGGCATGCAGCGGCGGAAAACCATTGGGCTCGCCGTTCAGCATGTCGAGCTTGTGGGCGAACTCGTGGATCACCACGTTGTAGCCGTAACCGGCTTCCTGCACGTCGGCCCACGAGATGATGACCGGCCCCCGCTCCCACGATTCGCCGGTCATCGGCTCTTCGATGTGGTGCGCGACACCGGCCTCGTCCACGTAATCGTACTCGGCGACGAACTCGTCGGGGTACACGATCACCTCGACCCAGCCGCGGTAGTAGTCCAGGCCCAGATTCAGGATCACCATGCAGGCCTGCACGGCGATCGCGAGCCGTGTTTCCTCGCGCACCATCATGCCCGCCGCACCATGTATCGATTTTTCGTGCAGGAACAGGATCACGAGCTCGCGCAGCCGGTCGAGCTCCGGGCCCGAGAGAACGCGCGTGAACGGATAGCGCGCGACCGTGACGCGCCACAGATGCGGGTCGATCGTCGTGTGCTTCAGGACGCGCGCGCGGCGCCAGCGCCTGAACCAGAGCACGCGCTGCTAGCTTCCCTGCGCCTGCCCGTCGTCGCGCACGTCGACGAGATGCAGGGTCGCCGGCTGCTCGATCTCACCGAGCTCGGCAGCCTCGATCTGCGCGAAGCGCTGCGTGATCTTGCGGCTGCTGATCTGGACCTCCTCGACGTCGGTGTGCGCCTGCTTGATGTGGCGCGCGAGATTCGTCATGCGCTGGTCGAAGCGGTTGAAATCGACGGCGAGCCGCGCAAGGCACTCCTTGATGACGTGCACCTGACGGCGCGTCTCGGTGTCCTTCAGCACCGCGCGCGCGGTATTGAGCACCGCCATGAGCGTCGTCGGAGACACGATCCAGACGCAGCGCGTCATCGCGTAGTCGACCACTTCGGCGTGATGCGCGTGAATCTCGGCGAACACCGCCTCCGCCGGCACGAACATGACTGCGCCGTTCGAGGTTTCGCCCGGGATGATGTACTTCGTGCCGATCGCGTCGATATGACGTCTCAAGTCCGTTCTGAACTGCTTCTGCGCCGCCGCACGCTCCAGGTCGTTCGCCTCGGCGGCGAACATGCGGTGATAGTTCTCCAGCGGGAACTTCGAATCGATCGCAATCCTGCCCGTGGGCTCCGGCAGCTTCAGCACGCAATCTGCGCGCATGCCGTTCGCAAGCGTCGCCTGCATCTCGTAGGCGGCCGAGGGCAGCACGTTTCGCACCAGCGCTTCGAGCTGCACCTCGCCGAAGGCCCCGCGCGAGCGCTTGTCGCCCAGCAGCTCCTGGAGGCTGACCACGCTGCCGGTGAGACTCTCGATTTTCTTCTGAGCCTCGTCGATCGTCGCGAGGCGCGACATCACGCTCACGAACGTTTCATTGGTCTTCTTGAAACCTTCGTCGAGGCGCTCGTTCACCTTGCCGGAGATCTCGCTGAGCCGTTCGTCGATGCGCGTGTTCAGCGCCTGCGTCGTGTCGCCGAGGCGCACCATCATGGCTTCCCGGTACTCGTTCATGCTCTGTGAGAGCGAAAGCTTCAGCGCGTGGACGGTGTCGCGCGTCTGTTTGAGCTCTTCCGCCACGGCGCTGCGCAGGCGCTCGCTCGACTGGGTGAGGTGCCCGCCGAGCCGGTCTCCCTGCTGTGTGAGGCCGCTGTGGAGATCGACGAGCATGCCGCGGTGTTTCGATTCGAGCGCATCGGCGAGGCGCTCGGACAGCTCCGACACACGCGCTGAAAGCGCCTGCACGTCACGACCCTGATGCGCAGCGCGCAGGGCCACGAACGCGAGCAGCGCGACCGCGACGAGCGCGAGTGTGGCGAGCACGATCTCCATCGCGCGAGTATAACCCGCGCTCCCTCGCGGCTGCCCTCAGCCGAGCTCGCGCAGCACCTTCAGCGGCGCGACTTCCACGACGCGCCGCGCGCCGGCATATCCCGCCGCGGCGATGCCGATCGCACCGGCGAGCGCGCCGACGAGCCACACGCTCGCGCTGAATGCGTACGGGAGGTTGAGCACGCGCGTCGCGACGACGTAACCCAGTGCGGCGGCGCCCGACGCCGCGAGCAGTCCCGCGAGGGTCCCCAGCGCCGCATATTCGGCGACGAGCGCCTGCTTCAATTGCCGGCGGCTCGCGCCCAGCGTGCGCATGAG
>Ga0196978_1000184_pt1 | contig 32725 bp, 28 predicted proteins | sample S3v_2013CmetaG_FD_155491 | JGI IMG/M metagenome (GOLD analysis project Ga0196978, IMG submission 155491) | Soil microbial communities from Anza Borrego desert, Southern California, United States - S3+v_20-13C | ecosystem: Environmental > Terrestrial > Soil > Desert | place: USA: California... | reverse complement strand
TATTTCCGCGTAGGGGAAAAGACCCCAGGAGACGAAGGTCGGCGACAGCGCGCCTTCCTGGCTCTGCGCCTGGATCACGACGTAATCCCAGGCCTGCTGGTAGATCTTGGAGATCGTCGTGCCGTTCTGCGTATGATCGTCCAGCGTGTAGCCGCCCGGCGTGTTCGAATCGAACGTCACCGTGTCGCCGTTGGCCAGCGCGAGGTTGCGCAGCAGCTGCGGCAGGTTGTTCGAATACGTGTAGCTGTTGCCGATAAAAAGCACGCTGCGCGTTTGCGCCTGCGAGAACAAAGCGGCGTTCAGGAGAAGCAGTGTGAGCAAGATGCGCATGCTCTAAGATACAAGGTTATTCGTTATTCGCCGTTGGTTATTCGGTCGCACGGACGTCCCGCCATGGAGCATCAACCAACGAACAACGAATAACCAACAACGAATAATGTGAGCTTACAGGACCTGCTGCAGGTTCCTCATCTTCTCCGGCTTTTTTTCTTTTTCGAAGAACGATACTTGCCCCGTCTCGATATCGTACATGCCGCCCACGATATCGATCCTGCCCTGCTTGCGGAGCTTGTGAAGGATCTCGCTTCGCTGCTCGATCTCCTCCACCATCACCTGCACGTTCTGCGCGGCGACTGCGTCGACGTGCTCGTAGCGGACCTGCGCGGGATCGATGAGCGCGGGCAATTCACTGCGTTCGATGGCCGGCTTCAGCTTCGCGAGCAAGGGCGTCAGGTGTCCCAGCTCCACTTTCTGCAGCGCGCCTTTCACCGCTCCGCATTTCGTGTGGCCGAGCACGACGACGATCTTCGCGCCGGCCACCTGCGTGGCGAATTCCATCGAGCCGAGAATGTCCTCGTTGATCACGTTGCCCGCGATGCGCACGCTGAAAATATCGCCCAGGCCCTGGTCGAAGATCAGCTCGGCGGAAGTGCGCGAGTCGATGCAGCTGAGCACGATGGCGAAGGGATATTGCTGCTCTTTCGTTTCGTTCACCTGCTGCAGGAGATTGCGATGGAATTTCAGGTTGTTCACGAAGCGTTCGTTGCCGGCCTTCAGCATTTTTAATGCGAGCTGCGGCGTGATGGCATCCAGCGTTTCACGGTCGAGCACGCGGATGATGTTCAGCGGCGAGGCGGAAAATTCCTCGTAGAGCTCGCTTGCGCCCTTCGCGACGCGCTGCTGTCCGCGCGCCAGCTTTCGCAGCATGGCGTTGTGCCGCAGCACTCGGTAGGAGCGGCCTGCGTCGCTGTAGCTTTCGCGCAGCGCGACGGTGTGCACGTTGATGTTGTGCAGCGGCGCTTTCACTTCCTTGAAATCGCGGATCAGCTCCAGCACGTCATCGTCCACGTAAAGCGTATCGCTCGCATCGATCGTCACTTTCGAATTGTCGGGCAGGCTGTCGAGCGTGAGCTTGATGCTGCCGCGCGTGAGGAAAGACACTTCGCGCGAAAGCTTCAGCACGATGTGCTCGCCGTTGTTGTACGTCTCGCGCTGGAAGTGATACGGCGCTTTCATGTTGATGCGCAGGATGAGGAAGCCCGCCACGGCCATGCCCACGGCCACGCCGGTGAGCAGGTCGGTGAACACTACCGCGATCACGGTGAGCATAAACGGCAGCCACTGGTAAATGCCGCGGCGGAACATTTCGCGGAACACGGAGATCTTCGCCAGCTTGTAGCCGGTCATAATGAGGATCGCCGCGAGCGAAGCGAGCGGGATCATGTTGATGACGTTCGGGATCAGCAGCACGCTGCTCAGGATGAGCAGGCCGTGAATGATCGTCGAGGCTTTCGTCTTCGCGCCGTTGTTCAGGTTGGCCGAGCTGCGCACGATCACCGAAGTGATGGGCAATCCGCCCAGCAGCCCCGACAGCATGTTGCCCACGCCCTGCGCTTTCAGCTCGCGGTCGGAAGGCGTGACGCGCCGCTCGGGATCGATCTTGTCGATCGCCTCGATGCAGAGCAGCGTTTCGATCGAAGCCACCACGGCGATCGTGAAGGCGACGAGGTACACCTGCGGGTTTTTCCAGGCCGTCCAGTCGGGAAAACGCAGCTGCTCGGCGAGGTCGGAAGTGGGAATGCTCACCAGGTGCTCGGCGCCGAGCGCGTGCGCTGAGCCGGTGGACTTCCAGAGCTCATTGAGCGCCGCGCCCACCGCCACTGCAACGAGCGCGCCGGGAAGAAAGCGTAATTTTTTGAGCGGTATTTTTTCCCAGGCGATCAGCAGCACCAGCGAGATCAGCGCAATGATCGTCGCGCCGGTGTCGATGTGATACAGCGGCTGCAGCAGCGCGCTGAAGGTGTTCTCGCCGTCGGGCTGCAGGAAGTACAGGTCGCCTTCGGTATCCTTGTCGTAGCCGAAGGCATGGGGCAGCTGTTTCAGGATGATGATGATGCCGATGGCGGTGAGCATGCCTTTGATCACGCTCGAGGGAAAATAATTGACGATGGTTCCCGCTTTCAAAAAGCCCAGCGTGAGCTGCAGCGCGCCCGCGAGGAACACGGAGAGCAGGAACGCTTCGAAGCTGCCGAGCGTGGCCACGGCGGTCAGCACGACGGCGGTCAGTCCCGCGGCCGGCCCGCTCACGCTAAGCTGCGAGCCGCTGAGCGCGCCGATCACGATGCCACCGATCACGCCGGCGAGCAGGCCGCTGTAGAGCGGGACGTGGCAGGCCAGCGCGATGCCCAGGCACAGCGGCACGGCGATGAGGAAAACCACGAGGCTGGAAGGAAGATCATAGCGGAGATTGGAAATAAGATTTTTCATAAGGCGTAAGCAGTTTTAGAAATTGACGTGAACCGCCGTTCCCGGCGGTGAGAATGGTCACCGTTCACCGCGCGCGCAAAAGCAGGCAGCCGCTAAGCGGCTCTATTGGTGAACGGAAATAAAAAACTGGTTACGCCCGATCGGGCGGAGGGGTGAGAACATCGCCGTGGAAATGCGGCAGGAAGCGGGAATGATCCGTGAAATGGCTGTACTCGTAAATGCCGACGGCCGGTCCGCAAAAATCGATCGGCAGCTCTTCTTCGTCCAGGGTGTTGTTTCCTTTGTTCTTGCTCTTGTTTTTTTCGGAAGCGCCTTTTTCCTGCTCTTCTTCCAGGTCGCACATCGCCGGCAGGTCGCCGTACTTGGGCAGCACCGGCTGCAAGGTCGCCAGCCCGAGGCTCAGCAGCATCAGGTGGATCATAGCGAAGTATGTGATCTTGCGCAGCATCCGGGTGCAAAATTCGTAATTCTGAAAAAATAATCGCGCAAGCTTTTAACCCTTTTTAACAGACCGGGTATGGAACGAGCGTTTAATAAACGGCGTACGGGCAAAAAAGTTCATGCGCGGCGCGGACGCCCGTTCACGTTTCCGCGTTTGCGTTTCCGTTGAGGCAAAAAAGATCAGGGATCTGAAAACGCGAAATCAGCCGACGCGAAACGCGGAGAAACCACTTGCGCAGCTTTCCGTACCTTGCCCGGAAATCCACGCACGCCTATGAAAATCATCGCACCGATCCTCTTCTTCTTTGCGTTCCTCGCTTCCTGCGGCCCGGCCGAATCGCCCGAGCGCACGAAAATCCTCGCGCAAATTTCCGACACGCTGCTGCCCGCGTACCGCGAGATGAAAGACCTGCAGGTGATCCAGGTGAAAACGCTGCAGCTCGCGAATTCATGGACGGTGAACCAATATGAAACGCCTTCGAAAGCCGAGCTGCGGAAGATCGTGAACGAGCAATATCCCGCGGTGAAAAAAAATATCAACGCGCTCGCCGCCTCTTGGCCGCTCAGCCAAAAGCAGCAGGTCGACGCTTTGTTCCGCATCCAGGATTCATGCATGACGACCGTGAAAGACATCATGGACGTGCTGAACGATTCCGCCGCGTATTACACCGAGATCCGTATCCAGCTGCGCCTCGCTCTGGCCGACGACAACAACGAGCTGAACACGAATTTCCGCACGGCCGAATCGCGCCTGCAGAAATTGCTCGGGGAAGTGGAGCCGCAGCTGAACATGGCGATACAGCAGCTGAAGCCGGCGACGAAGTAAACTTTTCTCTGAGAGCATTCAGCGCCTGTGCAGGATAACGTTAAGTTAACCGCCTGCAGGCGCTTTTTCATTGCCCGGCGGAACGGCGCTGCGGCGATTTTCCTTGTGCTGGCGTTCCGCTGATAAGATCCTAAAAAGCGGGTCTCCCGCCGCGACCTGCCGGGAGGCCCCGTTTTTAGCGGTGTTTAGCGCTCATCCGCCCTTTCCCATGCCGCTCGTTGCCGCAACATCTTAACACAAGCTTAATATGCGGGTAAATACGCCTTAACTGCCGCGTGCTTCTTTTGCAGCGTAAACTTTTTGTAAAACTAATCTCGCCAAAAAGTAACCTGGATGCGAACCAACCCGCTCAAAACGATCACCGCCGTTCTCCTGTTCACGACCGCCTGCGCCGGGCTCAGCGCACAAACTTTCGCTTCCGCCTGGAACGGGATTTCCGCCACGCAGGAGCTGACGGACGGCGTGCTCTTCGTGCAGGACACGGCTAAGAAACAAGAGAAGAAAAAAGCCTGGTACGAAGTGATCAACCTGCGCGGCTACACGCAGATCCGTTACAACCGCCTGCTCGAGACGAACCCCAAGCTGAAGTGCGACCAGTGCGACAAATCCTGGGGCGACAAGCAGGGTTTCCTCATCCGCCGCGCGCGCCTCATCTTCAGCGGCAACATCGGCGATCACCTGTTCATCTACATCCAGCCCGATTTAGCCTCCGCGCCTTCTTCCACCACGCTGCACTTCGCCCAGCTGCGTGACGCCTACTTCGATTATTCCATCGACAAGAAAAAAGAATTCCGCCTGCGCTTCGGCCAGAGCAAAATCCCCTACGGCTTCGAGAATTTGCAGTCGAGCCAGAACCGCATGCCGCTCGACCGCAACGACGCCCTCAACAGCGCGCTGCCCAACGAGCGCGACCTCGGCGCGATGTTCTATTACGCGCCGGCGAAGATCCGCGAGCGTTTCAAAATGCTTGTCGACGAAGGCCTGAAAGGTTCCGGCGATTACGGCGTGCTCGGTTTCGGCGTCTACAACGGACAAACCGCGAACAAGCCCGAGCTGAACAACGACCTGCACGTGGTCGCGCGGCTCTCGTACCCGTTCCAGATCGGCGGCCAGATCATCGAGCCCGGCGTGCAGGCGTACAGCGGGAAGTTCACGATCGCGAAAGACCAGATCACTTCAGGGCTGAAAACGAACAAGGACGCCACGTACGACGATCAGCGCGTCGCCGCTTCGTTCGTGCTTTATCCGAAACCTTTCGGCATCCTCGCCGAATACAACATCGGCAGGGGCCCGCGTTTCACGCCCACGAACGATTCCATCACCACGGCCGAGCTCAGCGGCGGCATGGTCACGCTCTCGTACCTGCAAAAGATCGGCAAGCAAACCCTTATTCCTTTCGTGCGCGCGCAGCAATACTCCGGCGGAAAAAAATTGGAAACCGATGCGCGCTATCATTTCGTCACCGAATACGAGTTCGGCGCGGAGTGGCAGATCTTCAAATACATGGAGCTGGTGGCGATGTACACCATGTCGGAGCGCAACACGCTGGACATGACGGGCGCGAATGACCAGAAAGGGAATTTGCTGCGCTTGCAGCTGCAGTTCAATTTCTGATACCGGTAGCGGGAAGCACATTCATTGTGCCGAGTAGCGGGCGGCGAACTAAGCAGGAGTTCACTGCAGCCAGGGAAGTGTGCCGAATAAATTCACCAGTCACTCCTCATCCGCCACTCGTTGCTGGTGCAGGCGACAGAAATTTCGAAATAGTTTCTTCTATTAATATTCAGTTAACACCAATAGGCGAATTTCGCCGGCGAAAGCAACTCGCTTAACAAAGGCACAACATGAAAAAAATAAGCTATACGCTGATCCTCGCCGCTGCTGCGATCCTGGCTTCCTGCGGAGACAAAACCAACAAGCCCGGCGGTGACAGCACGAAGCTGGGCGGCTCGGTGAGCATCGACGGCTCCAGCACGGTGTACCCGATCACCGAAGCGGTGGCGGAGGAATTCAAAAAAGAAAATAAGGACGTGCAGATCTCCGTCGCGGAATCCGGCACGGGCGGCGGGTTCAAAAAGTTCAGCCGCGGCGAAACGGATATCAACGACGCATCGCGCCCGATCAAGCCCACCGAGGACAGCGCCTGCAGAGCGAACAAGATCGGCTACCAGGAAGTGCTCGTGGCGTACGACGGCCTCGCGATCGTCGTCAACCCGCAGAACGACTGGTGCAGGGACATCACCGTGGCCGAATTGAAAATGCTCTGGGAACCTGCCGCGCAAGGCAGGATCACGAAGTGGAGCCAGGTGCGCAAGGGCTGGCCCGACCAGGAGATCCATCTCTTCGGCGCCGGCTCGCAGAGCGGAACCTTCGATTATTTCACGGAAGCGATCGTCGGGAAATCCAAAGAGTGCCGCGGCGATTACACGGCCAGCGAAGACGACAACGTGCTCGTGCAGGGCGTCGCCGGCGACAAATACGCGCTGGGTTTCTTCGGTCTCGCGTACTACGAATCGAACACCGACAAGCTGAAGCTCGTGCCCGTCGACGGCGGCAAAGGGGCGGTGGCGCCCAGCGTGGAGACGGTGAAGAACAAATCGTATTCGCCGCTCAGCCGCCCGCTCTTCATCTACGTGAACGACGCCGGTGCGAAGCGTCCCGAAGTGCAGGCCTTCGTCAATTTCTACATCGACAACGCCGCGAAACTCTCCGAAGAAGTAGGTTATGTTCCGCTGAGCAGCGAAGAGACGGAGGCGGAGAAGAAAAAGTTTGAAGACTTCCTGAAATCATCCGGCGGCGTGCAATAGCCGTTGCAAAAAGCTTAACAATAATTTTTGTTTGAACATAATGTGTTTTGGTGCCGCCTCCCGAACTTCGTCCACGGGAGGCGGTCGTTTTAAGAACCTTGTCGCGCTCAATGAGAAAAGGTGAAAAGCTGATCGAACGTTTGCTGCTGGCCGCTGCCGCTATCAGCATTCTCACCACGGCGGGCATCATCTGGGTGCTGCTGTCGGAATCGATCGGTTTCTTCTCGAAAGTTTCCATCTGGGATTTTCTCACCGATACGCAGTGGACGCCGCTTTTCGCCGACAAGCACTTCGGCATTCTCCCGCTGCTCACCGGCACATTGCTCACCACGGTCATTGCCATCGTCGTTGCTTTGCCGGTGGGACTGACGGTAGCGATCTACCTGAACGAGTATGCGCCGCGCAGGTTCCGCAAGGTCATCAAGCCGCTGCTGGAAATCCTCGCCGCGGTGCCGACCGTCGTTTACGGTTACTTCGCGCTGACGGTGGTCACGCCTTTCCTGCAAAAGATCATTCCCGGCCTCTCCGGCTTCAACGCGCTCTCGCCCGGCATCGTGATGGGCATCATGATCATTCCTTTGATCTCCTCGCTGAGCGAAGACGCTTTGTACGCCGTTCCGAAGTCGCTGCGCGAGGCGTCGTACGGCATGGGCGCGACGCGTTTCCAGACGTCGTTCCGCGTGCTCGTTCCCGCCGCCTCCTCGGGCATCATCGTTTCCGTCATTCTCGCCATCTCGCGCGCGGTGGGTGAAACGATGATCGTGGCCATCGCCGCCGGCCAGCAGCCGCGCCTCACGCTCGATCCGACGGTGCCGATCGAAACGATCACGACGTACATCGTGCAGGTGAGCATGGGCGACGTGGCGCGCGGCACGCTGGAGTATCAAACCATTTTCGCAGCGGGCATCACGCTGTTCGTGTTCACGCTTTTGCTCAACAACCTCAGCCTGCGCATCAAAAAGCGCCTGCGCCAGAAATATGAATAAGCTCAACCGCAACCGGATCGTCGACTCGGCCTTCAAATGGTTCGGGATCGCCTGCACGCTCTTCGGGCTGGTGATGCTGGGCATTTTCCTCTTCGGCATCATCCGCGACGGCATCGGGCGCATCGACTGGGATTTTTTGGTGAACGGCCCTTCGCGCCGCGCGCAGAATGCCGGCATTCTCCCGGCGATGGTCGGAACGCTTTGGGTGCTGGGGCTCACGGCGATCATCGCCATCCCTGTCGGTGTTTCGGCTGGAATTTATCTCGAAGAATACGGCAAGAAAAATCGCCTCGCTTCCGTCATCGAAGTGAACATCACGAACCTCGCCGGCGTGCCTTCGATCATTTACGGTTTGCTGGGCCTGGAAATTTTCGGCCGCGTGATGGGCATGGGCGGCAGCCTGCTCGCGGGAAGCTGCACGCTGGCGCTGCTCATCCTTCCCGTGATCATCGTAGCCACGCGCGAATCGGTGAAGGCCACGCCGAATACGATCCGCGAAGCTTCGTACGCGCTGGGCGCGAGCAAGTGGCAGACGGTGTGGCGGCAAGTGTTGCCCGCGGCTTCGGGGGGCATCGTCACCGGCGTGATCCTCGCGCTGTCGCGGGCCATCGGCGAAACGGCCCCGCTCATCGTGGTCGGTGCGCTGGCCTACGTCGATCACGTGCCGGCCACGCCGATGGACGATTTCACCGTGCTGCCGATCCAGATCTTCAACTGGGTCTCGCGCCCGCAGCAGGCTTTTTTAGTTAACGCAGCGGCAGGCATTCTCATCCTGCTGCTCATTACCTTTATGATGAATGGAATCGCTCTCTATCTCCGCCACCGCTGGCAGAAAAAAGTTAAATGGTAACCAGGAAATGAACCCTAAGCTCCAGGCAAAAAAGGTCGACGTTTTTTACGGGGACAACCACGTGATCAAAGGCGTGTCCATGGACATCGATCCGAACACGGTGACGGCCTTCATCGGTCCCTCGGGCTGCGGCAAATCCACGTTCCTGCGGCTGCTCAACCGCATGAACGATTACATCGAAGGCTTCAGCAAGCGCGGGCACGTCCTGATCGACGACGAAGATATCTACGACAAGAAAGTGCGCGTGGAAGAGCTGCGCAAAAAAGTAGGCATGGTCTTCCAGAAACCGAACCCTTTCCCGAAAACGATTTATGAGAATGTTGTGTACGGTTTGCGCATCCAGGGCATCAGCGACAAGAACGTGCTCGATGAAACGGTGGAACGCTGCCTGCAGCAGGCTGCGCTCTGGGACGAGGTGAAGGACACGCTGAAGAAATCAGCGCTCGCCCTTTCCGGCGGACAGCAGCAGCGCCTGTGCATCGCGCGCACCCTGGCCACCGCGCCTTCGATCGTGCTGATGGACGAGCCCGCTTCCGCGCTCGACCCGATCTCCACCTCGAAGATCGAGGAGCTGATCTACGAGCTGAAGCAGAAATACACGATCATCATCGTCACGCACAACATGCAGCAGGCCGGCCGCGTGAGCGACAACACCGCGTTCTTCTACATGGGTGATTTAGTGGAGTACGGCGCGACGAAAGAGATTTTCACCAACCCGAAGCAGCAGCGCACGCAGAATTACATTACGGGAAGGTTCGGATAGACTTACTTGTCACCCTGAGCGCAGTCGAAGGGGGACGACCCGCAACCAATGCGGCTACGTGTGTAGGTAGTCCCCCTTCGACTGCGCTCAGGGTGACAGCAATGTTGAATTAATAATCGTGCTATGTCACATTTAGATACCGAGATCCATCTTCTCAAGGAGCAGCTCATCGAGATGCAGCGCCTCACCCGCATGCAGGTCTCCAAAGGCCGCGACGCCCTGCTGAAGTTCGACACCGACCTGGCGCGCGAGGTCATCGCCAACGAGAAGCACATCAACGCGCTCGAGATCAAGATCGATCGCGACTGCGAGAACATGCTCGCGCTTTTCCACCCGCTGGCCATCGACCTGCGCTTCATCCTCGCCGCGCTCAAGATCAACACGAACATGGAGCGCATCGGCGACAACGCCGAAGGCATCGCCCGCTACGTGCTCGACGTGACGAAGCCGTTCGATCCCGCGCAGATCGCCGCGTACCGTGTGGAAGAAGCCTTCCAGACCGGCCTCTCGATGATGGACGACGCCCTGAACGCGCTCATCGCCGAGGACACTTCCCTCGCCAGGAAGGTTTTTCAAAAAGACGACACGCTCGACGCCATCAACCGCAACGCTTCGAAAATGGCATTGGAGAACATCGCGAGCAACGCGCCCGACCCGCTGCATTACCTCAACCTGCTTTCGATCATCCGCAAAGTGGAGCGGGTGGGCGACCAAACGAAGAACGTAGCGGAAGAGATCATCTTTTTCCTGGAAGCGAAAGTGCTGAAGCACGGTGGGCAATGACCCACGACCGCCCTTATCCTTCTCTCCGTCTTCGACGACAGGTGAAAATGCAGTTCCGAGCCGGCGTCGAGTCGCAAAGCGGGGAAGGTGAGCCGTGAGCAAGCATCCTTAACAATTTGTTAATATCACCTCCCAGGGCCCTCCGCCTTTCGTAAAGCCTTCCGCTTTACCTTTGCTCAGCATTTTGTTAAGCTTAATTTAACAATCCCTGCCATGAGCTTCTTACAGTTCCTCGTCCCGAAGGACAAAAAATTCTTCCCGCTTTTTGAGAAGGCGACAGAGAACCTGCTGCGCACTTCCGAGGCGCTGATCGTGCTGACGACGACCACTTCGGCCGAGGAGCGCAAGCAGCGCATCCGCGAGATCGAGCACCTGGAGCATTCGGGCGACAACATCACGCACCTTATTTTCAACCAGCTCGGCAAAAGCTTCATCACGCCTTTCGACCGTGAAGACATCCACGCCTTGGCCAGCGCCATCGACGACGTGCTCGATTTCATTCACGGCTCGGCGAAGCGCATCGATCTGTACCGCATCGAGCAGCTGGACGAATCCATCCCTGCCCTCGCGCGCTGCATCCATGACGGCGCGGTGGAATTGAACGTGGCGATCAAGAATCTCAACGGGATGAAGGACGTGAACCTGGTGAAGGAAGCCTGCGTGAAGATCAACAGCCTGGAGAACGAGGCGGACGACGTGTTCAACAAGGCCATCGCCAACCTGTTCGACAACGAGAAGGACGCCATCCAGATCATCAAGATCAAGGAGATCCTCGCCGCGCTCGAAACGGCCACCGACAAATGCGAAGACGCCGCCAACGTCATTCAAGGGATCGTACTCAAACAGGCCTGACGCTAAAAACTTTCAAGCGGAAAACGAATGACCCTGCTGATCTGCGTAATCGTACTGGCGTTCATTTTTGATTTCATCAACGGCTTCCACGACGCGGCCAACTCCATCGCCACCGTGGTTTCCACCAAAGTGCTTACGCCGTTCCTGGCCGTGTGCTGGGCCGCGCTGTTCAACTTCGTCGCGTACTGGATCTCCGATTTCAAAGTAGCCGACACCGTAGCGAAAACGGTCGATTCCGGCTCGATCACTTTGCTCGTTATTTTTTCCGGGCTTGTCGCGGCCATCATCTGGAACCTGCTCACCTGGTGGTGGGGCATTCCTTCGAGCTCTTCGCACACGCTGATGGGCGGCTTCGCGGGCGCGGCCATCGCGCATGCAGGCGTGAACGTGGTGAACCTGGCGATCGTGGGAAAAACGGTCGCGTTCATTTTTCTTGCGCCGCTTATCGGCATGCTCGTCGCGTACCTTATCTCGATCCTGCTGATGTGGATCTGCCGCAACTTCGCGCCCGGCCCGCTCGACCGCGTTTTCCGCTCGATGCAGCTCGTCTCCTCCGCGCTCTTCAGCATCGGCCACGGCGCCAACGATGCGCAGAAAGTAATGGGCATCATCTCCGCCGCGCTCATCGTGTACATCGGGCAAAATAATATTACACCTGACCAGGTGCCCGACTGGATGACGATCGAGCAGACCGCGAAAAAAGGCAAGATGGTGATTACGCATATCCCGCACTGGGTCGTGATCGGCTGCTACACGGCGATCGGTCTCGGCACGATGGTCGGCGGCTGGCGCATCGTAAAAACGATGGGCACGAAGATCACGAAAGTCACGCCCTTCGAAGGCGTATCGGCGGAAACCGCGGGCGCGCTCACGCTTAAGCTTACCGAGTGGCTGGGCATTCCCGTCAGCACCACGCATACCATCACCGGCTCCATCATCGGCGTGGGCATGACCAAACGCATCTCGGCCGTGCGCTGGGGCGTGACGGTCAATTTGCTCTGGGCCTGGATCCTCACCATTCCCGTCTCCGGCGCGATCGGCGCGATGGTATACTGGGTCGCGCTGCGTTTCTGAGCGCGCGCAATTCCTTCCGCATTCAAGATTCAAAATTCGCTCCTGCGCGGCGCCACCGTGCGAATGCCTGAATGCGGGATCGTGCGACAGCTTTATTTTTCCGCGATGAAATAAGCGAGCCCGTTCTTTTCGAGAATGCGGAAACGATAGGTTTTCGCATCGATCGTCACCGCGCCTGAACCGGTGTCGGCTTCCGTTTCGTAGCGCATGAACGGCAGCGAACCGTCGCGCGTCCAGATCACGTAATCTTTTTCATGATCGCCGGGCAGCATGCCGCTGCGGTGATGCAGGTAGAGCTCGGTGGCGTCGTCGTAGCGGATCGTTTCCATGTACACGTGCTCCACCCAATCGAAACGCAGCAGCATGATAAGCACAGCCGCGCCGAAGAAGCCGGTAAGCTGGATCAGGGGGGACAGCGTGAGCCGCAGCCAGAACCGGGCATTTCGCTTGGTCCCTGTTTTTTTCAGCAGGCCGGTGATCTGCAGGGTGATCGAAAGTAAAATAAAGATCGCGGGCAGCCAGAACGAGCATTTGGTAATGCTTTGCCCATTTTCTTTCCAGGAAGGGATGAAGAATTGTCCGCCCAGCCACCAGAGCCAGAGCAGCGCGAGCGCAGCGAGCGCGAGGAAGATCCATGAAAGCAGTCTCGCGTGTCTATTGCCGTTGAGCGGGGCCATCGATATAGTAATAGACGACGTACAAGGAATCCCTATCAGTGTCCGAGAGCGTCGAGATAAGGTTTCCCCACTCGTGGAGATAGCCGAGCTCACAATAAATATTGCTCGCCGTATCGCTCACCAAATTCAGCCGCAGCTGATCATCCGTACGCTGGTAAAACGATCTTACTTCTGCAAAATCGCAATCATACCGGCGAAGCTGGCCTGCAAAAAAGTAATGCCGCTCACCGTTGCCGTAAGGGCGGCTGTTGCTGCGTGTAGCGAGATATTCCGTTCCGGGCGGATGCCGCAACCGGGCCACTCGCTCGCTCATTGCCTCCAGCCGATCAGCGTCGCGATCGCAGCCGGGACATATGATCAGCAAGAAAAAAAGTATGGGGTGAAGAACAAGGGTTGCTTTGCTCATTCCGTCGGGGAATGAAAAGCTACTGCGTGCTGATGTCGTCGCTCATCACCTTGTTGCTCTGGTTGAGCTCGCGATCGCGGATGTAAATCTCGTAGCGGATCGTCTGGTGCCCGTTCACGTAATAGATCGGGAAGGGCTGCATGGTGATGATGATGTCGCCGGTGAGCGATTCTTTCTGCCCGTTCTGCGTCAGGTAAGGAACGCGGTAGTTGAAATCGAGCGTGTCGAGGACCGTGTCGGTGTTGAGGTAGGCGAGGTAGGGAACGAAATTGCCGTTGGTGTCCTTGTAATAATAGCGCATGAAGAAATTGTAGTAATCCTTCGAGCCGTTGTTGTGCGGGGGGAACGTATCGTCCTGCGCCAGCCCGATATCGCCGTCGCCGTCGGTGAAGCTGATGATGATCTGCGCGGAATCGTTGCCGAGCTTTTTGAATTCTTTGAACGTGATGGCAGGCTCGGGCGGGAAAGTGACTTCGCGTTTGCAGCCGGAAAAGAAAACGGTCAGCGAAACGGAAACAAGAATTACAACTGCGGCGAAATGCTTCATGCGGGTCGAAAAATGAACAATAAAGTTAAAGAAAGATTGCCGATTTTGCAAAGGATTCCAGCCATGAGCGAAGAACTGCGCCACCGGATCTTTCAGGCAGAGCCACCCGCTTTCGAGGAGCTGGCGCTGGAGGCCTTTCATTTCCAGGCGCAGCGCAATCCCGTTTACCGCGAATTCCTGCAGGCCCTGCAGCGCGATCCGCGGGAAATAAAGAGCCTCGGCCAGGTCCCTTTTCTACCCGTCGAGCAATTCAAAACGCAGCGCGTGATCTGTGAAGGCTGCGAGCCGCAGGTCGTTTTCAGCAGCAGCGGCACTACGGGACACACGACCTCGCAGCATTTCGTCGCCGATGTTGCGCTGTACGAGGAAAGCTTCCGCCGCGCCTTCCGTTTTTTCTACAACGATCCGCAAGGCTATTGCATCCTCGCGCTGCTGCCTTCGTACCTCGAGCGCAGCGGCTCTTCCCTCGTGCACATGGCCGACCGCCTCATCCGCGAATCGCAGCACCCGGAGAGCGGGTTTTATTTGCACGATTATGCGGAGCTCGCGCAGAAGCTGCGCAGGCTGAACGACACCGGCCAGCCGACCTTGCTGCTCGGCGTCACCTATGCGCTGCTCGATCTCGCCGAGCAATTCCCGCAGGCGCTGCCGCACACGATCATCATGGAAACGGGCGGCATGAAAGGCAAGCGAAAAGAGATCGTGCGCGAGGAACTGCACGCCGTCTTGAAAAATGCGTTTGCCGTCCCGCACATCCACTCCGAATACGGCATGACGGAATTGCTTTCGCAAGCGTATTCCAAAGGCGAAGGAAAGTTTTTCTGCCCGCCCTGGATGCGCGTGCGCGTGCGCGACGTGAACGATCCGTTCAGTTGTTTACCCGAAGGCCGTACCGGCGGGCTGAACATCATCGATCTCGCGAACCTCTATTCGTGCAGCTTCATCGCCGTCTCCGATCTCGGCCGCAGCAGCGGCGACGGCTCTTTCGAAGTGCTGGGCCGATTCGACAACAGCGATATCCGCGGCTGCAATTTGCTGGTGGAATAAAGTTCAGCCGTTTGTCAGGCGGGTGCAGCCACTTGTAAAAATCCCCCGCAACATATCACAGAAGCTTTCGTAACATTGAGCATGAAACGCACGCTTTTCCTGCTGCCGCTCTTGTTCCTGCTCGCCTGCAAGAAAGACGATCCCGCCACCGAAGCGCGCGTCACCTACATCGTCAAAGAAACCACGCAGGACGTTCCCACCTATGCCGTCACCTATACCGCCGACGGGAAAGTGACGAAGCAGCTCGGCGGGCTCACGGCCTCCACCTGGGAATCGGAAGTGGTGCACCTGAAGCGCAGGGATTTCGTTTCTTTCAACGTGCAGAGCACTTCTCCTTCCGGCGAGTTCATGCTCTACGTTTACCTCAACGGCGTGCTCTGGGAAAGCAAGCCGATGAGCAACCCGAACGGGAATGTGACGATCAGCGGGGATTTGCCTTGAAATTTTTGGGCTAGAAGCCCAGCACGCCGCGCACTTTACCCAGCTTCTCCCTCGCCATCGCCCGCGCTTTCTCTTCGCCCTCGCGCAGCTTCTTCTCCAGCAGCTCACGATCGCTCGTGTATTGATCGAACAGCTCGCGCTCGGTTTTGAATTTCTCGAGGATCAATTCGTACAGCGCTTGCTTCGCGTGGCCGTAGCCCATGCCGCCGGCGAGATAGCGCTCGCGCAGCGCGGTATTTTGCTCCGGCGTTCCGAGCAGTTTGTACAGCGCGTACACGTTGCAGGTGTCGGGATTTTTCGGCGCTTCCAAAGGCGTGGAATCGGTGACGATGGTTTTGATTACTTTCAGCAGCTCTTTCTCCGGCAGGAAAATATTGATGTAGTTGCCATATGATTTGCTCATCTTTTTTCCATCCGTTCCGGGCACGACCATCACTTCTTCGCTGACCAATGCTTCGGGAATAACGAATACATCGCCGTACTGGCGGTTGAAAGCGCCGGCGATGTCGCGCGTCATTTCCAGGTGCTGCTGCTGGTCTTTCCCGACGGGAACGAAATTCGTGTCGTACAAAACGATGTCGGCGGCCATGAGCACGGGGTAGGTGAACAGGCCCACGTTCACGTCGCTGAGGCGCTCGCTTTTGTCTTTGAACGAGGTCGCGTTCTGCAGCATCGGGAAAGGCGTGAAGCAATTGAGGTGCCAGGTCAGCTCGCACACTTCCGCCACCATGCTCTGCCGGTAAAATGTATGCTTCTCGGTGTCCAGCCCGAACGCCAGCCACGCGGCGGCGACGTTGTACGTGTTCGCGCGGCGTACTTGCGCGTCTTTCATCGTAGTGAGCGTGTGCAGGTCGGCGATGAAATAAAAGCACTCGTTGCCCGGTTTTTTCGACAGCTCGATCGCGGGCTTCATCGCGCCCAGGATGTTGCCCAGGTGCGGAATGCCGTCGGCGCCGCTGCTCTGGATGCCGGTGAGAATTCTGGCCATAATTTTCGAATTGAAGGGTAAAGATAAGCGGGCGCGCGGAAACGGGGAGCGCCGGATTTTCGGAAAAGGCAATAAAAAAAGCCGACCGGTTTACGATCGGCTTTTTCATTTTCCCGGGAAAAGTCTATTCGGCGTTGGACTTGATCAGGGTCACTTTATAAACTTTTTTGGAAGCCCAGGTCTGATCGTTGTTCGGGCTGCCGTTGGGCGAGCGGATGCCTCCGTAAATGTATCCGACCACCTCGCCGGATTTCAGCTTGCTGTAGTCGAGCACGTCGAAGTCCTCGTTGTAGAATGCCGCATTCGGGCTGGGAACGAAAACACCTTCGGCGCCCATATAATGCGGAAGCATATCGGTGTTCAGGCGGAATACGGTGCCGCCGCTGCCCGCGTAGCTGCGCTCGGCGGTCGTGATCTTCTTCGTCCAGCTCGCCGAAGAGTCGTATCGCGTCAGGCTGTCGCCCAGGCCTCCGAAGAAGGTGGTCATCATTTTTTTGACCTTCGGATCGTACATGCTGAGGAAGGCGGTGGAATAAATGTTAGCAAACTGGTTCGCCGGATCGATCTGGTAAGCGTTCGCGCTCGCGGGATCGAGATAGATCGGGTGCGTGTAATTCACGCCGTTGTTGGCTTCGGGAGGTCCGGAAGTCGGCGTGAACACGCCTCCGTAAATGCCGATGCCTACGTCTTTCCCGTTCGCCAGCACCATCGGGGCCACCACCAGATCGCGGCGGTGAAATTCGAAAGTGTCCGTTCCCGCCGTGGCGGGAATCCTCCCGGCCTGAACGAGCTCGATCCCGCTGTTCGATTCGGTGATGCTGAAAACGCGTACGCTATTCTGGTACACCTGTTTCGCCGTCGTATCCATGTACCGCCCGGTAAACACGTGCCCCACGCAGAGGTAAAATTTGTCGTCGTCCAGGTGATACAATTCCCCGCCGGTGTTCTGGACCAAGTCGTTCTGTCCCCATTTGATCGACCGCTTGACCGCCGACGGATCTTTTTTCTGCACCGCTTCGATCATCTTCGCCATGTCCACCTTCATGAAGTAATTGTAGGTCTTCTTCGAATACGGCCCTTGCGGAACCGTCACGCCGTAGCCGCCGCAGGCGTAGAGGTACTTGCCGCGCTGGGTGTGCGGCAGGTTCGTGCACAGGAATACGTTGCCCGTATCGCCGCCGAATTCCGGAACCGGGAGGCTGTCCGTCACCTTCGCTTCCGTGTCGTACACGTAGATCATCTTGTTCGCCTTGGTCACGGGAAAATTCGCGCCGCCGGTGGAGTCGAAAGCGTGAAAGCCGTTCGTGCGGCCGCTGAACATGATCCAGTATTTGCCGTGGTGGGCCCAGACGAAAGACTGCAGCGCGGGAAGGCTGGGGCTGAAGCTCGCGTCTTCTTCGATCTTGAATTCATAGGCCTCCGGCACGACCTGCGGGTCGGGTTTGTTGTCGGGGCCGCAGCCCCAGAGCGCAGCGAGCAGCACGCTGCAAGCGATGATCATTCTTTTCATGGAGAGTTTTGGGTTTTGATTCAGGTTAGGGTGAGGAAAAAACGACATCACTGAACAAAGGGGTAAGCGATTCTTCAATGAATGCGCGCAAATTAGGAAAAAAGTAACTGCTCCGTTTGAAGTTTTTTCTTCGCGGCTCCTGGTGGACTTTTGGATCTTCGCGCCGCAGACTCGCGCAGCGCGAAAAAACGATCCTGTGGTGCGAACGTGTAAATTAGTCTCCTGATGACCAAGAACAGCTCACTGGCCGTGCGCGAGCTGCGCGAAGAAGACGTCGCGCCGCTCACCGATTACTGGATGAGCGCGGGAGACGATTTCCTCACCGGCATGGGCGTCGACCTGGCGCGCATGCCCACGCGCGAAGAATGGGAGAACATGCTGCGCGAGCAATTGCGCACGCCGCTCGAGGAGAAAAAATCGTACTGCCTCATCTGGCTGCTGGCCGGCGAGCCCATCGGGCATTCCAACGTGAACAAAATTATTTTCGGGCAGGAAGCGTTCATGCATTTGCATCTCTGGCGCAAAGCCGAACGGCAAAAAGGCCTCGGCCTCACGCTGGTGAAAATGAGCCTGCCGTATTTTTTCGAAAAGCTGCTGCTGAAAAAAATCTACTGCGAGCCCTACGCGCTGAATCCCGCGCCGAACAAAACGCTGGAAAAAGCCGGCTTCACATTCGTAAAAACGTTCCGCGGCATCCCCGGCTGGCTGAACTTCGAGCAGGACGTGAATTTGTGGGAGCTGAGCCTCGAAAAATTCCGCGCTATGCAGGAACAGTAGCACTTCGAAATCCGATAATTATCGGATCGATGTTCCGTGCCTCGCCTGTCATAAGGCAGATTGAATGTTCTTCTGTTCATCGGTACATCAAATCCTTCCCTGCCGCCGCTTTCCCTACCTTTGCCGAATGCTACGCGTTTACGCCGGCATGATCCCGCGCGTGCTGTGGAAGAGCTTTTTCGTGCTGAATTTCGCGCTCGGTCTGCTGCTGCTTTATCCTTTTTTCATTTTGCTGCTCAGCGGAAAGCCCCGGTACAACGCGGCGTACCGTGTGCTGCAGTTCTGGGGGCGCTGGGTGCTGTACGTGCCCGGCATTATCCCGAAAGTGAAATGGGAATTCGATCCGGCCGAGCTGCCGCCGCAGGCCGTGTTCGTCGCCAACCACACCTCGTACCTCGATATCGTCGAGAGCTTTTGTTTTCTCCCGCGCTATCATGCTTACATGGTGAAGCAGGAGGCGGGCAAAGCCCCGCTGCTGCGCGTGCTCTTCCGCGACATGCACATCCTCGTGCTGCGCCAGAGCCGTCTCGCCTCGCACAAAGCCTTCCTGCGCGCCGCCGAAAAGCTGGAGCAGGGGCACAGCGTTTTTATTTTTCCGGAAGGAACGATCTCCACGCACGGGCAATTGAGGCTGTTCAAGAACGGCGCTTTCCGCCTGGCCATCGAAAAGCAAGTGCCCGTCGTGCCGATCACGTATTGCAACAACTGGAGGCTTTTGCAGAACGGCGGCTTCCTGAAAGTTCCCGGCCGCCCGGGCCGCGCGCGCATCGTAGTGCATCGCCCGGTGGAGACGAAAGGACTGGGCGAGGAAGATTTGGTATCTTTGCGCTCGCAGGTCCGGCACACCATCGAAACCGCCCTGCATCAAAAATGAAGATCGACACCACCACCGTCGACCAGATCGCCCACCTCGCCCGCCTCGAATTCGACGGCGCGGAGAAAGAGCGCATCATCACGAACATGAACCGCATGCTCGCCTTCGTGGAAAAGCTCAACGAGCTCGACACCGAAAATACCGAGCCGCTCGTTTACATGATCGATGAAACGGATCACCTGCGCGAGGACGAAGTAAAACCCATGATCACGCAGAAAGAAGCGTTGATGAACGCGCCTAAGCACGACTCCGATTACTTCAAGGTGCCGCGCGTCGTCGAAAAAAAATAGGATACCGGTAAGCTCAAAAAAAAGGCCCGCAGCGCGGGCCTTTCTCTTTTAGCAGAATTCGTCATACGCCATCTTCAGGTGCTGCGCGATCATGTCCGCCGAGCGCCCCTCGATGTGATGCCGCTCGATGAAATGCACGAGCTTCCCGTCCCTGAACAGCGCGATGGATGGCGAGGAAGGCGGGTACGGCGCAAAATGCTGCCGCGCCTGCGCTACCGCATCGCTGTCGAAACCGGCGAAAACGGTGGTGAGCTTCGAGGGCTTCTTGCCCTCGCCCTGCAGCGATTGCTTCACGCCCGGGCGCGCAGCGCCTGCCGCGCAGCCGCACACGGAGTTGACCACCATCAGCACGGTGCCAGGCGCCTTCAGCACTTCTTCCACGCGATCCGGCGTAGTGATATCTTCAAAGCCCGCGTCGACCAGTTCGGCCTTCATGGGCATGACAAGTTGAGGAGGATACATCTTTTTCTTTTTTTATTGGTGAGATTTCTTTTGCAAAGATACGAAGTACTGTTCGTTAAAACGTTCGCCCTTTTTACGCCTGGGCTAATCAATGGCCGCGCGCGTGATTAACGGCCGGACGAAATCACCGCCCGTTTAGCAATACTACCGGCCTTGTAGAATTTTCCGCGCCGCCATTGGGTTTTGCTAACTTTGTTCGACACTCACCCATGCTCATGAAAAAACATCTTCTCGCTCTTGCCGCCTGCGCGCTTGCGCTCGCGCCAGCCCTGGCCCAGCCGAAGCTGGTGGAAAAAGTCACCACCAACGGCCCCGGCAAGCTGGTCATTCCCTATGAAAAATACACGCTGCCCAACGGCCTGCAGATCGTCGTGCACGAAGATCATTCCGATCCCGTCGTCTACGTCGACGTCACTTACCACGTGGGCTCGGCCCGCGAGCAGGAAGGCCGCTCGGGCTTCGCGCATTTTTTCGAGCACATGATGTTCCAGGGTTCGGAGCACGTGGCCGATGAAGAGCATTTCAAGCTGATCAACCAGGCCGGCGGCAACCTGAACGGCTCCACCAATCTCGACCGCACGAATTATTTCGAGACGCTGCCTGCGAATTACCTCGAGCTGGCCCTCTGGCTCGAAGCCGACCGCATGGGCTTCCTGCTCGACTCGGTCACGCAGCGCAAGTTCGAGATCCAGCGCGCCACGGTGAAGAACGAGCGCGGCCAGCGCTACGACAACGCGCCGTACGGGCTCGTGCACGAGAAGATCGGCGAAGCCCTGTACCCGCAGGCGCACCCGTATTCGTGGACGACCATCGGCTACATCGAAGACCTGAACCGCGTCGACGTGAACGACCTGAAGAATTTCTTCATGCGCTGGTACGGCCCGAACAACGCCACGCTCACCGTAGCAGGCGACGTGAAAACGGCGGACGTGATCAAGCTCGCGGAAAAATATTTCGGCAGCATTCCCCGCGGCCCCGAAGTGAAGGACATGGCGGCGATGCCGGCGGAGCTTACGGAGAACCGTTACATCTCGTACGAAGACAACATCCGCTTCCCGCAGCTGGTCGTGACCTGGCCCGCGGTCGAGGCGCGCACGCAGGACGAGGCGGCGCTCGACGCGCTTTCCGACGTGCTCGCGGGCGGCAAGAATTCCATCTTCTACAAAAAATTCGAAGAGACGCAGATCGCGCAGTTCGCCACCGCCAGCAACCCGACGAGCGAGCTGGCCGGCAACTTCCGCGTCACCGTCCGCGCTTTCCCCGGCCGCAACCTCGCGCAGATCGACAGCATCCTGCAGGCCTCGTTCGCCGAATTTGAAAAGCGCGGCGTGAACGACGACGACCTGCAGCGTTATCGCCTCAAAGTGGAAAAGCTTTATCTCGACCAGCTGCAGACCGTGCAGTCGAAAGGCGGCATGCTCGCGGATTACAACACCTTCCAGGGCGATCCGAATTTCATCAAGAAAGACATGGCCCGCTACGACAAGGTGACGAAAGAAGACGTGATGCGCGTATACAACCAGTACATCAAAGGCAAGCCCGCCGTGTACCTCAGCGTGGTGCCGAAAGGAAAAGGCAGCCTGAAATTGCGCGAGGACAACTGGAAAATGTACGAGCGCCGCATCGAGACGGAAAGCCCCGAGTACAAAAATTTGAAGTACGTAAAAGCGAAAGACAATTTCGATCGCGCGAAACGCCCCGTGCCCGGCCCGACGCCGGTTGCAAAAGCGCCGCAGGTGTGGAGACAGAACTATGCGAACGGCTTGAAAATGATCGGCACGCACAGCACCGAACTGCCCCGCGTATCGCTGATGCTTTCCATCTCCGCCGGCCACCGACAGGAAGATCCCGCCAAGTCCGGCCTCGCGCAGCTCACCGCGCGCATGCTCGACGAGTCGACGATGAAACGCAGCGCAGGCGATTTCGAAGAGCAGCTCGAAAAGCTCGGCAGCGACATCCGCATCAGCCATACCGGCGAAGAGATCGTGGTGACCGCCACCGCGCCCACGCGCAACCTCGACGCCGTGCTGAAGCTGATGGAAGAAAAATTGTTCCAGCCGAAATTCGATCCCGTCGAATTCGAGCTCGTGAAGAAGCAGCAGCTCGAAGGCATCGCCAACCGCGCCACGCAAGCCTCCGCCATGGCCGACGCCGTATTTTTGAAAACGATCTACGGCGACAAGCACATCAACAGCATCCCCGGCTCGGGCACCGCGGAAACGGTGAGCAAGCTGAAGCTCGACGACGTGAAGCAATACTACAAAAGCATGTTCTCGCCGAACATCTCCTCGCTGGTCGTCGTCGGCGACGTGAAAAAAGAAACGCTGCTGCCGAAGCTGAAATTCCTCGAGACCTGGCCATCGACGAACGTCACGCTGAAGCCCGAAGACCCGATCCCGCCCGCGGGCAGCACGAAAATTTTCCTCTTCAACAAAGAGAAAGCCGCGCAGTCCGAGATCCGCATCGCCCGCACCACCGGCCTCACCTACGACGCGACGGAAGAATACTACCGCACGCAGGTGATGCACTATGCGCTCGGCGGCAACTTCAACAGCCGCATCAACCTCAACCTGCGCGAGGACAAAGGCTGGACCTACGGCACGAGCAACGGCTTCAACTCTTCGAACTACAGCGGCTACTACGTAGCCGGCGCCGGCGTGAAATGGGAAGCTTCCGACAGCGCAGTGACGGAGTTCATCAAGGAGATCCGCAATTACCGCGACAACGGCATCAAACCCGAAGAGCTGGAATTCACCAAGAAAGCCCTCACGCAGCGCGAAGCCCTCGCCTACGAAGCGCCGAATCAAAAGCTCTTCTTCCTCAAGCGCATGATCACTTACAACCTCGATCCCGCGTTCCCGGAAAAGCAGAATGAAATTCTGCGCAACCTGAAAAAAGAGGAAGTCGACGCGCTGGCGAAGAAGCACCTCGATCCCGAGAAAATGACTATTACCGTCGTCGGCGACAAGAACCGCATCCTGCCCGGCCTGAAAAAGCTCGGCTATGAAATCGTCGAGGTCGACGTGAACGGCGTACCGCTCCCGCCCGAAGTGAAGAAAGAAGAGCCGAAGCAGCCTGACCCGCCGAAAGAAGAGGCGAAGGAAGAGCCGAAGAAAGGCAAGAAAAAGAACAAGAAGCCGAAAGGCGCGAAGTATGGAGACATAACGCAGTAGCTTTTCGGCTCCGCTCGAATTGACGTTACTACTAGATCAATAAAAAAGAGAAGGCCTGTCATTTTGATAGGCCTTCCTGCTTGTATTGAATTACCTGGAGTACCGTCATTCGGGCGGAGCCGAGAAGAGCTGATCACTCCACCACGAACTTCCCGCCCTTCACTCTTTCCCCCCGCACCCGCAGCTCGAAAAAGTAAATTCCTTTCGGGAACATCTCACCGCTCAGCGGGATGATGCTGCGTGAAAGATGATCTTCCGCATACGTTTCTTTTCCCGTCACGTCAAAGATCTTCAGCGACAAATTTTCCAGGCCGTGCTGCGCAAAATGGTCGATGCGGATGGCGCCGCTGCCGGAGAGCGGGTTGGGGAGCACGGATGCGCTCAGCTCTTTTTGCGCAGGTTCCGCCCCGGTGGAAACGGGCGTTTCGACGATCGTCAGGAATTGGTTCGCGGCTACGCTGTTCAGCTGGTTGACGATGCCCGAAGGCCATTGCACGATCACGCTGTCGATCATCGTCGCCGTACCCATTCCGAAATGGCAGGCCAGCGAATTCTGGATGCCGTAGCCTTCGCCGCCGCGCACCTCGCGCACCTGCACGCCCCAGGGCCCGTAGATTTTTACGATCGCGCCCACGCCGAGCCGGTTGCTGTAAACGCCTTCGAGGTTGAACGTGATCCAGCCGTTCGCATTGCCGTTGTTCATCCACACTTTATCGCGGGTGTTCGTTTGCGAGGTAGTGGCGAACACGTCGCAGTAGCTGGCGAACACGTCGAGAAAGCCGTCGCGGTTCAGGTCACCGACGCCGTACGCGCCCATCGAAGTGTCGCCGAACAAATTCTGGATGGCGGTGAACGTGTTGTCGCCGTTGTTGCGGTACAGGCGATGGCCCACGCCGTTCGAAGCATACACGCCGCCGATCAGCAGGTCGTTGAAGCCGTCGTTGTCGAAATCGTGGAAGCTCGTGTTCATCCCGAAGTACGTCGTCGAGCCGGTCACGCCCGCGCTCGAAGTGATGTCGCTGAACACGCCGCTGCCGTTGTTGAGCATCAGGTTGCTTTCCACGTCGTAGTTCAGCACGAACGCGTCCATGTCGCCGTCGTTATCGATGTCGCCGAAGCCCGTGCTCCAGGATTGCGCGCCGATGCGCAGGTTCGACGTGTTTGTCACGTCCTGCGTGTACGTGTTGTTCCCGTTGCTGAGGAACAGCTGGTTGATGCGGCGCGGATCGCTGGGAGAGTTCACGCCCTGCCGGCAATGCGTGACGTACAGATCGGTGTGGCCGTCGTTGTTCACGTCGCAGAAGATCGAAGCGTAATTGCCGCTGTTGTCCGAAAGCGGCACCGTCGCCAGCGGGATCAGCACCTGGTTGAAGGTCCAGGCGGCAGGCAGGTTGTTGACGTAAATGTGCGACATGTCGACATCGTTGCAGACGAACACGTCCGCTTTGCCGTCGCCGTTGATCTCGGCGATGTTGCAGCCCTGCGGGAAAAGATAGCCGCCGCCCTGCAGCAGCGTTTCGAGGTAAGCCGGCGCGCTGCTTTGCGTGGCGTTGATGAATGCCGCCGAGCCGTCGCACCAGAGCACGTCGGCGATGCCGTCGTTGTTCACGTCACCCGCCGCCATTCCCCAAGCGGGAAAAATAGCGCCCGTGCCGAACGTCTGCTCCGTGAACGCCGCGTTGGGCGCCTGCTGCAGGTTGACCTGGAACGTGCTGCCGTAGCCCGAGCGAACGATGTCGTCTTTCCCGTCGCCGTTCGCATCGAATACGCCGACCGCGCTTCCGCTCAGGTAGAACGGCGTAGGAAGAAGGTTCGTCTGGTCGGTAAAAGCGATCTGCGCAGCGGCTGCGGGTGCGAGCGCGCAGGCAAGGAAGAAGGGTAAAAGTGTTTTCATATCGTTCACAATTGAGAAAGTAAAAGGTAGCGATTTTTTCGCGGGTCGGGATCGCAGCGGAATCCCCAAAACAAAAGCCTCGCCTCTACAGGATAGAGGCGAGGCTTTGCAAAAAGTTTTTTCGTTTACTCGACGATGAACTTCCCGCTTTTCACGCGCTCGTTGCCGGCGCGCAGCTCGAAGAAGTAGATGCCTTTCGAGAGCATTTCGCTGTTCACGGGAATGATGCTGCGCGAGAGGTTGTTCTCGGTGTACACCGCTTTGCCGCTTACGTCGTAAATGTTCAGCGAGAGATTTTCCAGCCCGTGATCCTGGAAGTTGCTCAGCGCGATCACGCCGTTCCCGTTCACCGGGTTCGGGATCACTTTCACATCGACGGGTTTCGCAGCGGGTGCGTGCGCGCTGGTCGGGAAGCCGCCTTCGGGAATGGTGTAGTGGTTGTCGGCGGGCAGCGTCATCAGCTGGTCGGTCACGCCCGAAGGCCACTGGATGATCACGCTGTCGACTGCCGTAGCCGAGCCGAGGCCGAAGTGCGCAGCGAAGGAGTTCTGGATGCCGTACGCTTCGCCCGAGCGGATCTCGCGCACCTGCACGCCCCAGGGCCCGTAGATCTTCACGATCGCGCCTATGCCGTTCCGGTTGCTCATGCCGCTGAGCGGCGCGCCGCCCACGAGATCGAGCACGATGTAGTGATTCGTGTTGCCGTCGTTCGGGCAGTCGTTCATCCACAGGCGGTCGCGGCGCGTGCCGTCGGGCGAGTTGTACACGTCGCAGTAGCTGCCGTAAACGTCGAGGAAACCGTCGTAGTTCAGGTCACCCACGGCGTGCGAGGTGATCGTATACGTGCTGTACGGGAAAGGATTCGGGCTGACCAGCGTAAAGGTGCCGTCGCCGTTGCCTTTGTAGAGGAAGTGGTCGTCGCCGGTGAGCATCAGGTCCAGGTACGTGTCGTTGTCGAAATCCTGGAAGGTGGCGTTCATGCCGAAGAAAGAAGTCGTGTTGCTGATGCCCGAGCCGCTGATCATGTTCGTGAACACACCGTTGCCGTCGTTGATCATGAGCGTGCTGTTCACGTCGTAGTTCAGCACGAATCCGTCCATGTCGCCGTCGTTGTCGATGTCGCCCCAGGCCGTGCTCCAGCCCTGCGCGCCGTCGCGAAGGCCCGTCCAGTTGGTAGTGTCCTGCGTGTACGTGCCGTTGCCGTTGTTGATGAACACCTGGTCGATGCGGCGCGGGTCGGAGGAGTTCGATACGCCCTGGCGGCAGTGCGTGATCATCAGGTCGCAGTAGCCGTCGTTGTTGATGTCGCTCCACACCGAGGCGTAGTTGCCGCTGTTGTCGGAAGCGGGAACGGTGGCCAGCGGCATCAGGCTCTGGTTGAAGGTCCAGCCGAGATTGCCGTCGCCGAGATAGATGTGCGACATGGCCACGTCATTGCAGACGAACGCGTCGATGTTGCCGTCGTTGTTCACGTCGAAATAATTGCAGCCCTGCACGAAGATCGAGCCCGAGCCGGTGACGGTGGAAACGTTCTGCCCGGTGTAGCCCGTGCCGTTCCAGTACATCATGCGCGTCGCGCCGTTGTCGCCCCAGAGCGCATCGTTGTAGCCGTCGTTGTTCACGTCGGCCACACACATGCCCCAGGGACTGCTGAGATTGTAAGTGTGCGTCTGCTCGGTGAGCGGCTGGTTCGGCAGCTGCTGCGTGCAGATCGACATCGTCGTGTTGTCCGAACGTACGATATCATCTTTCTTGTCGCCGTTCATGTCGCACACGCCTACCGCGTTGCCGCTGGAGTAGGTCGTGGTCGGCAGCAGGCCCGTCTGGTTGGTGAAGGAGATCGACTGGGCGAACGCCGAAGCGGACAGCAGCACACACGTGAGAAGCGTAAAGGTTCTTTTCATGAGAAGGTGAGATAGGTTGTTGTGAGCTAAAGGTAAGTAAATCAGAATGATACTTGCAAGCTGAACCGGTTTAAAAAATGCATCGAATGGGGAATGACCCATGACGGCACCTTCGCTTCATTTTCGTCATTCGTCATGCGATGCGGGTCTTCCTTCTAAGCCTTATATTTGTAAGACCACCGCCCCCTTCGATGAAGAAAAAATTACTCCGCTTCCGCAAGCTTCCTTTTTTGCTCGCGCTGCTCGGCATCCTGGCCGTCATGGCCGACCTGCCCGACTGGAAAGCGCAGGCCCGCCAATTTCACACGCCCGCGGAATTGCAGCGCCTGCACGAGGTGATGGCTACGCTGCCGGTGGACACGAACACGTACTTCGCCGCTTCGGGAAAATGCGCGGGCTGCCACGGGCACGATCCGGCAGGTGTGGCGTTCATGACCTCCTCGGGAGAAGACGTGAACATCGCCGACGACTGGGCGGGCACGATGATGGCGCAGAGCGCGAAAGATCCGTTCTGGCGTGCGAAGGTCAGCCACGAAATTCTCATCAATCCCGGGCAGCAGCAGAACATCGAGAACACCTGCACGCGCTGCCACGCGCCCACCGGCCGCTTCGAAGCCGAGTACACCGGCATGATGCCGTATTCGATCGCGGCGATGAGCTCGGATTCCATCGCGATGGACGGGGTGAACTGCAGCGCCTGCCATCAATTAAAAGACACGCTTTTCGGGAGAAATTTTTCCGGCGACCTGCATTTCAAGAAGAAGCACGTCTGGGGACCGTACCAGAATCCTTTCTCCGGCCCGATGGAATTTTTCATCGGCTTCACGCCTGAATACGGTCCGCACATCAACAGCGGCGGCCTGTGCGGCGGCTGCCACTCGCTCATCACCGAAACGCACGACCTCAGCGGCAATCCCACCGGCGATCATTTCGTCGAGCAGGCCACGTACCACGAATGGCTGAACTCCTCTTACAGCGATTCGATGAGCACGCTCGGCCGGACCTGCCAGAGCTGCCACATCCCGCGCATCTACGAGCCCATCGACATCGCGACGAATTATCCGTTCCTCCAGGGGCGCCAGCCTTTCGGCAAGCATCACCTCATCGGCGGAAATGCGTTTATGCTGAAGCTGATGCGCAACAACATGTCCACCGTCGGCGCCACCTGCACGCCCGCCAACTTCGACACGACGATCGCGCGCACCACGCGCTACCTGCGCGACTCCACGCTCGAGTGCCAGCTGATCGAAGACGTGCGCATGAACGATACGGTGTACTACAAGCTCGCGCTGAAAAACAAATGCGGGCACAAATTCCCTTCCGGTTATCCCTCGCGCCGCGCCTTCGTGGAATTCGTCGTGATGGACGATGACGGCGACACGCTTTTCAAATCGGGTTTGCGCGACGGCAACGGCAACCTCATCGGGCAGGATGCTTTCGTGGAGCCGCATTACAACACCATCGTCGACCAGATGCAGGTGCAGATCTACGAGATGGCCGTGGGCGACGTGAACGACAACCTCACCACCGTGCTCGAGCGCGCCGACACCACGTTCAAGGACAACCGCCTCGCCCCTGCAGGATTCATCGACACACATTTCGCTTACGACACTTGCCGCATTTACGGCGACGCGCTGAACGATCCTGATTTCAACCGCACCGGGATGGTGCAGGGCAGCGGCGCGGACACCGTGCATTACAACATCAAGCTCAACGGCTACACCGGCGACCTGAACGTGACCGCGCGCGTGTATTATCAATCTGTGCCCGCGCGCTGGCTGCAGGAAATGTTCGCGCTCAACTCGCCCGAGATCGACACGTTCAGGAATCTTTTCAGCAACGCCGATCAAACGCCGATGCTCGTGGCCGAATGCCTGATGGGCGGCCTGGTCACCGGCACGAACAATTACGAATTGCCGCAACTGCAGATCACGCCGAACCCGACGCACGACGGAAAATTATTCGTGCGGCATTACCAGGAGTATGATATCCGCAGCATCAGCGTGTATGATCTCAGCGGAAGATTGGTGGCGACGCTGAAGGCAGGCGGTTTTGACGGCTCGCTGCAGCTGCCGCGCAAAGGCGTGTACATCGTAAGCGTGGAAACGGCGAAGAAGCGGTATGCGCAGAAGGTGATTTATTATTAGGGTACTCGTGTACCGTTACTTCTCGACTTCGCTCGAATTGAGTTTACTCCTTAGTAGTTCAAGCAACGACAATTCGAGCGAAGTCGAGAAGTGACGAAACCCCTAAGACCTCTTCCCTTTAAAAAACGTCCGCAGCAGCTCCCCGCATTCCTGCTCGAGAATCCCACCTACCACCTGCGTCTTCGGATGCAAAATATTCTGCTGGATCAATCGGTACCCGCGCTTCGGGTCGTTCGCGCCGAAAACGATTTTTCCCACCTGCGCCCAGAGCAGCGCGCCGGCGCACATCACGCAAGGTTCCAGGGTGACGAACAGCGTGCATTCATTTAAATATTTCCCGCCTAAAGCATTCGCCGCGGAGGTGATGACCTGCATCTCGGCGTGCGCGGTCACGTCGTTGAGGCGCTCGGTGTAGTTGTGCGCGCGGGCGATGATTTGATTGTTGCACACGATCACGGCCCCGACGGGAATTTCATCGGCGGCGAAGGCGCGCTGGGCTTCTTTCAGCGCTTCGCGCATGAAGTGCTCGTCGGTGTGGATGGTGAGCGTCATCGTGCCGCGAAGGTATTTTAAATTTTTCCATGCGCGAAGGCCCGGCAGGCGCGGAAATCCACGGTTCCGGGGTTCTGCGTTCATGCTTTTACGCCCAGAGCTAAACAGGATCGCGGGACGCTGAATGGAATGCGGGGAAGCTGTTGCGGCGGTGGAAAATGTTGTTATTTTTATAGTCGAAAGTGATTCTTTTCCCATGTCTTATGCACGTTTACTATCGCTCCTGCTGACGCTGGGCTGCTTCGGCACGCTGGCTGCCCAGTCGAGCAAGAAATTTTACAAAACCGGTTTGAAGCAGGAGAAGGCGCTCAAGTTCGATGCGGCCATTTCCTCGTTCTCTCGCGCCATCGAGGACAAGCCCGCCAATTACGATTATCGCATGGCCCGCGCGCGCACCTATGAGAAGATGCGCAAGCCGGAAGAGGCTGTGAAGGATTACACCGAGGCGCTCAACATCAATTACAAGAATGAAAAGCTGCACATCAAGGTCATCGACCTGAACATGAAGCTCGGCCGCTTCGACGAAGGTTTGACCGTGGCCGAGCGCCTGCTCACGCTCGAACGCTGGAACATCGACGGGCTGGAACGCAAAGCGTTCTGCCTGATCATGCTCAAACGATTCAAGGACGCGCAGGCCACCTGCGACCTGGCCATGGAGCGTAATATTTACAATCACACGCTGCATTATTACAAAGGCCTCACGCAGGACAGCCTGAAGGACCGCGCCGCCGCCGTGCAGTCGTACACGAAAGCGATCAAGCTGATGCGCACGCTCTCCGCCAATGAAAAAGCGCCGCAGCCGAAGTTCAAGCCGTATTATTACAATCTCGCCGTCGCGCAGGATCACCTCAAGCAGTTTGACGAATCGCTGAAGAATTTCGACCAGGCGCTGAGCATGGACGTGGCGGATACCGTCGCGCCGAAGAATTACATCGTGCTTTACCAGCGCAGCTTCCCGAACTACAACAAATCGGAATTCACCGCCGCGATCAACGACCTGAACAAGGGCATCGTCAACAATCCCAAAGAGAAGATCTTATTCCTGCGCCGCGCATATATCTACAAGGCCACCAGCCAGTACCAGAGCGCGATCAACGACTGCACGGTGTGCCTGAAGCTCGACGACAAGGACAAGGAAAGCTACATCACGCGCGGCCAATGCTACCTGGAGCTGAACGATTACAAGAACGCCGTCGCCGACCTGTCGAAATCCGTCGAGCTCGATCCGCTCAACTCGACGGTGAAGGCGCAGCTGGAACGCGCGCGCAAGATGCTGTACGAATCGAACCGCGAGAGCGACGCGCCCACGATCAAGGTGGAATACCCGCAGCTGGACAACGGCGGTTTCGTGAACGTGTACGTCAACCAGCAGGACCTGATCATCGAGGGCGAGGTGCGCGACAGGAGCGCGCTGGAGTTCATCCGCATCAACGGCGTGAACGCGGAAATAAAAACCGACGATCGCATCAGCACCTACACCTGCCGCCTGCCTTTGGGATCGGACGTGCGCCGGGTGGAGATCGTGGCGCGCGACGTGTACAACAACCAGTCGGAAAAAGTTTTGAAAGTGGGCCGCATCCTCGACGAGTCGCGGCAGAAGGTCACGTTCGCCGGCAAGCTGCTCGCCGACGACAACCTGAAAACGCCGTACTCCAACCGCATCGTTTACCTCACCAATGAAAAAGGCGAGATCATGTATTCCGCGCGCACCGGCGTCGACGGCTCGTTCAGCTTCAAGGAGCTGCCTTACGACCGCACGTATCTCGTGACCGTCGACGCGAAAGACATGAGCTCGCTCGACCCGAACCTGAAGCGCTTCATCCTGGCGAACGAGCAGGGCAGAACCGTGGCCTTCGCCGACGCGGAAGGAAAAGGCAAATACATTTTCCGCCTGCTGGCCAGCGATCCCACCGTGATGCAGGAGATGATGCTGGTGGACGACGCGCCCCTGCGCATCGACATGAGCGGCCGCCTGCTTTCCGGAGCCGACAGCCGCACGCCGGTGACGGAAGTGAACGTGCAGCTGGTCAACGAGCGCTCGGAGACGGTGGCTTCGCAAAAGACGGACCTCAACGGCGGCTTCCGCTTCAGCAACCTGAAACCCGGCGACAACTATTCCATCCGCATCGACAACGCCGACGCGCAACGCCTGCCCTTCAGCCGCATCGTGGTCACCGACGAGCGCGGCCGCATCATCAAAGAGATCATGCGCGACGGCAAAGGCGAATTCTTCTACCAGTTGCTGCCCGCCGAGCGCACCCTGCTCAGCAGCATCGCGATGACCGATCCGTGGCTGAAAACGCTGCGCCTGAACAACCAGAAAAAAGAGCTGACGATCATCGAGAACATTTACTACGAATCCGGCGCCTGGACGATCCTGCCCGAAGCCGAAAAAGTGCTGCAGAAAGCCGTGGATGCGCTGAAGAACGCGCCGAACCTCTCGCTGGAAGTGCAATCTTTCACCGACTCGCAGGCCGGCGACGAATTCAACCTGGATCTGTCACAGAAGCGCGCGAACGCCGTGGTGGAATACATCACCTCCAAAGGCGTGGATAAAAAACGCCTCGTCGCCAAAGGCCTCGGTGAAACGCAGCTCGTCAACAACTGCGCGAACGGCGTGGATTGCTCCGACGCCGAGCACCGGCAGAACCGCCGGACGGTTTTCAAATTGAGCTATACGGGGAAGTGAGGCAGGTAAAAAATGTGAACCGGGAGAGTAGCTCAGCTATTCTCCCGGTTCGTTTTTTTAGATGACCATTCACTCACTTATTCGGTAATGATCAGGCGCGATGTAAATAAACGTTCTTCGCAGCGCGCGCTGATAAGGTAGGCGCCGGGCTTTAGCTGCTCCGGCAGCTCGAGCGTGAACACGTTCATGCCTTTTCCGC
>Ga0196978_1000183_pt1 | contig 32810 bp, 38 predicted proteins | sample S3v_2013CmetaG_FD_155491 | JGI IMG/M metagenome (GOLD analysis project Ga0196978, IMG submission 155491) | Soil microbial communities from Anza Borrego desert, Southern California, United States - S3+v_20-13C | ecosystem: Environmental > Terrestrial > Soil > Desert | place: USA: California... | reverse complement strand
TCAGCCGACCAATACGCGATAGACGTCGTTCTTGCGCATCCCGAATTTTTCCGCGACCGCTTTGACCGCGTCGTTGCGGCGCATGCCGGTCTGACGCAGGCGCTCGAACTCCGCGCGCAGTTCGTCCGTTGTCACTTCCGCGGCCGCTCGTGCGGGGGCGGCCAGGACGAGGGTGATCTCGCCATGCACGCGATCTCGCTCGCGCAACGTCGCCAGCACTTCCGAGATGCGGCCGCTGAGGAACTCCTCGTGCATCTTCGTCATCTCGCGCGCGACCGTGACCTCGCTGTCGCCGAATACTTCCAGCACGTCTTCGAGCGACGCGACCACGCGCTCGGGCGATTCATAGAGAACGACGGTGTGGCCGAGGGTTGCGGCGTTGCGATAAAAATCGAGCCGCTCGCCTTGCCGATGCGGCGTGAAGCCGAGGAAGCTGAAGGGGAGGGGGGCGATGCCGCTGGCGGCGAGCGCGAGGACGCCGGCGAAAGGACCCGGGATCGGCTCGATGGTGAGTCCGCGCTCGCGCGCGAGACGCACGATCGGATAGCCGGGATCGGAGATGACCGGCATCCCGGCATCACTCACGAGCGCCAATGTTTCGCCGCGCTCGATGCGTGACACGAGCAGCTCCGCTTTCTGATCCTCGTTGTGCTCGTGATAGCTGTCGGTGGGGCGATCGATGCCGAAATGCGTGAGCAGCTTGCGCGTGTGACGCGTGTCCTCGCAGAGGATGAGGTCCGCGGACTTGAGGGCGGCGATCGCGCGCGGCGAGAGGTCCGCGAGATTGCCGAGCGGAGTGCCGACGATGAGGAGCCTGCCCATACGTCGCGAGTGTAGTCCGCGGCGCCATCTGGAGCGACGGGCTAAGAGCCCGTCGCTCCAGATGGCACGCCGAGACGCAGCGCGTAACTGCGCGCCAGCAAAATCGCCGCACTCGAGGCCACGTTCAGCGACTCCACCCGCCCGGACATCCCAATCGCGATCGTCGTCGATTGCTCGATCAATTCGGTCGACACGCCCGCACCCTCATTGCCGAACACGAGCACCGCGTTGCGAGACGGCGGATCGCCGACAGCGCCCGATATCGCCGTGGAGTACAGCCGTACTCCCGCATCGAGCAACTCATCAAGGGAGATCTTCGCGACAGGCACGTTGAGAATCGCACCCGCGGACGAACGAATGGCCTTCGGCCCGTACGCATCCGCGGTCCCGGGCAACAGCAGCACTCCGGCCGCATCGAACGCCGCGGCCAGTCGCACGATCGTGCCGACGTTCCCCGGATCCTGCACCGCGTCGAGTGCCACCGCGATCGTGTCGCGTTTCGCGAGAATCCCCGCGGCGCTCGCGCGCGGCCGCTCGAACAATCCGAGTGTTCCCTGCGTCGTGCGCGTCTCCGACAGCGCGTCGAACAGCTCCGCGGTCATCTGCACGCCGCGCTCGATCACTACGATCGGCTTCCAGCCGCTGGCGATCGCATCGGCCACGGCCTTCGGTCCTTCGATGACGATCTCGTCCGCATGCTCGCGAATGGCCTCGCGGATCCGTTTCACGAGAGGATTCTGCCTGCTGCTGACCGTTCGCATTAGAATGCGCCGCCGATGATACTGAAGCCCAGCGGGACGATTCGTTTTTCCGATCGCGTCACGGCGATGCAGGAATCGCCCACGCTGGCCGTGCTCAATCGCGCCACCGCGCTCATCGGTCAAGGGATCGACGTCGTCGACTTCGGACCGGGCGAGCCCGACTTCGCCACGCCGCGCGCGGTATGCGAGGCGGGCAAGACCGCCATCGACAAGGGCTACACGAAATACACGAACGCGAGCGGCCTGAAATCGGTCCGCGAAGCGATCGCCGCGCGCTACAACAAACGCTACGGATTGAATCTCGCGCAGGAGCACGTGATCGTCGGCAGCGGCGGCAAGCAGGAGCTGTTCAACGTCATGCTCGCGCTGCTTCGTCCGGGGGACGAGGTGATCATCCCGTCACCATACTGGGTGAGCTTCCCCGATCAGGTCGAGTTTGCGGGAGGCGAGGCGGTTTTCGCGCACACATTCGCCGATGATCGATTCAGGCCGACGTTGCGCGCGATCGAGGAAGTAGCGACCAAGCGCACGCGCGGAGTGATCCTCAACTCGCCGAACAATCCCACGGGCGCCGTGATCCGCGAATCGGAGCTGAAGAAGATCGTCGAGTGGTGCGCCGAACGCGACGCGTTCCTGGTCTACGACGAGACGTACGAGCTGTTCGTGTATGACGGCAACGAGCACGCGTCCGCGGCGAAATGGCTTGAGGAGCATCTCGAGACGGTCATCATCGTGAACTCGATGTCCAAGACCTTCTCCATGACCGGCTGGCGCCTCGGCTATGCGATCGCGCATCCGCAGATCATTCGCGCACTTGGGAAGATCCAGGGACACTCGACGTCAAATCCGAGCACGATCGCGCAGCACGCGGCGCTCGAAGCCTTGAACGGCGTCGATGAAGACGTGCAGCGGATGTACGACGCGTATCGCGAGCGGCGCGCGTGGCTCGTACCCGCGTTGAACGCCCTTCCGGGGCTCTGTTGTGCGGATCCTGACGGCGCGTTTTACGTCTTCCCCGACGTGAGCGCGCATTACGGCAGCGGTCCGATCACGAATTCGCAGACGTTCGCCGACTATCTACTCGATGAGGCGCGCGTCGCGGTCGTGCCCGGTTCGGCCTTCGGCGCGGACAAGTTCATCCGCATCAGCTACGCGACCTCCCTGGAGCGGTTGCATGAGGGTGTGCGCCGGATGGACGCCGCGCTGCGCAAGCTTCGCTGAGGCCGCTGGAATCTCCCCTCGGTTCGCCCCGTTCCCTCTCGCGTTCCGAATCATTAGAAGGAGACCTCGTGAAGAAAATCATTACGACCACCATGGCGCTGGCGCTGGTCGCGTCGGCCGGATTCGCGCAGCAGCAGACGCCGGCTGCCACTCCCGCTCCCGCAGCGGCGGCGGCGCAGGCCGATCCCATCATCATCGCCGCGGGCGGCCTTTCAATCCGCCAGTCGGAGTTCGAGTCGGCGCTCAAGAGCCTGCCGGCCGAATATCAGCAATACGCTGCCGGGCCCGGCAAGAAGCAGTTCGCCGAGGACTATCTTCGGATGAAGATGCTGGCGGCGGAGGGGGCGAAGGCCGGACTCGACAAGGATCCGGAAGTCATCTCGCAACTCGCGCTCATGAAGGAGAACCTCATCGCGCAGGCCCAGCTCAAGAAGATCGAATCGGGCATCGCGATCACCGACGAAGAGCTGAAGAAGAAGTACGACGCCGCGAAGGCGGACTACGAACAGGTCAAGGCGCGCCACATCCTGATCGCGTTCAAGGGCAGCCCGGCGCAGATTCCGACCAAGCCGGAACTGACTGAAGAAGAGGCGAAGGCGAAAGCCGAAGACATCCGCAAGCAGATCGTGGCTGGCGCTTCGTTCGATGAGCTCGCGCAGAAGGAGTCCTACGACACCGGCTCCGGCTCCCGCGGCGGCGATCTCGGCGCATTCGGCCGCGGCCAGATGGTGCCGGAGTTCGAGAAGGCCGCGTTCGAGGCGAAGAAGGGTGAGCTTACGCCGGTCATCCGCACGCAGTTCGGCTTCCACATCATCCGCGTCGACGAACACGACATGACGCCGTTCGAGCAGGTCAAGGCCAAGCTCGAGAAGGACACGCGTCAGGCGGCGATGCAGGCCAAGCTCGAAGAGATGAAGACGAACGCGAAGGTCACGTTCAACGACACCTACTTCGGCGCCGAGCCCGCACCGTCCGCGCCGGTCTCGCAGCCGCCCGCCGAAAAGCAGTAACGATTTCGCGAGTGCGGCGGCTCCGGCTGCCGCACTCGCATGCTATCTTGCCGGCGCATGGAGATACCGTCCAGGGTTTCGGTCTTCAACCGAACGCTCGAAATCAAGAACAAGCCCGCGACCCTCATCGCGATCAACGACCTCGGCTTCTACGAGATCGTCCTCGAGATCCAGCAGCGCAACCACACGGTGCTCTTCCCGATCGCCGAGACCGTGCTGATCTTCACGGATCCGCAGCCGTCCGTGTCCGCCGACTTCGAAGTCGAACGCTAGATGTGGGACGCGCCGTCGATCGTTCCCTCGATCCCGTACTCCGACGTGCCGCGCGCAGCCGAATGGCTCGAGCGCGTGTTCGGCTTCCGCGAGCGTAAACACGCACGGCTCTCCTGGCCGGGCGGCGGGATGACGTGGATGGAAGTCGGCGACAGTCTCTTTCATATCTCGACCGCGGACCTCACGTGGGGACCAGCGCATCCCGCCTCAGGCTTCGTGATGAAGGTCTACGTCGGTGATGTCGATCAGCACTTTGAGCACGCGAAGCGCGAAGGCGCCACGATCCTCTCCGAACCGCAGGACGGATTCTGGGGCGGCCGCACGTATCGCGTGCTCGACCACGAAGGACATCGCTGGGAGATCTCGCAGAGCGGAGTCGACCTTGCGGTGGAACAATGGGAGTTGCCGCCGGGAGTAACGCGCGGCGCGACGTAAAATCGTTTCGTGCGCACTCTGCTCGCGATCTGCATTTTCGCCGCCCTTCCGTCGTTCGCTCAGGAGTCGTCGCTCGCAGGCACGTGGAAAGGCTCCATGATTCGAGAAGGTGTCGCGCTGCCGGTGAGCGTTACGTTCTCGACGGACGGTGCGACGTTTTCCTCTCCACGACAACGCGCACTGGACATCCCTTTGCGCAACGTGAGAACTGAGGGCGACGCGGTTCACTTCGAGCTCGTCGGCGATGCGACGACGATCGTTTTCGACGGGAAGGTCGCGGCCGATTCACTTTCCGGAACGTTCAGGGAAGGCGCAGCGGCAGGTGAGGTTCGCTTCAAGCGCGCACCGGCTGATGCAGCGACGTATCGTGTCGAAGACGCGCGGTTCAACAACGGCGCGGTCACGCTCGCGGGCTCGTTCCTCGTGCCGCAAGGGAAGGGACCGCATCCGGCGGTGATCTTTCTGCACGGTTCCGGCGCCGAGGGCCGCGCAGCTTCGCGATTCGTCGCCGATCGTTTCGCGCGCGCGGGCGTTGCAGCATTGATTTACGACAAGCGCGGAGTCGGTCAATCGACGGGCGACTGGCGTGCGTCGGGATTCGAAGATCTGGTGGCGGATGCGGTCGCCGGAGTGGATTGGCTCCGCAATCGAGGCGACATCCGCCGCGGTCAGATCGCGGTGTACGGCCACAGTCAGGGCGGAATGCTCGCGCCTTTCGTCGCGTCGAGCACGCCGCATGTTCAGTTCGTGATCAGTGGAGCGGGCAGTGCGGTGCCGTTGCGCGAAGCCGAAGTGAACAGCATCGTGAATCAGCTTCGCGCGAGAGGCGTGGCCGAATCGGACATGGCCGCCGCGGCGGCGTATGTACACCGATATGTGGGCGCGCTCGCGACGGGAGCGTATTCGGCCGAATTTGCCGCTGAAACGGAGAAGGTGAAGACGGCGTCGTGGTTTCCTCACGTGCGGGTGCCGTCCGCCGACCACTGGTTTTGGCGGTATTACGCGCGTATTGCGAACTACGACGCGTCTGCTCACTGGCGCAAGGTGACCGTCCCAGCCCTGGTCATGTACGGCGAGGCCGATTTGTACGTGCCGGTCCAACGGAGCGTTGCGAATATCGATCGGGCGCTGCAGCAGGCACAGAATCGCGATTACACGCTGGTTGTGTTTCCGCGTGCGTCGCACGCGTTCGACATCGAGCCGCCTCGTGACGGCCCGTTCGAGTGGCCGCGTGTCGCGCCCGGTTTTCCGGAGCTCGCGATTGCGTGGTTGAGGGAGCGGTTGCGCGAGTAGGCTGCTGCAGCACGGCTCGGCAGATCTTCATGCTTCACGTCACGGCGACCCGCTATTCCAATCTCCGCAGAGTAAAGTTATCGCGGGACTTCTCGTCGATAGTCGTGTACCGTGGGAGTTGCTGGGGAACCTTCCTCATCCTTTGGAGCGTCTGAGCTAAGTCTGCGCGCCGAACCCACCCTCTTAGCTTCTCACCGAACTCATCGTCAGAGTGTCGTCCGTCCGGGCGTTCGCCAATTCGATTGCGGTGCAGGCCACATCAGGCCGAGGAGCGTTTCATGAAGCTGCACATCGGAAACATGTCCAAACAAACTACGGAAGCTGAGCTGGCGGCGCTGATTTCGCCGTTCGGGCCGACTTCATCCATCGAGCTGGCGAAAGATCGCGACGGCGGATCGAAAGGATTCGGCTTCGCCGAGTACAACGATGCCGACCACGCCCGCGCCGCGATCGCCGCACTCGATGGCAAGGAACTCGGCGGTAACGCGCTGAAGGTCAGCGAAGCTCGCCCGCGCAAGAGCTAATCCATTCGAGTTCAGGAGCTCTGCACGAGCTCCTGAGCATCTTCGGCATAACAGGAGGCAATATGAAAAAGATCGAGAAAGTCGTACGCGCCAAGGCTGCACCGAAAGTTCCGATTTCCGAATTGAACATCCGGAAGACCGCGACGCGTCTGCTCACGGTCAAGCTGGTCTCAACCGAAATTGCTTACGTACAACGTGCCCTCGGAACCACCGCCACTCAGGAACAGCTCGATGAGCGCGTCCTGGCCGTTCGCAGCATGCCGTGGTCGTCCATCGCCCTGCCGGACTAACTTCGCCGCATCGATTTCGAGTACCGCTTGTAGCCGTCGCGGAGCATTTTCTTATCGAAAGATATGCGCCTCGTTTGTAGCGCCAGTTCACCTTGGCCATGAGCGAGTGCGCGCGAGCGGCCGGGCGGAACGCGCGCTTCAGAGCCCGTGCTTCGCGGCGAGGCGGACGGCATGACGTTCCCGCCGTCATAGAACGGGGCGGTGGCGGCGTCCGTCGTAAACGAAGTGTCGTTCCCACGCGATAACGAGTGTCGATGGTCACCGCGCAGAAGGTGTCGTGCCACACGACGCGATCGCCGACGCTGACCGCGATCGCTGCGCTCGGGATCTGCTCTTTCGCGATGAGCGCCACGAGATCGGCACGCGCCGCTTCGATCGCCGTTGTGTAATCGCGCTGCGCGCCGACGCGCATCCGGCGAGCAGCACCAGCAGGAGGACGCTTCTCACTCGACCTTCTTGCCGAACACGAAAGCCACCGCGATCCCGATCAGGTACAGCAGGATCATCGGCACGGCCAGCGCCGCCTGCGTGACCATGTCCGGCGTCGGCGTCACCACCGCCGCGATGATGAACGAGAACACCACCGCGTATTTGAACTTCTGCAGCAGGAACGCCGGCGTCACGATGCCCAGCCGCGCGAGGAAGAAGATCAGGATCGGCGTCTCGAACACGAGGCCGGTCGCGAGGATGATCGTGCTCGCGAACGAGAAGTAATCGTCCACCGTCACCATCTGCTTGAACTGCTTGCCGGTCTCGACGAAGAAGCTGCACGTCGCAGGCAGCAGAAAGCGATAGCCGAAGTAGCCGCCGAGGATGAAGAAGAGCGTACCGAAGACGATGAACGGCGCGGCCAGGCGGCGTTCTCTTTTGTACAGCCCCGGCGCGACGAAGAGCCAGAACTGCAGCAGGATTACCGGCGACGCAACGAAGAGGCCGGTGAAGAAGGACACTTTCATGTACAGAAAAAACGGCGCCGTCAGCCGCGTGTACGCGAGCTTGTCGCCGGGCGGCAGGAACTTCGTCAGCGGCGCCTGCAGCAATGCGAAGATCGGCTCCGCGAAAGCCCAGCACGCGAAGAATGCCACTGCGACCGCGATGAAGGAAACGACCAGACGGCGCCGCAGTTCCTCGAGGTGATCGAGGAAGGTCATCTTCGGCAGTTCGTGATCGGGATCGACCGCTGACACTACGACGGTTCCTCGGGGTCCGACGACAGTACCTCGGGGTTCCTCGGAGTTCCTCGGGGTTCCTCGGGAGGATTGGCGGTGGTCTCGGTCGCCGCCGCAGTCTCCTCCGAGGAACCCCGAGGAACTCCGAGGAACTCCGAGGAACCGGTCCCTGGCTCACTCCTTGATATCGACTCGAGCGGCGCCATGATCGACGGACCGACCGACTTCAGCTCCTCGAGGCGAACCTCGCGCTCGATCGTGTGCTTCAGATCGTCGGTCGCTTTGCGAAACTCGCCCAGCGCTTTTCCGAGCATCTGGCCGATCTCCGGGATCTTCCGCGGTCCGAACACGATCAGGATCACGATGAAAATCAGGAGGATCTCAGGGACGCCGAGCGAACCAAACATGTCGTGTGATGGGCCTCGAACCGATCAGTGGGCGGTGACTTCGTCGTGAACGCCGAGGGAGTTACGAATACTCCTCCCTATAATGGCGTTACATTCGGAACAGTGTAAGCGCGAAAGACAACTATGGCGAAACTGAGAAAGACCGAGAAGTGGACGTTCTCCCTGACGCTGGTTGCAGCCATGGCCGGCGCCACGTTGTTCGGCGGGTTCTACGGCAACCGTCTCTTCGGTGCGCCGATGCAGAACGGCGAGATGCAGAAGCGGCTGAAGGAATACACCGACCTGCTCAACGCCGTGACGACCTGGTCCGCGGAAGAGATCACGCCCGACAAGGCCGTGTACGCCTCCGTCGACGGCATGCTCCGCGCGCTCGATCCGCACACGTCGTTCCTCGAGCCGAAAGAGTATTCGGACATGCAGGATCGCCAGAAAGGCACGTTCTACGGCCTGGGCATCCTGGTCACGAAGCGCAACGATCAAGTCACCGTCATCACGCCGCTCGAAGGCACGCCCGCGTCGCGCCTCGGCATCCGCGCAGGTGACGTGATCTCCGAAGTCGAAGGTGTCCTCACCGACGAGCTCTCGCTCGATGAAGTGGTGAAGCGTCTCAAAGGTCCGAAGGGCACTACCGTCAACATCAAGATCCGCCGCGTCGGGATGAAGGAGCCGATTCCGCTCACCATCGTGCGCGCGGCAATCCCCACGAACTCGATTTCCAACGTGCTGATGATCCGCCCGGGCGTCGGCTACATCCGCGTGAAGGACTTCACGTCCACCACCGTCCGCGAGCTCGATGAAGCGATCGAGAAGCTGCAGGGTCAGGGGATGCAGAAGCTCGTCCTCGACCTGCGCGGCAATCCGGGCGGCCTGCTCGACGCTGCGGTCGGCGTGTCCGATCACTTCCTCGAGAAGGGGCAGATGATTGTCTACACCAAAGGCCGCACGCCCGATTCCGCGCAGGAGTACACCGCGCCGGGCAAGCATGAGAAATTCGACCTGCCGCTCGTCGTTCTCGTGAATCGCGGCAGCGCCTCCGCATCCGAGATCGTCGCCGGCGCAATCCAGGATCACGATCGCGGTCTCGTCGTCGGCGAGACGAGCTGGGGCAAAGGTCTCGTGCAGAGCGTGTATACGCTGCAGTACGGCGCCGGCCTCGCGCTCACGACGTCGAAGTACTTCACGCCCGCCGGCCGCAACATCCAGCGCGATTACACCTCGGTCTACGACTACTACATGGCCGACGAAGCAGAGAACGGTCCCGAGGTTCCGCTCTCACAGCGCGAGCAGTTCAAGACCGCGACCGGACGTACCGTCTATGGTGGCGGCGGCATCACCCCCGACGTGATCATCAAGCATCCGAAGCTCGCGCGCACGACGCAGCTCCTCGAAGTGCGTAGCGCAATCTTCAACTACGCCGTCGAATATGCGGCCAAGCATCCCGACGTCACGAAAGAGCTCGCGATCACTCCGGCCATCGTCGAGGAGTTCGTCCGTCACGCGGTCGAGAAAGAGATCGCGCCGGAAAGCGACATTCGCGACGCGCTGCAGAACGCGGCCGATCGCAAGTACGTCGAGCGCGCGCTGAAGGCGGAGATCGTCGCGGCGAAGTTCGGCTACGACGCGTCGTATCCGTACCGTCTGCAGGGCGACGCGCAGGTCGAGAAGGCGCTGGAAGTTTTCCCCGAGGCGCAGAAGCTGGCGACGCTCGCGGCGGCGCGGTCACTCGGCGGCGATGCGGTCGTCGGCGAAGCCGGCTCGCGCTCCGCGCAGGCCAATCCGAAATCCAAATAGGCGCAGTATCGGCAGTGCACGTTGGCGGTTGGGAGTTGGCGCTCCCAACCGCCAACTCTTTTTGTGTTAACGTGCCGCCGTTTTTTGAGAAGGGGATCCGGAAACACCATGCCAGAGCTGGGAAGAAAGTACACCTGCTATAGCTGCCACACGAAGTTCTACGACCTCGGCAAGCCCGTGCCTCTTTGTCCGAAGTGTGGATCGGACCAGCGCGATGCCGACGAGGCGCCGGTCTACACCGCGCCGCGCAGCCGCCGCGTCGTCGAGGAGCCGGTAGAGGAAGAAGAATTCACACCCGCGGCCGAACCGGCCGAAGGGGATGAGGAAGAGGGCTTCGTCGCTCCGGCGGACGAACGAGAAGAAGAGCCCGAAGAAGAAGAAGAGTATTGATCGGAGGCGCACATGCGGAACCTCGGGTTGCTTGGCTGTGTCGGCGCGCTGATCCTCGCGCTCATCATCGGCGGCGCGTATTTCGTCGGCGTGCGCAATAACCTCGTCGGACTCGAGGAGCAGGTGAACCAGCAGTGGGCGCAGGTGCAGAGCCAGTATCAGCGGCGCTACGACCTGATCCCGAACCTCGTGCGCACGGTGCAGGGCGCGGCGAACTTCGAGAAGTCGACGCTCGAAGCGGTCGTGAACGCGCGCTCGCGCGTCGGCCAGGTCGCGGCTCCGGCCGCGGGCGCGCCGACGGACGAGGCGACGATGAATCAGTTTGCGGCGGCGCAGCAGGGACTGAGCAATGCGCTCTCCCGATTGCTGGTCGTGGTCGAGCGGTATCCCGAGCTCAAATCGAATCAGAACTTCCTCGAACTGCAGTCGCAGCTCGAAGGAACCGAGAATCGCATCAGCGTCGAGCGCCAGCGCTTCAATGACAGGGCGGCGGCGTACAACACCGCCATCCGCAGATTCCCGGCGAGCGTGGTGGCCGGCATGAGCGGCTTCAAGGCGCGTCCGTACTTCCAGGGCAACACTGCCAGCCAGACTGCGCCGGACGTGAACTTCGATTTCACGAACACCGCGACGACGGCGACGCGCTAGGGGTCCGATGACCCTTCGCGCGCGCGTTTTCGCACTGGCGTCGCTGTTCGCAGCATCGCTGTTCGCGCTCGAAGTTCCGCCGCCACCCACGCAGTGGTTCACCGACAAGGCGGGCATCGTCCCGCCGACGGAAGGTGATCTGCTCAATCGCAAGCTCGAGCAATTCGAGCAGTCGAGCGGCGCGCAGTTCATCATCTACATCTTCCCGTCGCTCGAGAACGAGTCGATGGAAGACTTCACGATCCGCGCGGTCGAGCGCTGGAAGGTCGGCCAGAAAAAGTACGACAACGGCCTGGTGCTGTTCGTGTTCGTGAAAGAGAAGCGCGTGCGCATCGAGACCGGCTACGGCCTCGAGGGAACGATCACCGACGCGTTCTCGTCGCGCGTCATTCGCGATTTCGTCGCACCCGCGTTCGCGCGCGGAGAATACGGCCGCGGGTTGAACACCGCCGCTGACGCCATCATCAACAAGATCCGCACGGGCGAGGAGCCGGTGCCGCCACTGCGCCCGGTCGGCTCCTCCGCGCCGCGGCAAGCGCGCGGCGAAGACATCGGCATCGTCCCGATCATCATCATCCTGTTCGTCGTCTTCTTCGTGATCTTGCCGATGCTCTCGCGCAGACGCAGCGGCTGCGGCGGCTGCATTCCCATCCCGCTCTTCTTCCCCGGCGGAGGCATCACGTTCGGCGGAGGTGGATTCGGCGGAGGATTCGGCGGCGGCAGCTTCGGCGGGGGAGGCGGATTCTCCGGCGGTGGCGGGGGCTTCGGTGGTGGCGGCGCATCGGGAGGCTGGTGATGCATCAGAAGGACTTCCTCGCGAAACTCGATCAGCAACGCATCGTCGACGCCATCTCCGCGGCAGAGAAGCAGACGTCCGGCGAGATCCGCGTGCACGTGCAGCCACGCGCGCACGGGGAAATTCGTGAAGTGGCCGAGCGCACGTTCGAGCGGCTGGGCATGACCAAGACCGTGTTGCGCACCGGCGTGCTGCTCTTCATCGCCTGCGAAGAACAACGCTTCACCATCCTCGGCGACAGCGCCATCAACGAACAGGTGCCGGCCGGGTTCTGGGACGAGATCGCCGCGAAGCTCACCATCCGTTTCAAGGCGGGAGAATTCACCGATGGCATCGTCGAAGCGATCCACAGCGCGGGCGAAGAGCTCCGCCACTACTTCCCGCGCGCCGAAGGAGACGTGGACGAGCTCGCGAACGAGATCAACGTCGAGCACCACTAGCACCGTCGTTCTCGCGCTCGGGTCGAATCTCGGCGATCGCGCGTATCACCTGCACCGTGCGCTGGATGCCTTGCGCGACGTCGTACGCATCGTGCGCGCGAGCTCCGTGATCGAAAGGCCTGCTGTCGACGCGCCGGCCGACTCGCCGTCATTTCTCAATCTTGTGCTCATCGGCCATACGAAGCTTTCGCCAATGGCATTGCTCGACGCGGCGCTGGCGATCGAAAAGCGCCTCGGCCGCACACGCCGTGGAGTGCGCAATGAGCCGCGCGTCATCGATATCGACGTGATCCTGCACGGCGCGACTCGCATGCGCACGCGCACGCTGACGCTGCCGCATCCGCGCGCGCACGAGCGCGAGTTCGTCATGGCGCCGCTGCGCGAAGTCAGCGAGTCGCTCGCTGCTATCATCCGCCGGCCGTGAACGACCTCTCGTCCATCCGCTGGTTCCACACCATCGACCTCGGCGAGGCGGGTGTGACGCCGGGCGCCGACAATTCGCCGCAACGACTCTCGCGCATGCGATTTCCGGCCGATTTGCGCGGGAAGAGCGTGCTCGACGTCGGCGCGTGGGATGGCTTCTATTCATTCGAAGCGGAACGCCGCGGCGCGGATCGCGTGCTGGCCACGGATTCATTCGCGTGGGATGGACGCAACTGGTCGAACAAGGGTGGCTTCGAGCTCGCGCATCGCATCCTGAAATCGAAGGTGCAGTCGAAGCTCATCGATCCGCTCGACCTCAATCCCGAGTCCGTTGGCGGCGCCTTCGACGTCGTGTTGATGCTCGGCGTGCTGTATCACATGAAACATCCGCTGCTCGCGCTGGAGCGCGTGTCGAGCGTGACGCGCGAACTGCTGATCATCGAGACCGAAGTCGACAACATGCTCGTGCCATGGCCAAGCCTCGCGTTCTATCCGAGCAGCGAGCTCGCGGGCGATCCGTCGAACTGGTTCGGTCCGAACGCACGCGCGGTCGTCGGCATGCTGCGCGCCGTTGGCTTCACACGCATCGAGACAGTGTGGCGATCGTCATTCGCGCGCCGCGTCGCACGCGCGGTGAAGATGCGCGTGCAAGGCGGCCACCCCTTCCTGCGTGGCCTGGGCCGCGATCGCATGACGTGGCACGCGTATAAGTGACACGACGCGTGCCTGTTCCACTTCGAACCTGCAACGTCGCAGTGAATGGCCTTGGCGCGCGCGGCGCCGGGCTCTACGTTGCGAACGGAGGTTCAATCATGTTGAGCACGATTCTGTTTCTTTTCCTCCTGTTTGCAGCGAATGCCGATGACGGAAACGGCCTCGATCCTCACGGCTGAGCGGCGGCTACTGCGCTCGCGGCGATCGCGGGCTTCGGCTTCCGAAAGCCCCAAACCGCGAGCGCCGTGCCGGCGATTGCCGCGACCGCGAGCGACTGCAGGAGAAACGACACGACACTCTCTGACAGCGCGTCCGCCGCGGTGCCGGCGCCTGCGATGGGAGTGAGGCGACTTGCACCGGTGATCGCGCCGATCAAACATGCGAGCCAGTTTGCGTACGCCGCGTAGACCCACGTCGCCATCATCACGGCTGCCGAGCGCGCGCCGAGCGCGAACGATGCCGACAACGCCCCGAGCGCGATCAGCACGAGGCCTCCCGTTATGCCGACGATGTGCGAGGCAAGGCCGAGGCGCGTGTTGACGAACAACGGCATGCCGAAGGGTGTCAATAGCGCCAACAGGATCAGGATGAATCCCAACTGGATCTGCAGCCGATTCATATGTTCCCCCTCAAGGCAGACGTGGTTCGTTCGAACGCATCGTGCGCCGCAGTCAGCGCAGCGGCGATGTTTGCTGCACCCTCAGCGGGCGAGGTAACGGATGTGTCGATGCGCAAATCGTACTGCAGCCATCGTTCGATACCCGCAAGCTGATCGGCTGCGAGGCCGATGCGCCGATCGCCGCGTGCGATTTCGCGTTCGCGCAGTACGGACTCGGAGCAACCGACGAACACCATCAACACGTCCTGTCCATCGAGCGCTTCGACGAGGTGCTTCGCCTGATAACGCGCCGTGATCGCGTTATCGATGACGAGATCGTTTCCGCGGCTCGCGAGCTCGCGAACGCATGCGTAATACGCCGCGACGAGTTCCTGGAAGGCGATGCCCGGAATCGGATCGCCGGAGCGGATGCACTCGAGCGCGCCTGCAGGCAGCGCATAGAGAATGCTGTCGATGGAAAAGTTGAGGTAGACCGAGCCCGCGATCTCCTGAAACGCTTTTGCGATGGTCGTCTTACCGGAGCTGGAAGTGCCGTTGAGAACGACGACCGTGGCCATCGGATCTCGACGAGCGGGGGGTCAGCGCGTGCCCATCGCGCCGCCCGATTCCGTCGCGACGCGCGCGCGTGCGACCACCGTGGCGCGGGTGAGGATCGGATACGGATTCACCATCTCGTCGTTCTCGTTGACGCCGAAATGGAGGTGCGAGGGCGTGTACTTCGCGTTGCCGGTGTTGCCGACGTAGCCGAGGAGCTCGCCGGCGCGGACTTCCATTCCTTCGTACAGACCGGCCGCCCAGCGATCGAGATGCGCGTAGTAGAACGACGCGCCGTTCTCCGTGGTCAGCCAGAGGCAGTTACCGCCTTTCGGCTGCTCGCCGAGGTAGCTGATGATGCCGTCGGCGACGGCGACGATGGCGGTGCCTTTCGGCGCGAAGATGTCGATGCCTTTGTGCTTGCGCTTCCCGCCGTCGCGCGGATTGCCCCAACTGTTGGTGAGGTCATAAGGACGGATGCCGACCACCGGCATCTGCAGGCGCGTGCCGTTGAGCGGCGCGAAAAGCGCTTTTGCACGAGCCGCAAATTCTTTGTCGCGTTCCTTCTTCGTGTCCGCCGTGCCGGTCATGGTCGGTTTCTTCGTGATCTGCCGGCTGGCGTGCCGGTTCAGGTCGGAGCGCATCTGGGCGATGAGCTCAGTGAAGTCGTCGTCATCCGAGGGCGGAGCAGGGGGTGTCGCCACGACGGTGGTCGTGGTCGCACAGGCGGTGGAGAGGACGAGGATTGCCAGCAAAGGCACCAGCCTGCTGACCCACCCATTGCGCACGCGAAGCGATCTCATGACTGACAGGAGCGACGACACGGAGTGTAGAGGCGACGGCCGAGCTTGTAAAGCTTATTCAAACAAAGCGGACGCGACTTCTTCGACGCGACGGACCGGGATCACGTCGACGTCCGCTCGGATTTCCGTCGCGTTCGAGTGAGGCACGATCATGCGCCGAAACCCGAGCGCCGCGGCCTCACGCGCGCGCAGATCGGGCTGCGAGACGCTGCGGACTTCGCCGAGGAGGCCGACTTCGCCGAAGAGAGCGAGATCGTGGCGGATCGGAGTGTTGCGTTGGGAGGAAAGCGCCGCCGCGATCACCGCCAGGTCGAGGGCCGGTTCGTCGATCTGCAGTCCGCCGGTGACGTTGACGTAGATGTCCTGCTGCGCAAACGCGCCCGCGTCCTTTACGCGGTCGAGCACCGCGAGCAGCAACGACACGCGGTTGGCCTCGATGCCCATGGCCATGCGTCGCGGCGAGGGAAAATGCGTCGGCGATACGAGCGTCTGCACTTCGATCAGCAGCGGCCGCGTCCCCTCAACCGCGGCGAGAATCGCGGAGCCTGCGGACTGGCTGCGCTGCGAGATCAGTGCAGCGGAAGGATTCGGCACTTCTTCCAGTCCGTCGTCGTGCATCTCGAAGATCGCCACTTCGTTCGCGGGACCGAAGCGGTTCTTGTACGCGCGCACGACGCGGTAGTTCTGAAACTTCTCGCCTTCGAAGTAGAGCACCGTGTCGACGATGTGCTCGAGCGTCTTCGGTCCGGCGATCGTCCCTTCCTTGGTGATGTGGCCGATGAGGAAGATCGGAATCGAAAGCCGCTTTGCCGCGGCCATGAGCACGCCCGCGGAATCGCGCACCTGTCCGACCGATCCCGGCATGGAGTTGTTCGTCGCGGTGTGGACCGTCTGAATCGAATCCACAATGACCGCCACCGGCCGCAACTTCTCCACCTCGGCCAGAATCCGCTCAACGGAGGTTTCCGTGTAGAGGCGGATGCTCGCGTTCGTGGTGCCGAGGCGGCGGGCGCGCATCGCGATCTGCCGCGGCGATTCTTCGCCGGAGACGTACAGCACGGTGCCGCCTTCGGCGAGGTGCTCCGCGACCTGAAGCAGCAGCGTCGACTTGCCGATGCCCGGTTCACCGCCGACGAGCGTGACGGCGCCGATGACCAGGCCTCCGCCGAGGACGCGATCGAGACTGGGGATGGTGGTGGAGACGCGCGGCGCGGTGTCGAAGTCGATCGCGTCGATCGGCATCGGCGACGAGCCGGCGCTCATCGCAGTCGCAGGCATCGGCGCGGACGGTGCGTCTTCCTGCGCGTACGAATTCCACGCGTTGCAGTCGGGACAGCGGCCGAGCCACTTCGATGCTTGTGCGCCGCACTCTGTGCAGGAGAAGACGACCGCTTTTTTCGCCACTGGGATTCGATTGTAGTCGCAGGCTTTGCGACTCTACGGGTCGGAGAGGTGTTTCTGTTCGCCGACCGCATACGCCTCGGCGAGAAACGACAGAAACTCCGCGTCGAAGTCGCTCTCGTCCTCGATCCGGAACGCGTGCAGATGATTGCGTTTCGAGAACGTCTCGACGCGCGTGAACATCGGATGTTCGACCCGGCGCGCGAGGACGAAGTGCCCGACCAGGCTGTGCGTGCGCGGAGACAACACGGCAAACGACATGCGCACGTGAAACGCGATGCGCGTTTTTTCGGGCAGGATCTCGACCGGTCCGAGAGAGCGCACGTGCTCGACGAATCGATCGAACAAGCTGCGCACGCGGGGGTCACGGCGGGCGAAATGCGTGTCGAGCTCGATGATGCTGCCGCAGAAGTGCGACTGATTGCGGTTCGCGAACGTGCGGTTGCAGTCGGGGCAGGTCCACATGTTCATGAGGTGGAACGGCGGGCCCTCAGCCCATCGGATGTGGACGAACGACGGGCTGAGAGCCCGTCACTCCAGCGTTTTGCGCCTGCGATGAGCAGCATCGCCAGGATGGCCGGATAGATCGCGATGCCCATGTCGCGGATTGCGAACGCGATCACGAAGATGAGCCACAGCAGCGAAACGCCGATGGTCGTCGGACGCCACGCCGTAAAGATCATGAGCGCGAAGATTGCCACACCGCCGATCGACGTCACGTCGATGTGTGCGTTCGCGGGCGTCGTCAGAAACGCCACGCCGAGGATCGCCGCGAAGTGCACCGCGTGCGAAATCGGCAGGAGGATCAGCATCTGCCGCGCCTTCACGCCCGCAAATGCGAGTGCGATGCAGACCGCCGACGTTCGCGCGGTCGTGCGAATCGCCACGCGCAACACATCCTCCGTGAGGATGTCGGCCAGGTTCATTGCGCCGGCACCTCGTCCAGTCCCCAATTCTTCAGGACGTAGTGAACGCCGTGTACGGTCCCTTCGCCCGTGGCTACGGTCAGCTTGCGTGTGCGGACGTCTTCGCGCCACGCCGCCGATGCGTGATCGGCTACTCCGTTCGCGATCAGCGTGCGGATCGCTTTCTCCGTCATCCCCATGTTCGTCTGCCCGCGCACCTGCTCGCCGACCGACCTGGCGATGCCGCCGTTCTGCACGTGAATGTCGAAGCAGAGCGCGATGCCGAGCTCCGTCGTCAGTCCGTATCTTTTTGCGGTCGCGAGCGCGGGCTGGTAGTAATCCGCATCGACGTGTTGCTGCTGCAGCTCCTGGCCGAGGGGGGATTCGCCGAGCTTGCGAAAGCCGGTCTTGTACGGTTCGGCCAGATTCCCTTTCGACTTGCCGGAGCTGACGGAGTCGGCCCATTCGAGCTGCTGATCCTGCGGCTCGGCGAAAACTTTCAGGAGCGTGTCGGTGCAGTCGCCGAAGCAGTCGCGTACGAGGTTCGCGTCCGACTCGTACGCGGCGTTGACGATGCTCGACAGTTCGCCACCTTTCAGCGTGAAGCCGATGATTCCCCACGTGACGCCGGCGCCGTCGAAGTTGCCTTCGGCGAGCGTGTAGCCGTGGCCCTCGAAGGTGGAGGTGAGGCCGAGGCAGCGCTCGCGCAGCGTCGGAATGGGCGCATTGTTCGTGAGCGCGGACCAGGTCTGGTCATCGACGTTGCCCGTAACGCGCAGAGCGTGTTTCTGTTGAAACGCCTCGACGGCGCTGACGGTGCCGCCGCCGTAACTCGCGTCGACTCCTTTCGTGTCGAAGCCGGCGTCGACGAGTTTCTGCTGGATCGTGCGCACACTCTCACCGCGCGCACCGGGACCGAAGAGCAGTCGCGTCATGCGACTAATGTACAATGCGGCATCGTGACTCGCACGTTTGCCCGCTTCTTCGCGTTTACCAGCTCCATCGGAGCGAGGCCGCGGAGCGTGTAGAGACACCCAACACACGAACGCCAGACCGGCCCGCTCCCTTGCGAAAGGGGGCGGGCCTTTTTGTTTTTCCCCTCACGGGGCTCGGAGGAAGCGATGACGATCAGCGTGGCATATCAGGGTGAGCGTGGGGCCTTCAGCGAAGCAGCCGCGGTGCGGCTGTTGGGACGGGAGATCGAGCCGCTGCCGTGCGCGTCGTTCGATGAGATGTTTGCCGCCGTCGATTCGGAAGCCGCGGACTGCTGCGTCGCGCCGATCGAGAACAGCCTGGCCGGCTCGATTCACCGCAATTACGATCTGCTGCTCGCGTCGCGCCTGACCATCGGCGGCGAGACGCATCTGCGCATCGTGCACAATCTCATCGCGCGCCGCGACGTTCCGCTGACCGCGATCCGGCGCGTGTATTCGCATCCGGTCGCGCTCGCGCAATGCACGCGTTTTCTGCGCGCGAATCCGTCGATCGAGGCGGTGCCCGTGCACGACACCGCGGGCGGCGTGCGTCAGGTGATCGAGCGTGGCCGGGACGACGAAGCGGGCATCGCGTCGGCCGAAGCAGCCGGGATTTACGGAGGCCACATCGTTGCGTCCGCGGTCGAGGATCACACGGCGAATTTCACGCGCTTCCTGCTGCTGGCTCCGCGCGAGCGCGAAATTGAAACGCACGAGACGCCACGGCGCTGGAAAACGTCGATGGTGTTCCGCGTCGCCAATAAACCCGGCTCCCTCCACCGCGCCCTCGGCGCCTTCGCAATGTTCGATCTCGATCTCGCGAAGATCGAGTCGCGTCCGATCGAAGGCCGGCCGTGGGAGTACGCGTTCTATGTCGACGTCATCGGCCGCGAAAGCGATCCCGATGTGACGCGCGCGCTCGACAACCTGCAGCATATAGCCGAGATGGTGCGGGTGCTGGGGTCCTATCGGACGAAGTGGTGAGGCTACTCGTCCGTCGTGCGGAGCGTAGCCGTCCAGTCGTTCTCGAAATCTCGCGAGACGTCCACCTGCCACGGTTGGCAGCACACGGGGCAATCTTCGACGTACGACTGATGCGCGCCGCCGCTTTCGTCGACCGTGATCTCGACGGACTCGCCGCAGTAGGGACAGTTCGCGTCAATGCAATTCATCATCTGGCTCGCGACTTGTACAACGGTCCCTCGTGAACTGGATCATCTGGCTCAGTCTTGCCGTCGTCGTCACTGCACTGGCCGCCGTAACGGGTTGAAAGCGAAAGGGACACGGCCGGTCGCTCACACACGGATGATGGGCGTTGCGCGGATCGTGCTCATGGTAGTCGTCGTCATCTTCGCTTATCTCGCGTTCCGGGCGAGATAAGAGGCCGCTTGTTCCTGGTTGGCGTACCGCGCCCATTCCAGAGCAATTCCGTTGAACAGCGTATCGCCGATGTCCGTGCGCGCACCGTGTTCGATCAGCACTCTGATCGAGTCGAGATGCCCGGCCAACGCAGCCTGATGAAGGGGAGTGCTGTGCGAATGGCACCCGACCGGATTGAATCGGTTCGGATCCTCGCCTGCCTCGAGAAGCATCGTCAGAATCGCGGCGTGCCCATGTTGTGCTGCGAGCGCCAACGCGCGATGACGCGATGAAGCGTCGGCGCTGACGAACATTCGCTTTGCGTCATCCACGCGACCGGTTCCCGCCGCTACGTCGAGGGTAATCGGCGCGCCGAGGTGGATCAGCGCCTCCACGGCTTCGAACTCGGCATGCACGAGCGCGGGCAGCATCGCGCCATCGAGAGATGCGCCATGTTTCGCGAGCAACTCGATCAGCGGCACCTGCAGACCGCATTCGCGCGCGACCCGGCCTGAGCTCACGAGCATCAGTGTCTCGTCGATGGACGCGCGCGGCGCGCCTGCTTCGATGAGCAGTTCGGCGACTTCGACGGCGTTCGGCGGCATGCTCTCGTGCCGGACCGGATTCTCAGCGATGAACTCCAGCAGCGCGGGCTGCTGAAAGTAGTTCTCGCCTTCGAACGTCACACGTTGTGTGATGAGGTCGGAATGGGATCGCAGGTATTCGCGCAATCCCGCGAGATCGCCGGCGTCGAGGAGGTCGACCGCCTGACGAAAAGTCGAATCGGTGATGCGCTCGTGGTGGGCTTTGTTGAAATCCGGCGTCATCGTCGAGATCACGGCCGTTCGCAGGCGTACCCAACTCGAGAACCCGTACTCGCGCGCCAGGGCAAAGTAGGCATCCGCGAGCGTGAGCGGCGCCGATCGCAGCTCTGCGTCCGTCGCCCGTGCGTAGCGCGGGTGAAACTCACGCAGTCGTTGCAGGACCGCCCCGTCGCCATCGCGATGACCGCGCAGGAGATCTTTCGCTTGTAGCTGGAGATGACGAAGGTCGGGTTCTGCGGGTAGATGTCGGACCGGCATGCGAACGCCCCTTTCGATTCTCTGCCCGCGTCCGCACGCAATGGGCTGAAAGGTTCATTCTCGATGAGACGGGTTCGGTCGAGGGTGGACTTCTGTCCTTTTCGCGGACCGACGCGCTCCCTCCGCGCGAGCGGTAATCTAACACGACCATGCATGGATCATCCTGGCTCGCTCAGATGCTGGTCGTCAGCCACATTCGAGGTGGCGTCCCCGTCCTCGTTCATTGGTCTGTACCAGCGCTTGCTCTTTTCGTGCTGGGAACGGGGATCGACCACATCGCGAACGCCGCGGCCTGGGTGGTCGGCTATCTGGCGATTCTCGTGGTTCACGAGCTCGGCCATCACATCGCCGCGGGACGGCGTGGCGCACGAGTCATCGCCATCGCCATCTATCCGTTGCACGGCGAGTGCAAACACGAAGCGCCGCGATCAGCTCATGACGAGGCGTTCATCGCATTCGGCGGTCCCGCGGCGCAATTGATCGTAGCCGTTCCGTTTGCGACCTCCATCATGCTCTTCGGCTCGACGCGAGTCGGCGCGCTCGACATCCTGTCCGCCGTACTCGGGGTGCTCTCGCCGATGGTGGCATTGTTCAATCTGTTGCCGATCAGGCCACTGGATGGTCGTCGCATCTGGACGAGCCTCACTCATGCGAGACGGATGCGGCGGATGGAGGAACGAGAGAAACCTCTTACCGCGATGGAAGCGATGGAGGCGGCGCTGCGCAAGGCGTCCGTGACGGCCCGGCGGCTGCCGCAGCAGAATCGTCAGAGCCTCCAGACGAGCACTCCTGACGCCCTGTTCCTCGCATTCAAGCAGCGTCTCCTGTGATCTCTCCCCGCAGGTCCGTCTGCATCTCGCGCTTCACGCGCTCGGGCGCGTAGCCGCGGCCGAGGAGGTAGTAGAGCTTCGCGAGCGCGGCTTCGGCGGTCATGTCGAAGCCGCTGATCACGCCGGCGCGCGCCAGTGCCGACCCGGCGGCGTATTCGTGCAGGTCGACCGTTCCTTCGAGGCACTGCGTGCAGTCGACGATCACCACACCGCGCTGCACCGCGTCCGTGAGCGCATCGATGAACGCGCGGTCCTGATCGGGCCCGTTGCCGACGCCGTATGCCTCGAGCACGAGGCCTTGCAACGGCGGACGCAAAACGTTGCGCACCAGCTCCGGCGAGATGCCCGGAAACAGTCGCAGCGCGCTGACGACCGGACGCCTCAGCTCGGGCACGCGGATCTTCTTCGGACCGCGCGCGGTGCGCACGAGATCCCAGTTCACGTCGATGCCGATGCCGATCGAGCCGAGCGGCGGAAAGTTCGGCGAGTCGAATGCCGCGAATCCATCCGCGCTCACTTTCGTGGAGCGGCAACCGCGCAACAATTTCCCGCCGAAGTAGAGGCACACCTCGGGGATCGCGTAATTCGACGCCAGCATCAGCGAGGTGATGAGGTTCTCGCGCGCGTCGTTGCGGATCTCGCACAGCGGAATCTGCGAGCCCGTGATGATCACCGGCTTGCGCAATCCGCCGAGGAGAAAGGGGACGGCCGAGGCGGTGTAGGCCATCGTGTCGGTGCCGTGCAGCACCACGAAGCCGTCATAGCGGTCGTAGTTCAACTCGACGTCGCGGGCGATCTTTACCCACTCCGCGGGCGTCATGTTCGAGGAGTCGAGCAACGGGTCGTATTCGTGAATCGCGTACGCCGGCATCGACTCGTGCCGCAGCTCCGGCATCTGCGCCATCTGCGATTGCAGGTAGCCAGGCTCCGGCCGGTATCCGCTGCGCGTCCGTTTCATCCCGATCGTGCCGCCGGTGTAAACGATGTAGACGCGCTTCCGCATGCGAACGCGGATAATACCGTCATGCCGAAGAAGACGCTGGAGTCGCTGGAGCTGGAGCTGCGCGATTACGCGATGACGTTTCCCGAGTCGACGGAAGATCATCCGTGGGGCCATCGCGCCATCAAGGTGAAAGGGAAGTCATTCCTTTTTCTCGGCGGTGAGAAGGACACGAAGGAGCTCAGTCTCTCCGTGAAGCTGCCCAGCTCGCGCGACCAGGCGGTCGATCTGCCGTTCGCCGAGCCCACCGGCTACGGCCTCGGCAAAAGCGGCTGGGTCACCGCGCGTTTCGCGAAGGTGAGCGACGTGCCGGTCGAGTTGCTGAAGGCGTGGGTCGACGAGAGCTATCGCGCCATCGCGCCAAAGAAGCTGGTCAAGACGCTGGCGTAGTGAGAGACGACCGGAGGCCTCTCGGTCGTCTCACGTCGCCCGCGTAAAGATCTGCCGCTGGCTCACCTGATACGCCTCGGCTCGGATCATCTCGCGCACGCCGCGCGGGTCTTTGATCGAGCGCAGCATGTAGCGCGGCGTATTCGTGTCGGACGACATCAGGGTCACGCTGCCGATGCCGAGGATGCGGTCCATGAGGGATTGCGTGAAGGTGGAATCGTCGACGTAGCGCAGATCGATCTCGTCAACCGTCTTCGAGAACACGCCTTGCTCGATCAGCACCCGTTGATTCGTGACGCGATACATCGTGCTGCGCAGTTTGATCCACGCGACGAGTAGCGCAATCGCCTGGATGAACACGAGGATCGCCGTGGCAACCCAGCCGAACCGCTCCATGCCGGCGGCGCGCGATTCATCGGGCATCGTGGACGCGAAGAAGTACGCGAGCAAAGGGATTGCGATGAGCACGAACACGATCCCGAAGATGTGGCCAAGCAGAAGGGTGGGCGAGGGCGTGCCTTGCCAGAGCGTTTCCTCGCGACGCGGCTCGGCTGGTGCGCCGGGCACGACGGCGTTTCCCGCGGGCGATGGACGTCCGCAGTGCGGGCACGCGGCCGCGAGCGTCGAAACGTCACGGCCGCAGTCGGGACAGGTGATCACTGGCATGCGGCGGATTGTAGCGGCTTCTATAATGAACGGACCGCTGCGACAAACGATGGCCGTCCTCGCGAAAGAGATCGAAGCGACGTACGAAGTCCTCTCCAAGATGGGCGAGGGCGGCATGGGTGCCGTCTACAAGGTCCGCCACAAGTTCTTCGACGAGATCCGCGTCATCAAGGTGATGCAGGCCGAAATCGAAACGGTCGACGAGCTCAAGGAACGCTTCCTCGGCGAAGCGAAACGAGGCAAGCAGCTCCGCCATCCCAATCTGGCCGAGGTGATCGACTTCAGCGTGGCGGCGGACGGCACGTCGTACATGGTCATGGAGTACATCGAGGGCGTGAACCTGCGCGAGCTGATGACGCGCAACAACGCGCCGCTCGACGTGAAGATCATGATCCCGATCGCCGAGCAGGTGTTGGCGGCGCTCGGCTACCTGCACAGCAAGAACTTCGTGCATCGGGACATCTCGCCGGACAACATCATGCTCGTCAACGACGGCGAATCCGCCGACCCGCGCGTCAAGCTGATCGACCTCGGCATCGCGAAATCGCTCGAGGCCACGGCGCAGAACCTGACCATGGCCGGCAAGTTCGTCGGGAAGGTGCGGTACGCGTCGCCCGAGCAGTTCAGCGGGCGCGTCGACGCGCGCAGCGACCTCTATTCGTTCGGCATCGTGCTTTACGAGCTTCTCACCGGTGCGAAGCCGATTACCGGTCACGACTACTTTTCGATTCTCGGCGGACATCTGCAGCGGCCGCCGCGTCCCTTCTCGGAGACCGATCCCGGCAATCACGTTCCGGCGCCGGTACGCGAGGCCATTCTGCGCGCGCTGGAGAAGCGGCCGGAGGATCGCTTTCAGTCGGCGGCGGAGTTCGCGGCCGCGTTGCGCTCGACGCTCGCACCGAGCGAGCAGCGGACGATCGAGAAGCCGTTCACGACGACGGTGCCGGCGATGATTCCGCCGCCCGAGGTGACGGAGGTGGATGTTGCTGTCACCGAAGTCACGCCGCTCACGCCCAGCCCCTCTCCCCGCACGCGGGAAGAGGATGGCCGCAGGCCGGGTGAGGGGCGCACGATCGCGGCATCACTGCCGCGCTGGTATCCAGTCGCGGCGGTGGTCGCGCTCGTGCTGCTCATCGCGGTGATCTCGTTCTGGACGAAATCGCGGCAGGCCGTTACGAAGGTTGAGCCGGTCGCGGTCGTAACGGCGCCTGTGACGACGACGACCGCGATAACAGCTCCGGCGCCGCGCGCCGTAGTGGTGGATGTGCCGGCGCCCGCTGAGGTTCCGGGCACGTTGCGCATCAATGCGTTTCCATGGGGACAGGTGACGTCGGTGACTGACTCCGCGGGCGCGGAGCGGCTCACGTCAGGAAGCGCCGAGACGCCGCTGGTGCTATCGCTCGCGCCGGGAGCATACAAAGTGACGCTGATGAATCCGAACTCGAAGCGGTCGGTGGTGCTGGAAGCCACGGTGACGGCGAATGCGCAGGCGCGCGTCGAGGCGGAGCTCGACCGCGTCGACATCAACCGCTACGTCGACGCAATTGGAATCGGACGATGAACGTACGCGCGGCTCTCAGCCTTTTCGTTTTGGCATTCGCGGTGACCTTGCACGCGCAGGCGCCGACGAGTTTTCGTGAAGGTGTGCTCGCGTTCGAGAAGAAGGACTGGAAGGCGGCGGAGAAGTTGATGCGCGAGGCGATTGCCGGCAATCCGAAGGAGACGGAAGGGACGGTGAGCATCGCCGGCAGTTGGTTCGAGACGTACGTGCCGCATTACTTTCTGGCGCGCGCGCTGGCGCGGCAGGGCAAGTGCGCGGAGGCGCTGAAGGAGTTCGAGGAGTCGGAACGGCAGGGCGTGACGCCGGCGATTCCCGATTTCGCGCGCCACCTGCAGACGCGCGGCGGCTGCAAGCCGCAGCCGAAAGCGGAGAAGCCGAAAGAGATCGTGTTCGAAACGTCGGTGCCATTCGCGGATGCGCCTGTGACGAAACCATCTGGAGCGACGGGCTCTCAGCCGGTCGTCGTCGATCCTCCTCGACGGGCTGAGAGCCCGTCGCTCCAGGTGGCGAAGCCTGATCCAAACATCGCCGTGCGCCAGAAGTTGCGTTCCGCGATGAACTCCTACCTGCACGGTCGCTACGACGAGACGCTGCGCGTGCTGACCGGCGTGAACTTCGACGATCGCGCTGCCGCGGCCGAGGCGGCGTTGTTTCGCGCGGCGGCGCGGCATGCGCTGTATCGCATCGGCGGCTCCACAGACGCAAACGCGCTCGCGCTGATCGAGGCCGATGTGCTGATCTATCGCAACCTGCGGCCTGGTGCGAAGCCCGATCCGCGTCTGTTCTCGCCCGGCTTCATCGCGCTGGTCGCGCCGCGTTAAAGGATTTCGTGCCGGTGTTGAATGGGACCAGCAGGAGGACCGGAGTTGACCTGCTCACGAATGCTCGCGATCGTATGCATCGCAATCACGACGGCCGCGCACGCCGAAGGCACCGCTGAAGGTCTGAAGCGACTCGATTTTATCGTCGGCGAATGGCGCGGGACGAGCCGCGGAGAGCCGGGCGAAGGGACGATCGAGAAAAGCTGCACGCGTGCGTTGAACGGCCGTTACATCGAGTGCCGCACGACGGTCACGTACAAGAAGGAGGTGCACGTCGAACACGCCTTCTACAGCTACGACAAAGCGGCGAAGAAGCTCCGGCTGCGCCAGTTCCACGGCGAGGGATTCGTCAACACATACATCGAAACCGAGCCGCTGGTGTTCGTGACGTCCGACATCGAGAACATCCCTGCCGGATGGCGCGCGAGAGACCTACGAACAGAAATCGCCCGACGCGTGGACGGAACGTTTCGACCTCGCGCAACCGGGGAAAGAGTTCGCGTCGTATACGTCGAGTGCCCTCGAACGGTTGAAGTAGGACTGCAGCCGTTCACGGTTCGATTCGGAGGAACACGTCGTAATAGGTGCGTTGATGTTCCTGCCCGAGCTGTCGAACGCGAAACTTCGACATGAAAGAGAAGAGGTTGCCCCATTGATCCTTCTTCCCAATCGTCCGGTACGAAGTTTCCAACGCGCTGACGATGCTTTGTGAGATCGGCTGCAGTTCATCCGCGCCCGACCATCCGTCGTGATTGCGGTCGGTCCAGAGAAGAAGGATCTGCCATGCCGCATCGCGCGCATCGACGACGCGGTCATAGTTGTCATCGAGTTCGGCAAGCGCTCGGAAACCGTTCGGCGCCAGCGCGCCGGAACGCAGCGGTGTGTAATTGCCGAACAGCTCGGAGCCGTTGTCGATGCGGCCATTGCCGTTCCGATCGAGCGCCAGAAAAGCGTTCTCGACGTGCGCGCGCGTCCAGGCGATCTGCCGCCGGCGACCTTCATTGCGGAGGTCGAACTGCACGCCGTCAGGTAATGACGTGAGCCGGTAGTTGTGCTCTCCGAGGTCGAGGATGATCGGCTCCGCTCCGTTCGGATCGAGTGTGTCAGGGTCGTCCGGCCGGTCATCCGGACACCCGAGGTCAGCCTGGGAGGACGCGCAGACGGTTCCGTACATATTCGATTCCGGATCATTCACTTCGCTCGTGAGACATCCGAATCCGACGTCGGTGTCCATCACGACATATCCCGGGTAGTTGCAGGGGGCATCGCAACATGCGGCCGCGAAATCGCTTCTGAAGTCTCCCTCGTTGCCGATCGGTGTGAAGGTCGATTTCTGGTAGCAATCCATGCATTCCTCCACGAGCTGAGCGGAGACAGGGAAAGCAAGCAAGGCGGTCAGGATCAATGTGACGGAGATCAGCAGACGAAACATCATGACGCTCCTTCCGGTAGTACGACGCGCGTTGTTTTTCCGGCTTCGACGACGAATGTCTTGATCGGGATCAGCATCGAGCCGCGGCCTTCGAGCACGGCCGCGAGCTCCTGCGGGTTTCTCGTTTCGACGTACTTCCAGGTGCCGGAGGCGAGTCTCCGGAACACCATCGCCCGCAGCCCGTCGCTGTCGTCCTCCGCCTTCGCGAGGAACGGCACGGCGCATCCGCTCGCGGAGACGAGCCACTTCTGGGCGGCCGCTTTGGCGATCCATCGCCGAGCGAGCAGGCGCAGCTCACCGGCGTGGGGCTGCACCTGAATGGTCTGGTCGGAGTCGAGTGTGCGCATCGTGCACGACAGCGTTCCATCGGCAAGCGATTGCATGATCACACTGGTGGGTGTCCTCTGCTGCAGGGTCGAGAGTCGGAGCTCCACTTCGCCCGTCGCGCGCGTGAGATTTCCTTGGAACTGCGGCTGGAGTGTGCCCGGTGCCAGAAAAGCGGTGGTGACGTTGACGGAGCGCAGCGGCGCACCGGTCATATCCACCACGCGCACCTTCACGGTCCTGGTCGACTCGACCACGAGCGTGACGCCATCGACGTCACCCGTGCCTACGTCGATCATCGACGGTGCGCTGCGATAGGCCGTCGATTCGGCGGTGAGCTCCCAGCGCCCGGCGACGACGCCATCGAGCGTGAAGGTGCCGTCGGTGGAACTGGCGAAGCCGATGAATCCGGCCGGCTCCGCCAGTTGTTGGGTCGCACCGATCGAGACCCCCGCGACGGGAGATCCACTCGCATCGACGACGCGGCCACGGATCTCCTGCCCGGCCGGCAGTTCGATCTCGACTTCATCTTCCGGATCATCGAACGTGATGGGACGGCCGAGCCTCACCGTCGCGCGAGAGGAATCCTGCACGAACACGCGGTAGTCGCCTTTCGACTCGAGCAGGACCTGAAAATCGCCATCGGGTCCGAGCTTCGCGACAGCCGCGCGGCGGTTGCGGCGCTCGTCCGCGGGTGTGAGGTTGATCGTTCCGCGAACCGCCAATCCGCCGCGCGTGACGCGGCCGTGATACAGCGTGTCGTTCACCGTCAGCGTCACATGGCGGTCGACGCCGGGTGCCACATCGATCGTGGTTTCACCGAGGTTCAACGCGAATCCGTTCCTCAGCCGACCTGTCGCGCGCACTCTCCACGTTCCCGGTGGCACGTCCTCCACCACTGTTCCCGCGGCGTCCGGCTCGGCGCGCATCGGCACGCGCGATGGCCAATGCGTGTGGCCGGTGCCTGTGAGCTCGACGGCGTGAAGCTCGACATCGTCCTGAAGATCCGCCGGAACCGATACGGTCACGAAGACATTCGCGGGCGTCTCGACCACGAGGTCGTCGATCACGGTTTCTTCTCCAGCGCGGAGCTCATATGGCTCGCTGACCTGCGGACGTTTCCGTCCGGCGCCGTGCAACAGAAAGATGACGCGGCCTTCCGGCAGACCGGCCAATCGCGCCCATCCGGAAACATCGCTCGTCGTTTTGCCGAGTGCGACAGGTTCCGCATCGAGCTGACCACGCATCGTCGCGAGGTCCCCTGGCCGCACTGCCGTGATCCGGACTCCCGCCAGCGCGACCGCATCGCTTCCAGCACGAACGTGAAGCACCGCCGCGGCTCCTTCGCGAAGCACGATTGTTCCGGCATCGCCGTTTTCGCCGGCTTTCAGCGGCTGATGCGAAACTCGCATCGGCACCAGGCCGGTGGCATGCGCGCTCATCTCGCCGCAACCCGCGGGCACGCTTGTGCGCATCCTGGAATCGGAGATCGCAAATGGGATTTCCATGGATGCATCACCTGCGCATTTCGCGAACCGGAGCGAACCCGATCGAGGAACCGACGCATCACCGGAAACGGCGATTCGTGCGGTAAGAGTCGCTCGTTCCGCGAGCGGCACATGAAGCGTCTCCGTACATGCGCCATCGAGCGACGCAACCCCGATCTTCGTGGGCGACTCGATCATCACGACACTGCCGGGAATGCAGGGCGCCTGCATGGTGAGCAGCGTGCCTGCCGATTGCTGCTGACGCGTCGCCGCGAGGTCCACGCGAGCTCCGTCGCGCCAATGCGCGACACGCAGACTTTCGGCATCGATCGGTTCGCGGATGAGAACGCGGAGCGTGCCCGCCGCCGGCTGCGCACTGCTTGCCGGCACCAGCGGCAGCTCGATCGGCACGGTCCGTTCCTCGCCGGGACTGAGGATGACTTCTCCGACTTCCACGGGGACTGTGTTTGCCGAGCGAACGATGATCCGATAGGTACCGGCCGGCAGGGAATTCCATTGCTGCTCGCTGCCGATGATCGGCCGCGTCCACATCCGGATGGCGTTGTCGCGACTGATCCCCGCAGGCAACGCGACATCGATGGGAAGGAGCGACAGCTTTTCCGGGCGTTCGACAGCCGCGGACGGCCAGCGGACGCGGAGGGACGCGGTCTCCTCGGATGCCGCGCCGACAGTGACGGCGCAGAAAACGAAAATCGCGGTACACCACAGATGTCGCGCGTTCACGGCATGTTCCTACCGTTGCTATCTTCGCAGAACGCGCGCTAGAACGGACAGTCGATGCAACCGGAGCCGCAGCAGGTGGGCTCTTCGGCGGGACGCCAGCGGCGAGGAGAGGGAGTTTCTATGAGCTCCTCGGGCGCCTCGCGTTCCTCAGAGTGAACTTCGCATTCACTCCGAGGAACTCCGAGAGACTCCGAGGAACCCGAGGAACTCACTGTCAGGCGTTCCGGTCTGGCGAAGCCACCGGCGTCGCGACTTCCGTCGACGGCCCCGATCCCGGCGCGATCGTCAACTGATCGCCGGGGCTCTGATCGGGGTAGTACTCCTTGAGCTTCATGTAATCCGTGCCCGTCTCTTCGGTGATGATCGCGTTCACCTCCGCGCCGTCGAGCGTCTCGCGCTCGAGCAGCTTGCGGGCGATGCGGTCCAGCGCGGTCTTGTTGTTGTTGATGATCTCGTGCGCGGTCTTGTACGCCTTGTCGAGAATGCGACGCACTTCCTTGTCGATCTCGATGGCCGTAGCCTCGGAGAAATCACCGTGCTGCGCGAACTCGCGGCCGAGGAAAATCTCCTGCTCCTTCTTGCCGAACGTGACGGGACCGAGGTCGGACATGCCCCATTCGCAGACCATCTTGCGAGCCATGCCGGTGGCGCGCTCGATGTCGTTGCCGGCGCCGGTGGTGAGCTCGTTGAGGAACACTTCCTCCGCGATGCGGCCACCCATGAACACCGCCAGCATCGCCTCGAGATAACGCTTCGAATACGAATACTTGTCCTCGGTCGGAAGCTGCTGGGTAAGACCGAGCGCCCGTCCGCGCGGAATGATCGTGACCTTGTGCAGCGGATCGGCGGCGGGGAGCATCGCGGCGACGATGGTGTGTCCGGACTCGTGATACGCGGTGTTCCGCTTCTCGCGATCGGACATCATCATCGACTTCCGCTCCACGCCCATGATGACCTTGTCCTTCGCGTATTCGAAGTCGACCATCTGCACTTTCTTCTTGTCATAGCGAGCGGCGTTGAGCGCGGCCTCGTTCACGAGGTTCGCGATGTCGGCGCCCGAGAAGCCGGGTGAGCCACGCGAGATCACCGCAAGATCGACGTCTTCCGCGAGCGGGATGTTGCGCGTGTGCACGCGCAGGATGCCTTCGCGGCCTTTGAGATCCGGCAGGTCGACGACCACGCGGCGGTCGAACCGGCCCGGACGCAGGAGCGCGGGATCGAGAACGTCGGGACGGTTCGTGCCCGCGATCAGGATCACGCCTTCATTCGACTCGAAGCCGTCCATTTCGACGAGGAGCTGGTTGAGCGTCTGTTCGCGCTCATCGTGTCCGCCGCCGAGGCCTGCGCCGCGGTGACGGCCGACAGCGTCGATCTCGTCGATGAAGATGATGCACGGCGCGTTCTTCTTGCCCTGTTCGAACAGATCGCGCACGCGTGAAGCGCCGACGCCGACGAACATCTCGACGAAGTCGGAGCCGGAGATCGAGAAGAACGGCACATTCGCCTCACCGGCGATGGCGCGCGCGAGCAAGGTCTTGCCGGTTCCGGGAGGACCCATGAGCAGCACGCCCTTCGGGATCTTGCCGCCGAGCTTGGTGAACTTCTGCGGCTCCTTGAGGAACTCGATGATCTCGGCCAGCTCGACCTTCGCTTCGTCGACGCCAGCGACGTCCTTGAACGTCACCTTCTTGGCGCTGCCGGAGAGTAGTTTCGCCTTCGATTTGCCGAACGAGAGGGCTTTGTTGCCTCCCGCCTGCATCTGGCGCATGAAGAAGATCCACAGGCCGATCAGGAACAGGAACGGCGCCCAGGTAATGAGCGCGGTGATGAACGGCGCGTCGCGCTGCGGCTCGATCTCGACTTCGACATTCTTCTCGTCGAGCGGCTTCTGCAGCGACTCCCACCATGCCGGCAACACGGTCGTGTGGAAGTCTTTCTGCCCACCGGGAGCGGTGGCTTTGTACTCGCCGCGCACTTCGTCGCCGCGAACGATGATCTTTGCGACATGTCCCTGGTTCAGCTTGTCGCGGAAAACACTGAATTTGATGGGCTCACTCGCCCCTTTGGCCGTGTTGAACAGGCTCCAGAGGAGGAACACCAACACGATGATGACCACCCAGAGAAGCGCGGTCTTGACTGTGGAATTCAACGGATTGCCTCCTGCGCGGCGGCGCCGATGCTCCGCGCGTGCCACGTACACACTATCGCGTTTGCGTAACGGGGCGGGAGTAGGGCTTATTGCAGGTCGACACGGCCGAGAAAGGGAAGGTTAGCGAACCGTCGCTCGTGCTCGAGGCCGTAACCTGCGAAGACCCCTTCCGAGATGGTGAACCCGTGAAAGTCGGTGCGGACGTCCACGGTGCGCGCGTCGGGGCGGTCGAGCAGCGCCACCAGCCGCAGCGTCGACGGCGCGTGCATGCGGAGCTGGCTGAGCAGGTAGTTCTCGATGATGCCGGTGTTGACGACGTCCA
>Ga0196978_1000182_pt1 | contig 32850 bp, 29 predicted proteins | sample S3v_2013CmetaG_FD_155491 | JGI IMG/M metagenome (GOLD analysis project Ga0196978, IMG submission 155491) | Soil microbial communities from Anza Borrego desert, Southern California, United States - S3+v_20-13C | ecosystem: Environmental > Terrestrial > Soil > Desert | place: USA: California... | reverse complement strand
GAGAAGACGTTTGTTCCGCATGGCTTCAGTTCTCCAATCGGGAATCCAACAGGCCGAGCGCCGACTCTCAGGCGCGGAAGACGACGAGCGAGATGAGGGCGCCGAAGGTGATGGCGACCCCGTAGGGAATCGTGTGGCGGCGGTCGGCCGGCACGGCGAACCGCGGCATCTGCCAGCCCGGCAGCAGGCCGACGAAGATGCGCAGCACGTTGATCATGGTCGAGCGCACGGCCCCGGCGCGCAGCATCGAGTAGACGGCGAGCACGCCGCCGGTGAGCGCGACGACGAGGAAGGTCGGGACGACGAGCTTCGCGCCGACGACCGCGCCGATGGCCGCGAAAAGCTTCACGTCGCCCGCGCCCATCGCGCCGAGCACGTGCAGCAGCAGCATCAGGCCGAGGCCGAGGCCGCAGCCCGTCAGGCTCGTGAGCGCCCCGCCCCAGCCGCCGAAGATGGTGTTGAGCACGAGCCCGCTGACGAGGGTCGCCAGCACGAAGAGGTTGGGGATGCGGCGGTAGCGAACGTCGTAGTAGGTGATGACGCCCGCCAGCGGGACGAGCAGGGCGGCGACGGCGATGGCGAAGTCGGGGGACATCCTCGGTTGGCTCCGTTCGGGCGGCGCCGGCGTCGGCCGGCTCGGGTTGCGCTCGGGTTCGTGTCGAAGGGCGGGCGAGGCTCGGGCGTTTGTTTGAGAGGCGGCGCGCCCGCGGCCTGTGCCGGGGCGCGCCGCCTCCGTCTTCGGCGTGCGGCGTCGCTTACGCGCCCGCGCCGCCCGAGCCGCCGGCGTCCTTGTCGATCGCTTCCCAGAGCGTCTCGATCTTGTTGCCGATGGCGGTGCCGAGGTTCGTGAAGGCGGTGATGACGGCCAGCGCGACGAGCGCGGCGGCGACGGCGTACTCGGAGAGTTCGAGGCCGGTTTCATCGCGGAGGAAGTTCTTCAACATCGTCAGTTTGCTCCTTTTGAGATGGTTCGGGTGTCGAGGGTTGTGGGTTTCCGTCGCGTGCGCGCGCGGTCTGTTTCGGCGCGGCCCGACGAGTTTGACAGTGACCGTGCGCGTTTCAAGGAAGTGTGGCCGCGGCCCGGCCGGCCCCGTGCGGCGCGCGACGCGCATGCCCCTGCCGCGCCGACGCCTCGTGACCTTTCAAGCCCCTGACCCGCCCGAAGAGCGCGCCCCCGAGCGCCAGCGCCGCCAGCACGAGCCGCTGATCCGCGCCGTCCGAACCCGCCGCAGCCTGCGCCCCTACAAGCAACGCGACGGCGACGAACGGCACGACCAGCACGACCCCTGCGAGCACCACCAGCGATTTCGTGAAGACTGCTTTCATCGGCTCTTCCTCGATTCTCCAGACAACGGCCTGCGGACGGTGCCACGCGCCTCGCCTGCTGCTGTCTCGGACGCGGATGCCTATGACAAGGCGCGTGCCACGCCCCGCGCCGCGAGAAAGCCGCCAAACACGCGCTTTCCCGGCCGCGACGCGCGGCGCGCACGTCAACCGCGGTTGACAGGCGAGCGGCCGGCGGCCCGCCGCGCCCGCCTCCGGCTCACGCCATAGCGTTGGCGATTAAGCGACTTAGAAAACTTGTCGCCGCCGGTTGACGCCCCTCTGCGGGGGCTTCAACCGGCGGCGACTTGGACTCGGGCGGGCTGTTCTGTCTTTGAAGTTTCCGCGCGGCGACGACCGTCGCCCGCGTCTTGATCCTAAAAATACCGGAGCGCGAGCGAGACGAAGGCGGCGACGCTGACGAGGCCGCCGGCCACCGTGAACGTCCACTCGACGGCGGGGCTGCGCCGCGCCATCACCCCGCGCAGCAGAACCATCCCGCACTTCCAACCGTCCTGCTGGTAGAGCGGCAGAAGGTTCGTCGCCGCCAGCACGTAGTTCATCAGACTGAACCAAGTGCCCGGCGCGCAGACGGCCGCGGCGAGGTTGACGAAGATGCCGGCGAGCAGCACGAACGTCTGCTGCGCCAAAGGCCGGCGCTGCAACTCGGCCATGTCGAGCCGGACGTAAGCGCCGATGGGCAGCGCGTGCAGCTTGAACTCGACGCCGGCCGCGCGGAAGCTCGCCAGCTTCGGCCCCCAGCCCAACCCCAGTTCGGGCGCGGGCACGCCCCGCACAGACGCGCCGCCACGAGGTGGCCGACCTCGTGAATCAGCATCGCGAGCACGAAGGAGAAGAGGTGTGTGAGAAGCATCGAAGGATGGTGTTAGGGATGAAGTTGGAGGGCGTGGCGCGCGTGTCGGGCGGGAAGGTCGGGCGCGTGGCGTCCGACCGATTCGGAGTCGCGCGCCCCGAGTGAGTCCTGACGCAAGCCCGCGCGCGTACTCACCGCGGCGCGCCGGCCTTCGGCCGTGGGCGCGTCACACGCGGTCGGGGCGGAGTTGGAGGCCGGGCTGCTGGCCCTCGTCGTTGAGGAAGTCGCCGACGTTAATCGTCAGGCGCTTCAGTTTCTTGTAGAGCGTCTGCCGCGAACCGAGGCCGAGGTCGGCCGCCGCGCGCGCCACGTTGTAGTTGTTGCGCTTGAGCGTCTCGGTGATGACGCGGCGCTCGTAATCGTCGAGCATGTTTTCGAGGTGGCCGGACGCGGGCGACTCCTCGCCGGCCGTCGGCTGCGTGCCGGCGGCGCGGACGCGCGGGCTGATCTGATCGACGCCGATGTACGAGCCTTCGTCCGTGTAGAGCACGAGGCGCTCGATCTCGGCCGCCAGCTCGCGCACGTTGCCCGGCCACGAGTAGCCTTGCAGCTCGCGGATGGCCTCCTGCGTGATGCCGGCGACGGCGCGGTCGTTGCGCCGCGCGTAGTGCGAGAGGAAGTGAGAGATGAGCGCCGCGATGTCCTCGGGCCGCTCGCGCAAAGGCGGCACGCTCACCGTCAGCGCGTTGACGCGGTAGTAAAGGTCTTCGCGGAACGTCCCCTCCTGCACCATCCGGAACAAGTCCTTATGCGTCGCCGCCACCACGCGGACGTTGACGCGGCGCGGCGCGCGCTCGCCGAGCGTGTGCACCTCGCCCTCCTGCAAAAATCTCAACAGCTTCGGCTGCAGGGCGAGCGGCAGGTCGCCGATCTCATCGAGGAAGAGCGTCCCGCCCTCGGCCGCGCGCACCAGACCTTCGTGGTCGGCGTGCGCGCCGGTGAAAGCGCCCTTGCGGTGGCCGAAGAGCAAACTCTCGATGAGGTCGGCCGGGGCCGCCGTGCAGTTGAAGGGGATGAAGGCGGCCTGCGCGCGACGGCTCAGGCGGTGGACGGCCCGCGCGATCAACTCCTTGCCCGTCCCGGACTCGCCCGTTATGAGCACGGTCGAGTCCGAATCCTTGACGCGCTCGACCGAGTGGGCGAGCGCAGTCATCGAGCGGCTCACGAAGACCATGCCCGGCAGCGACGCGGCCGCCACCTCGGCGTGGGCCGGCGTCTTGACCGGCTTGTGCAGCTCCTCGCGCAACTGCGCGTGCGCGTGCGCGAGCCGCGCCACGTCCGAGAGCACCCGCAGCTCCAGCGCCTGCCGCTCCGTCAAAGGTCGCACGCAGCGGCCGTAGATGGCCGCGCCCTCGCGCTGCGGCGTGGTGGCCGAAAGGATCAGGCAGATGGTCTGGTCGCCCGGCCTCATCTCCAGCGCGCCGTCGTCCTGCGCCAGCGCCGCCTCGACCCTCTTCTCCGCCTCGATAATCTCATCCTGATCCAGACCTTCGACCCACTTCAGGCGCGGCAACTCGCCCGGCTTCTGCGCGAAGGTCGCGAGGCCGTAAGTCTGCGCCGTGGCGTCGATCATCAGCGCCGCCTTGAGCACCACGCCGTAAAGCACGTCCGCGCCCGTGTCGGCGGCCCGGCAGAGGGCGCGCACCATCGACGCGAGCGGCAGACGGAACGGCTGATCCGCAATGTTTTCAACGTTTCCGGAGGGACACGAAGGCGTTGAGCCGGACATATAAACTTAAAAGCCCTTGGTCGATTTAACGTGTGGAACCGGCAGAATGCGGCCGCATCAGGTGCCGGAGATGGCTTGAGGGCGTCTGGGCAAGATGGCGGAACGGGTCAAACAGGAGAGAGTTTCGGCGGCTTGGTCGGAGCTGCGCGAGAGCCGCGACAAAGACACTTAGCAGTCTATGCGGAGCGGACGCTAAGTGTCAACACATTTAACAATTTGCTGCGTTTAATGCCATTTTCCAGTCAGAGTTAAACACCGCAATTTTAACGGCTGCGGTTTTCCACACCTCTGCCCCGGCCCGCGCGTCTCTATCCTGCTGGCCTTAAAGACCATCAGCCGCGAATGCCCTCGCCGTGGATTTCCGTTCGCCCGGTGTTCGCCAAAACCGTCGAAAAAGCCAGCTTACCTCAAGTAAATGTTGAACTTAGGCACATAACTCGTTGAAAATGAATATCTTTACAGTTTAACAGCATGGATGCTACATTCTCGCCGCTTTGCCGCTAATTTTCTTCAGCGTCAAACAAATCAAAGCGATTCCCGGCACATCGTTTTGTAGCACCCGTCCAATAGCCTTCTTGGAGATTTTCGACCGACTCTCAAAGGGGGCTTTGAAGAGAAATGGCTATTCGTTTCGGCACATCGGGCTGGCGCGCCATCATCGCGGACGAGTTCACTTTCGCCAACGTGCGGAGGGTGACGCGGGCCATCTGCCGCCATTTGCGCGAGAGCGGGGCCGACGAGGGCGGGACGCTGGTGGTCGGCTACGACACACGCTTCATGGGAGAGAAATTCGCGGAGATTTGCGTCGAGGAGTTGTCCGCGGAAGGGTTCGGGGCGCTGGTCTGCGACCGCCCGACGCCGACGCCGACCATCTCCCACGCCATCCGCCACCGCGGCGCGGCCGGCGCGATCAACTTCACGGCCTCGCACAACCCGCCCGAATACAACGGGATGAAGTTCTCGACGGCCGACGGCGCGCCCGCCCTGCCCGAGGTTACGAAGCGCGTCGAGGCGTTCATCGCCGAGAGTGCCGGGGCCGAGACGGAGGCGCGGGGCGCGGGCGGGGCGACCGCCTCGGAGTCTTACGACCCGCGGCCGACCTACATCGCCGACCTCGAAAGCAAAGTCCGCTTCGACTTAATCGCGAAGGCCGGCGGGCGCTACGCCTACGACCCGCTCTGGGGGACGGGCCGCGGCTACCTCGACTACGCGCTCCGGAAACACGGGCTTGAGGTCGAGACGATCCACGACTGGCGCGACGTTCTGTTCGGCGGCCGCTCGCCCGAGCCCGACTCCGAACACCTCGACGAGTTGCGCGAGGTGATGCGGCGCAACGGGTGCGCGCTGGGTCTGGCGACCGACGGCGACGGCGACCGCTTCGGCGTGCTCGACGCCGACGGCACTTTCATCACGCCGAACACCCTGATCCCGCTCCTCTTCGATTACCTGACCGAGTCGCGCGGCTGGACGACCGGCGTCGCCCGCTCGGTCGCCACGTCGAATCTGGTTGACCGCGTGGCGGCCGCCCGCGACCTGCCGCTCTACGAGACGCCGGTCGGCTTCAAGTTCATCGGCGAGTTGATTATTCAGGACAAGATCACGCTCGGCGGCGAGGAGTCGGCCGGGATGTCGATCCGGGGCCACTACCCCGAGAAGGACGGCATCATCGCGTGCCTTCTGGCGGCCGAGGCGGTCGCGGCGCGCGGGGCCAGTCTGACCGAACAGCTCGAAGCGCTTTACGCGCGGGTCGGGCGGCTCGAAGGGGCGCGCGTCGGCGTGCGCCTCACGCCGGAGATCGTCCGCGAGCTGCCCGAGCGTCTCGCGCGCGAGCCGGAGACCATCGGCGGCCGGCGCGTCGAGCGCGTCAACCGCGTGGACGGCGTCAAGTTCATCTTCGCCGACGGCTCGTGGCTGTTGATGCGCCCTTCGGGGACGGAGCCTTTGGTGCGCATCTACGCCGAATCGGAATCAAAACAAGATCTGGAGGTGTTACTCGAAAATGGCCGCCAATTCCTTCTGGGCTGACGCCCGACTCAACGCACAGCGCCCCGCCGCCCGCGCCCTCACGCTGCCCGCGCCGGCGCGCGAAACCTTCGACGCGGCCGCGCCGCGCGCGGCCACGCGGCGGCGTGAGTTGGCGCTGCCCTCTTGGGTCGTCTTCTGCATGATCATGCTGGCGACCTTCGCCGTCTGCGTGACGGTGACGATGCGCACGCACGCCGGGATGCGCTCGGCCGCGCAGGAGTACGAGCAGATGAGCACGGACGTGGAGAAGATTCGCTCGACCAACGACTCGCTGCGGCGCGAGGTCGAGCGCCTGCGGACTGACCCCCGGGCCATCGAGGCCGCCGCCCGCGAGCGCCTGAATATGTTGAAGGCCAACGAGGTCGTCGTCCCTTTGAACTAACGTCGCCGTGTGACGCCGGGGCGGCCGCGCGTCTTCTCCGCCATCTCCGTCCCGAATCCTGACGCCCGCCGGTCTGACGCCCGCCGGTTCGTCCCGCATCTTGAGCCTGCCTTACGGCGCGGCCGCCAGAAGTCCTCGGCGGCCGCGCCGCCTTTTTCTCCCGAGCCGCCGGCGAAGATGAGGCGGTTGACACCCCCGCGGGCGTCAACTAATATCGTTTTCTCTTTATATCTTCTAAATTCAACGACTTTGCCGCGCGCCACCGACGCGCCTCGAAGGGACTTTGGAGAGGGCCATGCCTGAGACGAAAGAAGTCACGTCGCCGGCCGAGGCGGCGGCCGAGCGCTGGGAGCAGGAGACTCTGGAGCCCGTGCTGCGGAAGCGGCCCGAGCGCAAGCGGCGCTTCGAGACCGTCTCGCTCGACGAGGTCAACCGCCTCTACACGCCGGCCGACACGGCCGACGTTGACTTCGAGCGCGACACGGCTTTCCCCGGCGAGTTCCCTTACACGCGCGGCATCCACCCGACCGGCTACCGCGGCAAGCTCTGGACGATGCGCCAGTTCGCCGGCTTCGGCACGCCCGAGGAGACCAACGCGCGCTTCAAGTACCTGATGGCGCAGGGCCAGACCGGACTCTCGGTCGCCTACGACCTGCCGACGCTGATGGGCTACGACGCCGACTCGCCGCTCTCCGAGGGCGAGGTCGGCAAGTGCGGCGTCGCGGTCTCCTCCTTAGCCGACATGGAAGTTCTCTTCGACGGCATCCCGCTCGAAGAGGTGACGGTCTCGCAGACGATCAACGCGCCGGCCTCCGTCCTGCTGGCGATGTATCTGGTCGTGGCCGAGAAGCAGGGCGCGGACTTCCGTAAGATTTCCGGCACGCTCCAGAACGACATCCTCAAGGAGTACATCGCGCAGAAGGAGTGGATTTACCCGATCCGCCCGGCGATGAAACTCGTCACGGACACCTTCGAGTTCTGCACGCGCCACGTCCCGAAGTACAACCCGATTTCCGTCAGCGGCTACCACATCCGCGAGGCCGGCTCGACCGCCTTGCAGGAGCTCGCCTTCACGCTGCGCGACGGCATCGAGTACGTCGAGTGGGGCGTGCGCGCCGGGCTCGACGTTGACGCCTTCGTCCCGCGCATCAGCTTCTTCTTCAACGCGCACAACGACTTCTTCGAGGAGATCGCCAAGTACCGCGCGGCGCGCCGCATCTGGGCGCGCGTCATGCGCGAGCGCTATGGCGCGCGCGACCCGCGCACGCTCCAGCTCCGCTTCCACACGCAGACCGCGGGCGTCTCGCTCACCGTGCAGCAGCCTTTGAACAACATCGTCCGCGTGGCGATTCAGGCGCTCGCCGGGGTTCTGGGCGGCACGCAAAGCCTGCACACCGACGCCTACGACGAGGCGCTGGCGCTCCCGACCGATCAGGCCGCGCTCATCGCCCTGCGCACGCAGCAGATCATCGCCGAGGAGACGGGCGTGGCGAACACGGTAGACCCGCTCGGCGGCTCCTACTTCGTCGAGGCCATGACGAGGAAGATGGAGGAGGGCGCGCTCGACTACTTCGCCAAGATCGACGCGATGGGCGGGATGGTCGAGGCGGTCGAGAAGGGCTTCCCGCAGCGCGAGATTCAGGAGTCGGCCTACCAGTACCAGAAGGCCGTCGAGCGCGGCGACCAGACCATCGTCGGCGTCAACAAGTACGCGATGGAGGAGGAGCCGGCGAAGGTGGACATCCTCGTCATCAACGAAGGCGTGCGCGAACGCCAGCTCGAACGTCTGGCGCAGGCCAAGTCACGGCGCGACGCCGGGGCGGTCGCCAACTCGCTCGAAGCTTTGAAGCGCGCCGCCGCCGCCGGCGAGAACACCATGCCCGCGACCATCGAAGCCGTCCGGGCCTACGCCACGCTCGGCGAAATCTGCGACGCCCTGCGCGACGTGTACGGCCTCTACGAAGAGCCGGCGTTTTAAGCCAGCGCTCGTCAGCCGTCGGTTTTTTGCCTTCACTGAAAACCGGCGGCCGACGGCCGAATACTTCTTTATGGAAACCAAGATTCGCGTTCTCGTCGCTAAGCCGGGGCTCGACGGCCACGACCGCGGGGCGAAGGTGATCGCGCGGGCGTTGCGCGACGCGGGGATGGAAGTCATTTACACCGGACTCCGGCAGACGCCGGAGATGATCGCGGCCGCCGCGCTGCAAGAGGACGTGGACGCGGTCGGCGTCTCGATCCTTTCGGGCGCGCACAACACTCTGTGCCCGCGCATCGTGCAGCTTCTGCGCGAGCGCGGGATGGACGACTGCCTCGTCGTCGTCGGCGGCATCATCCCGCAGGAGGACATCGTGCGGCTCAAGGAGCAGGGCGTCGCCGAGGTCTTCCTCCCCGGAACCTCGACCGAAGACATCGTCAACTTCCTGCGCGACCGCGTCCGGCCCCGGGCATGAGTGCCGGCGCGGCCGTCGTCGTCGAAGAACGCGGCCCCGTCGCCGTCCTCCGCCTCGAACGCCCCGCCGAGCGCAACCCGCTCTCCGTCTCCACCCTCGAAGAGCTCGAACGCCACTTCACTTCCCTCTCGACCCGCGTCGAGATTGACGCCGTCGTCTTCACCGGCGCGGCCGACGTGTTCGCCTCCGGCGCGGACATCCGCGAGCTCGGCGCGCTCACGCCCGGAGAGGCGCGCGCCTTCGCCGGGCGCGGCCAAAGTCTCTTCCGGAAGATCGAGGACGCGAGGCCGCTGACGGTCGCGGCCGTCAACGGCTACTGCATGGGCGGCGGGCTTGACCTCGCGCTCGCGTGCCGGCTGCGCGTGGCCTCGCCGGGCGCGGTCTTCGCGCACCCCGGCGCGCGCCTCGGCATCATCACGGGCTGGGGCGGCACGCAGCGCCTCCCGCGACTGGTCGGGGCGGCGCGCGCCTTCGAGATGTTCCTGACGGCCCGGCGCGTCTCGGCCCCGGAGGCGCTCGAGATGGGACTCGTCAGCCGCGTCGGCGAGCCCGCGCTCGACTGCGGCCTCGACTTGGTTCACAGCTTAATCGCGCGTTAAAAACCGAGCCGCGGGTGGCGGCGGGCGGGCCTCAAGTTACGCCGGGAGATGATCGGCGACGTAACTTGAGGCCCGCCCGCTACCGCCCGCGGCTCGGTTCTTAGCCGGCCGGCTTCTCAGAAGGTGAAGCGCGCGCCGAGCTGGAGGGTGAAGGGGCGGCCGACGGGAGGCCCGAAGCCCGGCCCGTAGAGCGAGGTCGGCTGCATGAAGGTGGTCGGGCTGGTCGCGGGACTCAGGCCGAAGCGGTTCGCGTAGGCGAGGTTCTCGTAGTTGAAGAGGTTGTAGAAGTCGGCGTAGGTGCTCAGCCGCATCGTCTCGCCGAAGTTGAAGAACTTGGTGGCGCGCAGGTCTACGTTGAAGAACCGGCCGCTGCGCTCCTCGATGCTGCCGTCGCTGCGGACGATGAAGCCGGTGCGCTGGCTGTTGACTTCGGCCTGCCGGCAGCCCCTCGGGTTGAGCGCGCGGACGCGGTCGGAGACCGAGGGCAGCCCCGGCCCCGTCTGGTTGACCGAGCGCAGCACGTCGAGCGGGTTGACGCCCGCGCACAGCCGGTCGTTGGTGGCGAGGCCGTCGCCGTCGATGTCAACGCCGGTCGCGGGCGAGTAGGGGCGCGCGCTCGCGAGCTGCATGATGGGCGCGAGCTGGAAGCCCCACGGCAGGTCGAAGACGCCGCTCGCGACGATGCGGTGGCGCTCGTCGAAGCGGGTCGGGCCGAACTCCTCGGGGAGGAACTGCCGGTCGGGCGCGACCGCGATGCCGTTGCCGGTGTAAGAGGCGACGGGCTGGCCGCCCCACGAGCGCGAGTTGGCGAGCACGTAGCTGGCCGAAAGCAGCATCCCGCGCTTGCGCGCCCGCAGCGTCGTCGTCCAACTGTCGAAGAGCGAGCGGTTGGTGGTGCCGATCATGTTGATCTGCTCCATCCGGTTCGGGGGCAGGCCGGCGTCCACGAAGGCGCGGTCGAGCAGGCGGCTGTTGACGCCGCGGACGCAGAGCGGCGAGCCGGGGTTCGAGTTCGGGTAGAGCGGGTTGCAGACCTCCTCGATGCGCGGGTTGATGACCTGCACGCGCGACTCGTGCAGCCCGAGCGTGTGGACGTAGTCGCTCGAAAGGGTGTAGTCGCGGCCGAGCGTCGTCTCGAACCCGATGGAGAACTTCTGGACGTAAGGCTCGGCGATGTCCGGGTCGGTGATGCGGCCGAAGCCGCCGACGGCCAGCTCGCCCACGGAGAAGCCGGCGGGCGGCGGCGGCAGCGGGTCGACGCCGAAGCGGAAGTCCGCGAGCTGGCCGACGCCGACGGCGCTGTTCGTCAGGTTGAGCACCGTCTGGTAAATCTCGGCGCCGCTCAGGGCCATGCCGAAGATGGTCAGGTTCTGGAAAATCTGGTCGAAGAAGATGCCGTAGCCGCCGCGGATGACGGTGCGGCCCGTCCCCGTCGGGTCCCACGCGAACCCGAGGCGCGGCTGAAACTCCAGCCAGTTCGGCGTCGTCCGGCTCAGCTTCGAGGGGTCGGCCGTGAGCGCCTGCGCCAGCGGGTGGTTGAGCTGGCGGAGGATTTCGAAGGTGCGGTTGTTGGTCTGGTCGGGCAGGTTGCCGATGTTGGCGTCCCAGCGCAGGCCGAGGTTCAGGGTGAGGCGCGGCGTCACCTTCCAGTCGTCGTGGAAGTAGAAGGCGAGCTGGTGGAAGATTTGGTCGTGGCTGGCCTCGCCGGCGGCGAACTGGATGTTCTGCACCGCGCCGGGCGTGGCGAAGCCCTGCGGGTAGAGGGTGGTGTTGGTCGCGATGGTGGGCGGCGCGTCGAAGAACTGGACGGTGTAGCCGCTCGACCCGAAGAAGAAGAAGCCGCCGAGGTCCGTGTAGATGTAGTTGGTGCCGAACTTCAGCCCGTGCTTGCCCGCCTGCCACGAGAAGTCGTCGCGGAACTGGAACTTGCGCTCGAGCGTCGACTGCGGCACGTTGACGTTGGCCCCGATCTCGATGCCGCCGGGGAAGACGAGGCGCGGGTTCTCGGTCACGCCGAGGATTTGGTTCTTGAAGTCCTGAAAGTGGAAGGTGAACTGGTTGAGCTTCGACGGGCTGAGGGTGTAGGTGTGGTTGACGACGAAGCTGTAGAGCTTGTTGTCGGTCGTGTTGCCGCCCGTCAGGTCGGTCGAGGCCGGGTTAGCCACCTGATCGTTGGGCGAGCTGTTGCTCTGGTAGGCGAAGCGGTAGAACATCGACTGGTTGGCCGTCAGGCGGTGGTCGACCTTCACCGTCAGCAGCGTGTCGTCGTAGGGCGTGGGGATTTCCGACACCGGGTCCGAGCCGGGGATGAAGGGAATCTGCTGGATGGCCGCCTGACTGACGAGCGTGTTCTGCCGCTCGCGGAAGCGTTCGAGCGCGCCGAAGAAGAAGAGCTTGTCGCGCGCGATGGGGCCGCCGATGGAGCCGCCGACCTCCTGCCGGCTGAAGGGCGCCTTCTCGAAGGCGGGGTCGGCGGCCTGCCGCTGCTTCTCGAAGAAGTCGAGCGCGCGCAGCGACTCGTCGCGGAAGTTGGCGAAGAGCGAGCCGTGGAACTCGTTCGTCCCCGACTTGGTGATGACGTTGACGACGCCGCCGACGGCGCGGCCCTGCTCGGCCGTCCAGCGGTGCTGCAAGACCTGAAACTCCTGAATCGACTCGTAGGAGAAGTTTTGCAGCAGGCTGCCGACGACGTTGTCCTTGTTGTCGCCGCCGTCGACGTTAACGTCCACCTGACGGCCGTCGCCGCCGTTGAAGGCGACGTTGCCGACGCGCGTCTTGGTCGGGTCGAAGTTCCCGACCGGCCGCGCCTCCGGCATGATGACGGAGAGGCTGGCGAAGGTGCGGTTCAGGAGCGGCAGGTTCTCGACCTGCACGGGCGTGACCACGCCGCCCAGCTCCGACCTCGTCGTCTCGACCAGCACGGCCTCGCCCGAAACGTCCACGGTCTCGGTGATCTGGCCGGGCTTGAGTTCGAGGTTGAGGGTCTGGCGCGAGCCGATGTTGAGTTCGAGGTCTTTGACGAGCGCCTTGCTGAAGTTGGACGCCTCGACCGTGACCTCGTAAGTCCCGGGCTGGAGCTGCGAGACGGTGTAGTCGCCGTCCTCGTTCGTCTGGGCGGTGCGCGTCTGGCCGGTGCCGGCGTGGCGCACGGTGACGGTCGCGCCGGGGACGGCCGCCCCGTTGGCGTCGAGGACGCGGCCCGTGAGGTCGGCCGTCGTGACCTGCGCGGCGGCGGGGCCGAAGGTGAAGCAGAGGGCGAGGAGTGTGACGAAGCTTCTGAGCACGACCTGCGTTCTGAAGTTCACAGCGGTGCCTCCTTCTTGAAACCTGTGTGGTCGGGACGGACGTTTCCGACGAACCCCTTGGAGTGTGAGAGGATGGGCGTGATTTTCAGGCAAAAAGTATTCCCCGCGCCGTCAGCGCGGTTTCCCGGCCGGTTCGCGGGCGGCCGGGTCGCGGCCCGGCCTCTTTCATCCGAATCGCTAAACCCGCATTCAGTTTTTTGGATAGGGTGGGGCGCGCGCGTCAGTCTTTTTTGAGGAAGCGGGCCACGCCGGCGCGGCAGTCTTCGGTCATGCGCGCGATGGTGTTCACGTCCACGCCGGACTGGAGCGCGGCGTCGAAGTTCATGCCGTCCATGTGGTAGAGCAGCCGCTTGGTGAGCATCACGGCCGGGCGCGAGACGCGCTCGAAGCCGGCGACGTAGCGCTCGACCTCGGCCTCGAAAGAGTCGTCGGGGAAGACGTGGTTGACGAGCCCGAACGCCTCGGCCTCGGCGGCGGAGAGTTCCGCGCCGCGCGTGGCGAGCTCGAAGGCGCGCTTCTCCGAGACGTTGCGGCGCAGAATCGCCATCACCATCGCGGGCACGAAGCCGATCTTCACCTCCGGGTAGCCGAAGCGGGCCGAGGCGGACGCGAGCACGATGTCGCACGCGGTGGCGAGTCCGCAGCCTCCGGCCAGCGCGCGGCCCCTCACAGCCGCCACCACGGGGACGCGCACGCGCCGGACGAGCGCGAACAGCTCCATCAGGGACTGCGCGTCTTCGAGGTTCTCGGTGATCGACCCTTCGGAGATTTTCCTGAGCGCCGAGAGGTCTGCGCCCGCGCAGAAGTCCGCGCCCGCGCCCGTCAGGACGACGGCGCGCACGCCCTCGCGCGCGTCCGCGTCGCGCAGCGCGCCCTTGAGCGCCGCGACCAGCTCGTCGTTCAAGGCGTTCCGCTTCTCCGGCCGGTTCAGCGTAACCAGCGCGACCGGGCCTTCAACCGCGTAGATGACGGGACTCTGTTCCATAAGATTCAAGTAGACAGTAGTCAGTAGTCAGTAGTCAGTAGGAAGACCTTCGGCATCGGGGCATCAGCGTGCCGGCGTCAGCAGCCTCGGCGCGCGGCGCTACCGGCTACTGACTACTGTCTACTCTTCGAGAAAGCTCGACAGCGCGGCGTTGACCTCGGCCGGGTACTCCTGATGCACCCAGTGGCCGGCGCGCGCGAGGCGCACCTCGCGGTAGGGCGCGTCCACGTAGTCGGCCACGCCGCGCACCGTCTCGGGGACGATGGCGAAGTCGCGCTCGCCGTAGACGAAGAGCGTCGGCACGCGGACGCGCTCCTGCTTCGTGTACTCGGCGCCCGAGCTGAGGCGGCGGCCGACGAGCGGGCGGACGTTGGCGCGGTAGTAGTTAACGGCGGCGGTGAGCGCGCCGGGCTGGCGCAGCGCGGCCTTGTAGACGGCGATGTCCGACTCCGTGAACGTGCCGGGGCGCGCGGTCTTCCGGAACATCCGGTCGAGGCCGGCGAAGTCGTCGCGCGCGACGAGCCACTCGGGCAGGCGCGGGAGTTGGAAGAAGAACATGTACCAGCTCCGCAGAAGCTGCCTGAGCGTCAGGTTCTTCGCCCACACCGCGGGCGGCGGCACTTGCAGGGCGACGAGCTTCGAGACGTAATCGGGGTAGTGCTGCGCGACGGCCCACGCGACGGCCGCGCCCCAGTCGTGGCCGACCACCGCGGCCTCGCGCGCGCCGAGGTGGCGGATGAGGCCCGTCACGTCGTCCGCGAGGCGGTTGACGCGGTAGTCCTCGACGCGGCCGGGCTTGTCGCTCAGGTTGTAGCCGCGCATGTCGGGCGCGACGGCGCGGAAGCGCGTGCCGAGGGCGCGGAGCTGGTGGCGCCACGAGTGCCAGCACTCCGGGAAGCCGTGGAGCAGCACGACGAGGCGTTCGCCCGCGCCGCACTCCGCGTAGTGCAGACGCACGTCGCCGACCTGCGCGTAGCCGTGGCGGATTGAAGCTTCGACGCTCGAAAGGTTCTCGCTCATTTGTTCGCGGCCTCGGTGAACAGCCAGACCATGAAGTGGAGCCGCTCCAGCTCAGCCAAGTCCGAGTCTGTGCGCCTCCTCATCCGGCACCTCGATCTCCATCCTGAGCAGCGCCGTCGAAAAAGTCTTGCCCTGCGCGTCGGTCATCAGGGAGAGCGTGCCGCCGCCGCCGAGCGACTCGTGGAGGAGGAAGTTGAGCGCGCCGAGGTTCGGCAGCTCGAAGCGCTCGACGCCGCCGCGGACGATGCCGCGGAAGTGGCCCTTCACCCTCTCGGCCGTCACCTCGCGCGCCAGCACGGGGTAGAACTCCTCGCGCAGCGCGATGAGGCCGACGTTGGCCGTGTCGCCCTTGTCGCCCGAGCGCGCGTGCGCGAGTTTGACCAGTTGGATTCGCATAAGTTAAGTGTCCGGGCCGGCGGCCGACAGCTTCTCATAAAGCGAGAGCAGGTGAAAGCCGACGACGACGAGCGAGTGCGTGATGCGCCCTTCGGCGATGAGCCGCGGGATGTCCGAGAGCGGCGCGAGGCGGACGACCGTGTGCTCCGTCCCCGCGCAGACCGGCTCGTGCCGGTATTCGCAGCCGCGCGCGAGGAAGGTGTGAATCCAGTTGTCCTGTATGGCCGGGTTCGGCCGCGTCCGGCCCAAGGGGATCAACTCGCGCGCCTCGTAGCCGGTCTCCTCGGTCAGCTCGCGCGCGGCCGCCTCCGCCGGGCTCTCGCCGCCGTCCACCATGCCGCCCGGGATTTCGAGCGAGAGCTCGCCCGTGCCGTGCCGGTACTGCTCGATGAGCAGCACCTCGCCGCGCGCGGTCACGGGGACGACGTTGATCCAGTCCGGCGCTTCGATGACGTAGAAGTCGTGCGCGCGCCCGCCCCGCGGGTCGACGCTCACGTCCCGGCGGACTTTGAAGACGCGGCAGTCGGCCAAGTGCTCCGAGCTTTCGCGCCTCCACGCGCCGGGCGACTCGGCCTCGCGCGCGCCGCCGGCGGTCGCGTCTTCCCTGCCCCCGCCGCTCAAACTTCCGTCACCTCCACGCGCGTCTCGATCTCGGTCTTCGGGATGAGCGCCGGCCAGTAGGCGACGATCTCTTCGACCTTCGGGCGGCCGCCGGCGAAGCCGGTCACGGCGGGCGGCCCCGTCAGGATGAGCGGCGCGATCTCTTTGGTGAAGCGCTCGACGGCGGCCCTGTCGCCGCCGCGCACGCCGACCCTCAACTGCACCTCCGGGTGGTCGGCCGAAGGCTCGCCGGCGAGCGGGCCGTGCGTCGCGTTCGCGCCGACGAACTCGGTCAGGACGTGCTCGAACTTCAGGCCGAGGCGTTCGAGGCGGGCGCGCAGGATTTGGTCGGCGGCCCGCGCCTTCGCGTAGGCGTCCGGCCACGCGTAGACGAGCGTGCCGACCGCCTTGTAGCCGGCCGAGTAGCTGATCGAGACCTTGTAGAACTCGGTGGCGGGCCGCCCCTTGATGCCGTGGACGCGGACGCGGTCGGCGCCGGCGTCTTCGAGCCGGATGGTCGTGAAGTCCGCGACGCAGTCGGGCGTGATGTAGGCTTCGGGGTCGCCCATCTCGTAGACGAGCTGCTCCTTGACGCTCGGGACGGAGACGCGGCCGCCCGTCCCCTCGTGCTTGGTGACGACGAAGGTTCCGTCCGCCGCGGCCTCGACGATGGGGAAGCCCACGCCGGCGAGGTCGGGGATGGACTGCCAGTCGTACTGGCAGTTGCCGCCCGAGCACTGCGCGCCGCACTCGATGATGTGGCCGGCGATGGTTCCGGCCGAGAGCTTGTCCCAGTCGTCGGCGGCCCAGCCGAACTCGTGGATGAGCGGGGCGAGCGTCAGCCCCGTGTCGGTGGCGCGGCCCGTGATGACGACGCGCGCGCCGCGCCTCAGGGCTTCGACCATCGGCCACGCGCCGAGGTAGACGTTGGCGCTCTGGATGCGTTCGCGCACGGACGAGAGCGGCTCGCCGGTCTCCATGTTGCGCAGCTCGACGCCGCGCCCGAGCAGCTCGTCGAGGCGCCCCATGATGTCGTCGCCGGTGACGACGCCGAGCTTGACTTTGCCGCCCAGCCCGAGCCCGCGGGCCACGTCGCGGACGGCCTCGGCGCACCCTTCGGGGTTGACGCCGCCGGCGTTGGCCGTGACGCGGATGTCGCGCGCGACGCAGGCCGGCAGAATCTCGCGCATCAGCGGGACGAAGTCGCGCGCGTAGCCGGCGCGCTGGTCGCGCGCGCGCTGCTTCTGCATGATCGACATCGTGACCTCGGCGAGGTAGTCGAGCATGAGGTAGTCCACGGGGCCGCCCTCGACCTGCCTCACGGGCGCGTCGAGCATGTCGCCCCAGAAGCCCTGCCCGCTGGCGATGCGTACCTTCTCTCTCACTGGCGCTCCTGAAAGTTTCGTGGGATGGCTACCGGCAGTTTAAACAAGAACCCGGCCGCCGCCAAACGCGTGCGGGGAGGGGGAGTTAAGAATTAAGAATTAACAATTAAGAATTAAGAATCGGTATCGCTCCATTCTTAATTCTTAATTGTTAATTCTTAATTCTTAACTCCCCCTCCCCTCGCGGCCGTGAAGCGGCGCGCACCGCGCCCGGACGGCGAGCGCCGCCCGTTCGGCTTAGCCGCTGGCGCGGCCGTTGAAGTTCAGGCGGTTGCGCGCGCCGGGGACGGGCGCCAGCGTGATGGTGTTGCGGCCGCGCCTGACGCTGACGGCGGCGGCGAGCGGCGTGTTGCTCGTCGGGTCGGTGATGTCTGTGAACCAGAGGGTCGCGCCCGTGTAGCCGCGCGTGGTGATGGCGATGATGCGCCCGGTGTGGTTCATCCCCTCGGCCGCGAGCGTGAAGGTGTTGCCGGTGATCGTGAGCGTGCCTTCGCCGGCCATCTCGTGACCGCCCGTCATCCTCACGCGGCCCGTCCAAGTGCCCGACAGGTCGGTCTGCTCGCCCGGCGAGTTGACGCCCGTGTCCGTCTCCTGCGCGCCCGCGCCCGTGCCGGCGTCGGCGGGCGCGGCGTCGGTCGCGGCGGCGGCCGCGCGGCGGCGGCCGCGGCGGCGACGCGCCGGCTGCGGCGCGGCCTCCCCGGCGTTCGCGTTCGCGTTATCGTTCTGCGTCGCGTCTCCCGTGGTCTCGCTGCTGTTCGCGTTCTGCGCGAGCGCGCCGAGGTCTGTCGAGACGACGGCGAAGGCGAGAAAGAAGAGGGCCGGAAGGACGACGAGGAACCTGATTCTGATGTTGTTGCTCACGGATGTTTCTCCTCCTGTTACGGACTCGGCGCGGCCGCGGCTGCGGCGTCGCGCGCCAGCGAAGTGCTTGACAACCTCGGAGAGGGCCTCCGCCGCGGGCCGTCCGGGGCGGCGGAAGGGGAACATCTGAGAAGGCTTGCGGTGCCGCCTAGTGTCGCACAACGCGGGGTTCGTTGCACGCAAATTCTACCGCCCGCTCAGGCCGGCGACGGGGGGAGGACGAACTGCCCGAGGTGCGGCCCCGCGTAGTTGAGGCTCACGCGCAGGGCCAGCTCCAGCGCGTCGCGCGTCTCCTCGGGGGCGACGCAGGCGTCCACGTAGCCGCGCGCGGCCGCGTACTTCGCGTCGAGCTGCTGGTCGTAGTCCTCGCGCACGCGCTCCATCTCGCGCCGCAGGCGCTCGTCCGGCTCCTCGCCGGCCCGCTTCAGCCTGTCGAGCTGCGTGCCGTAGATGGCCTGCACGGCCGAGTCGCCCTCCATCACGCCCATCCGGCCCGTGGGCCAACTGAAGATGAAGTCGGGGTCGAAGCCCTGCCCGGCCATCGCGTAGTATCCCGCGCCCGAGGCGTGGTTGAGCGTGAGCACGATCTTGGGGACGACGGCGGTCGCCATCGCCTCGACGAAGCGCGCGCCGGCGCGGATGATGCCGCTGTGCTCGGCCTCGGCCCCGACCATGAAGCCGGACACGTCTTGCAGGAAGAGGAGCGGCGTGCGGTGGCGGCTGCACACGTCTATGAAGTAGGCGACCTTCTCGGCCGAGTCCTTGTAGATGATGCCGCCGAACTTCGGGGGCTTGCCCGGCTCGCGCACCAGCCCGCGGCTGTTGGCGATGACGCCGACCTGTATGCCGGCGACGCGCGCGTGGCCCGTCAAGACCTCGCGCGCGAAGTCGGCCTGAAACTCGTCGAGGCGGCCTTCGTCGAGGATGCAGCTCAGCACCTCGCGCGCGTCGTAAGGGTGGCGGTGGTCTTCGGGCACGAGTTGGTAGAGGTCTGCGAGCGGGCGGGCCGCCGGGCGCGCCTCCGCGACGGAGACGGGCGCGCGCTCGGGCGCGGGCAGCTCCGCGATGACCTCGCGGATTTTGTCGAGGCAGGCGCGGTCGTCGGCGACCCGGTAGTGCGCGACGCCGGAGATTTCGTTGTGCGTGCGCGCGCCGCCCAGAGTCTCGTTATCAATCGTCTGCCCCGTCGCGCCTTTGACGAGGTTCGCGCCGCCGAGGCCCATGAACGAAGTGCCCTCGACCATCACGATGATGTCGGAGAGGGCCGGCAGGTAGGCCCCGCCCGCGACGCACGGCCCCATCACGGCCGCGACCTGCGGCACGCGCAGGTAGCGCCGCATGATCGAGTTGTAATAGAAGATGCGCGCCGCGCCGTACTGACCCGGGAAGACGCCGCCCTGATAGGGGAGGTTCACGCCGGCCGAATCCACCAGATAGATGATCGGCACGCGCGAGCGCATGGCGATCTCCTGCGCGCGCAGGATTTTCCGGATCGTCTCGGGCCACCACGAGCCGGCCTTGACGGTCGCGTCGTTGGCGACGACCACGCACTCGCGCCCGCCGACCCGCCCCACGGTCGTCACGACGCCCGCCGCCGGGGCCGCGCCGTCGTACTGGTCGTAGGCGACGAGCAGGCCGATCTCCTGCGAGTAGCTGCCGGGGTCTAAGAGCAGCTCGATGCGCTCGCGCGCGGTGAGTTTGCCCTGCTGGTGCTGCTTCTCGGCCTTCTCGCGCCCGCCGCCCTCGCGCAGGCGCGCCTCCAGCTCGCGCAGCTCCGCCGTCAGCGCGCGCAGACGCCCGCCCCGCTCCACGGCGGCCGGAGGTGCTTCAGAACTCATCTCCCACGTCGCCCCGGCTGCGCTACCCGCGCGCGGCCGCGGCCCCTGCCTTTTGAAAATCTCAGAGCTTGATTGTGCCTGAACATAACACAGGCGCGGGCGGGCAACAAAGAAGGGGCCGGCGGGGGCGGGTGTGCGCGAGAACAGATTCGCGGCCGCGGCGGCCGGCCGCCGCAGTTTGGTCGGGGCGCTCGTCGAGTTTGCGCGGCGGGCGTGGCGCGCGCGTCGACCTCACAGCCGAGACCCGAGGGGGCGGCGATAGTCTCAGAGCAACTTCGTCAAAGCGCCGGGCTTCGCGCCTGCGGGCACGCCTTCGAGGACGACGACGGAGCGGCCGGAGAGTTCGAGGTTGACGCCGCCCTCGGGCGTGGCCCAGCCGAGGCGGCCGGCCGATTCGGGCGCGGAGGGGTCGGTGCCGTAGCGCTTGGTGGTGCGGCGGGCGTAGGCGTCGAAGAACTCGCGGGCGTCCTCGGGGGTGTCCCAGACGGTCTTGAGCGCGACGACCGTCTCCCCCGGCCGGCGGCCCGTGAAGAGGGCGTAGCGGTCGCCGCCCCAGCCGGCCGCGGCGCGCTGCGAGTGGGCCTTGTCTTGCAGGAACTCGTCGAGGATGAGGTAGAAGGCCCACTCGCCGTTCACGTCCTGATCGGCCATCCTCCAGCCCCGGCCGAGCGCGGCCGAGATGTCGCGCACCTGCACCTTCTGCGGGGCCTCGCCCGCGAAGTATTTTTCCGGGTGGAGGATTTGTTCGGTGGACTGCGGGAGCTTCGCGTAGGAGGCCGAAACCAGCTCCCACCCGCCGCGGCGGTAGACCTGACCGGCCCAGCTCGCCCCCTGCGTGTAGGGGAAGACGATGGTCTCGCGCAGCACGCGCGGGGCCTTGTCGTAGACCTCGGTCGAGCCGCCCCCGCCCATCACCAGCGACTTGAGCATGGCGAGCTGGCGGGCCGGGTTACGCATCACGTACTGCATCATCACCAGCATCGCGTCGCCCTCGACGAGCGCGTGGGCGGCGGCCTCGGCGTCCGAGTCGTGCTTCGGCCAGTTCTCGAAGCGGCGGAGGTTGAAGTGCTGATCCTGTAGGGCGTGCGTCAGCTCGTGGGCCATCACCGGCTTCTGCGCGTCGAGGTCGATCCAGTCGGCGAGGAAGAACTCTCTGGCCTTCGGGTCGTAGTAGCCCGCGACCTGCTCGGCCAGCAGCTTGACGAGGAAGGCGCGGAGCCGGAAGTCGCCGGGCAGGAGGCCGAGCTTCTTCAAGGTCAGCTCGGTGGCGCGCAGCTCCTCGGGCGAGGAGCTTTGGGTGAGGTTGCGGACGAGCATCTGCTCGATCTCGGCCCGCGTCTGCGCGCCGCTGCGCACCTGCCGGAGCACGGGGAGCTTCCGGATGGCGCTCGTCTCCACCAGCACCTCGGCCGTCGCCTCGCGCACGGCCGCCGTCTTCGGGTTGACGATGGCCGGCCGCGACTGCTGCGGCGCTTCGGCCCCGGCGAGGGGGGCCGCGAGGGCCGCGACGACGCACGCGACTGACACCAGCGCGGCCGCACGCCGCCCGTTTCTCTTTGACATGCCGAACCCTTCGCTTTTATAGTCCGCTCAAACCGAACGGCTTTCCGAACCCTTTACTTGTCCGAGGCCCGCCGCGGCGGGCAAGGAGGCCACGCCCTTCAGATGATGGAACCCGCCGAGGCCGATGCCCTCTTCGACGACCGGCACGAGGTCACGATCCGCGTCCGCTACGCCGAGACCGACCGGATGGGCATAGTGTACCACGCGAACTACCTCGTCTGGTTCGAGATCGGCCGCACCGAGTTCTGCCGCGCGCGCGGCTTCGCCTACCGCGACATGGAGGAGAGCGACCGCGCCTACCTCGTCGTCGCCGAATCTTACTGCCGCTACAAGGCCCCGGCCCGCTATGACGACGAGCTGATCGTGCGCACGCACATCGCCGAGTTGCGCCGCCGCTCCGTCCGCTTCGGCTACGAGATCATCCGCGTCTCCGACGGCGTCATCATCGCCGAGGGCGAGACCGGCCACGTCGTCACAGACCCGGCGGGCCGCGTCATCTCGCTGCCCGACAGCTACCGCGCCGCCCTCAGCGCCCCGCCCCTCGCCACGGCCCACGGCGAGCGCGTCCCCGAAGACATTCCGCCGGAATAGAAAAGCCGCCGGCCGCCAATCGTGAATCGTGGAAAACGTCGAGCGCCGCCGCGGCCCGAGTAATTCAAGCCGCGGCGGCGCTCGACGCGTCCTCACGCTTCGCGGCTTTTACGACTCGTGCGGGAGCGAGAGGCGCGAGATTTCGCGGGCGCGGCCGGTGTCGGGGTCGATGTCGATGAGGACGGCGTGGATCAGCACGTCGCCTTTGGAGTGTTCGGCGCGGCGCGGCAGCGGCGAGGTGAAGCGCGCGAGCACGTCCTCGGTCTCCATGCCGATGCAGCCCGAGTGGCTGCCGGTCATGCCGATGTCGGTGATGAAGGCCGTGCCGCCGGGCAGCACCCGCTCGTCGGCCGTCTGCACGTGCGTGTGCGTGCCGACCACGGCCGAGACCCGTCCGTCGAGGTAGCGGGCCATCCCGATCTTCTCCGACGTGGCCTCGGCGTGGATGTCCACGAGCCGGACGCCCACGCCGTCGAGCCGCGAGAGAAGTTCGTCGGCCTTCGCGAAGGGGTTGTCGTGCGTCGGCGGCATGAAGACGCGGCCCATGAGGTTGAGGACGGCGACGCTCGCCCCTTTCACCTCGCCGACCCAGAGGCCGCGACCGGGCGCGGCGTCGGGGTAGTTGGCGGGCCGCAGCAGCCGCGCCTCGCGCTCGATGTAGGGGACGACCTCGCGCTTGTCGAAGATGTGGTTGCCGGAGGTCATCACGTCGATGCCGGCGGCGAACAACTGCTCGGCGTTGTGGGGCGAGATGGAGTGGCCGCCCGAGACGTTCTCGGCGTTCATCACGGCGAGGTCTACGCCGTGCTGCTCGCGCAAGTCCTGTATGCGCTCCAGCACGGCCACCCGGCCGGGCCGCGCCACCACGTCGCCCAACATCAAAACCCGCATCGGGAGTCTCCGGAAAAACGAAAATCGTGAATCGCACACCGCGAACCGTGAAGCGGCGAACCGTCACGACTTACGATTTACGATTCACGATTTACGAAGGCCGAAGGAGAACCGCGGCGGCCGCTCCGAAGCCGTAATTGAACCCTGCGCTAACAGGTGGGCGACCTTTGTAAAGGAGCCGCCGCCTCTGGCGATCCCCTCATGAGGGGCCGCACTGGCGACGGCATCGGTCTCCCTAATTTACGGCATAGGCTCAATCATCGAAGAATCGGTGACGAACCCCGCAGAACTGATTCCTTCAGCCTGAAGAGATATTAACACAGCCGCGCGGCCGCTGTCAGAACACGCCCCCAAAAAATTTTCGGCTGTCGGATTGCGGCCCCGAATCGGCTTGCGGTGGTGAAGCGGCCGGGGCTTTCAGGTGAGCGTGATGGTGCTGGGCTGTTCGGACGGGGCGCGCACCTTGAGGACGCGGTCGAGCATCTCGGCGCACTCGGCGCTGCGGGTGGCGAGCTGCTGGTCGGCCTGTTCGTGCAGGCGCTTGAGGCGGTGCAGCTCGTCGGCGATGTGGAGCGCGGCGAGGATGGCGACCTTGAGCGAATCGACGGTGAGCGTGCCCGAAGAGATTTCGCGCATCCGCCGGTCGACGAACTCGGCGAGGCCGACGACGTAGTCGTTGTCGCCGTCCGAGCGGATGTTGTAAGTCTGGTTGTAGATTTCCACCCGGATCGTCGGCGTGCCTTCGGCCGGGTTCTTAATCGCGCTCATCTCGCTTCAGGTCTCCGCGGGGGCTACTTGCGCAGGACTTCGACCGCCTCGGGGTCGAGCACGGCGATGGCGTCGAGCATGGCCTCGACCTTGAGGCGGATCGTGTCGCGCTCGGAGAGGAGCCGCTCGACCTGCGTCTCCAGACGATCCTTCTCGTCGAGCAGCGCGCCCAGCTCGCGCCGGACGGAAGACAGCTCGCGCTCCAACGCCTCTTTCTCCTGCCGGAGCGCCTTCGTCAGCTCGATGGTGCGGTAAATTTTATCTTCCAGGTGGGAGAACTTTTCCAGACCGGTTAGTCCGACCATCGCCCCTCTCCAAACGTCGCGGCCTCGACACTGCCGCCCGATTATGCGTCTAAGCCGCCGCCAGCGCAAGGAATAAAAGTAGAGACTCGACGCCGGAGGCTCGGGGTTTGTAAGAGAACTTGCAAAGGCCCGCTTCCGGGGGCGGGTTTCGCCGGCCTCAAGCCTCCGGCGCCAAGTCTCTAGCCTCTCAGTTGCGCCCCGAACTCGCGCGCGAGCACCTCGACGACGCGGCCGTGCATGGCGTCAACCTCTTCGTCGCGCAGCGTCCGGTCGTCGGCGCGGTACTCGACGCGCAGCGTCAGCGAGCGCTTCCCTTCCGGCAGGTTCGCGCCCTCGTAAGCGTCCACGAGCGCGACGCCGCGGCACTCGGGGATGCCGAGGCCGAGGATCGCGCGCCGCATCTCGCCGTAGGCGGCGCGGCGGTCGGCCGTGAGCGACACGTCGCGCGCCGCGCCGGGGAAGCGCGGCAGGGGCGCGTAGCGCACGGGCCGGGCTTCCCCGGCGAGCAGCGCGCTCAGGTTCGCTTCGGCGACGTAGACCGGCTGGCGAAACTTGTAGGCGGCCGACAACTCTTCGGAGAGCCGGCCGAGCGTCCCGACGACTTCGCCTCCCAACGTCACGCGCGCCGCCTGCCCCTCGCGCAGGTGGCGGACGCTCGCGGGCTCGAACCCCAGCCCGCCGACCCCGGCCGCGTCGGCGGCCGCCTCCAGCGCGCCCTTCAGGTCGAAGAAGTCGGTCTCGCGCCCCGTCGCGCGCCCCTCTTCGAGCGCCTCGCCGGTGACGACGAGCGCGAAGGCTTCCGGCTCGTGCGGCCTCTCGCCGCCCGCGCCGCCCGCGGCGAAGACGCGGCCCGTCTCGAAGAGGCGGACGCTGCGCGTGCCGTGGTTGAAGTTGCGGCGGACGGAGTCGAGCAGCCCGGCGAGCAGCGTCGGGCGCATGAGCGTGACGCCCTCGGCGATGGGGTTCGACAAGGTGACGAAGGCGCGCCCGTCGTCTTCGAGCCGCCGCAGGCCCGGCAGCAGCTCGAAGCGCCCGTCGTTGGCCGCGTCGATGAAGCTGAAGTTGATGGCCTCGTTGTAGCCCTGCGCGTTGAGCGCGCGGCGCAGGTCGCGCCGGCGGCGGTCGCCCACGAGGTACTCGCCCGCGAGGCCCGAGGCCGGCAGCGCCTCGGCGATCTGCTCGTAGCCGTGGAGGCGCGCCACCTCCTCGACCAAATCTTCTTCGATGCGCACGTCGGTGCGCCACGTCGGGACGCGGAAGGAGAGGCGCGGGGCGTGCGGGGCTTCGCCCGCGCCGCCGTGGCCGTCGCCGCCCCCCTCGCCCGCCGGCTCGAAGCCGAGCGCGCGCAGAAGTCTTTCGCTCTCCTCGGCCGGGACGGCGAGGCCGGTCAGCGCTTCGACCCGGCGCGGCCGCAGGAAGACGGCGGGCGGGGCGATGCGCCGCGGGTAAACGTCAACGGCGTCCTCGGTCGCCGCGCCGCCGGCCAGCTCGCAGATGAGCGCGGCGCAGCGATCCTGCGCGAGGCGGACGCCCTCATAGTCCGTGCCGCGCTCGAAGCGGTATGAAGCCTCGGTCTGCATGCCGAGCAGCCGGGCGGTGCGGCGCACGGACTGCGGGTCGAAGTAGGCGCTCTCGATGAGCACGTCGCGCGTCGCGTCGGAAATCTCGGTCGCCTCGCCGCCCATCACGCCCGCGATGGCGACGGCGCGCTCGGCGTCGGCGATGACCAGCATCTCCGAGTCGAACTCGCGCCCGACGCCGTCGAGCGTCTTCATCCGCTCGCCCGCGCGCGCGCGGCGGACGACGATGCGGCGCTCGGCTAGGGTGTGGAGGTCGAAGGCGTGGAGCGGCTGGCCCAGCTCGTGCATGACGTAGTTGGTGATGTCGGCGACGTTGTTGATCGGGCGCTGGCCGATGGCCTGAAGCCGCTCGGCGAGCCACGCGGGCGACGGCCCGATCTTCACGCCGCGCACCACGCGCGCCGCGTAGCGCGGGCACAAGTCCGCGTCCTCGACGGCGACCGACGTTAACTCCCCGGCCCGCCCCTCGACCTTCGCGGCGCGCGCCTCCGGCAGGCGCACGCGGCCGCCGAGGAGCGCCGCCGCCTCGCGCGCGACGCCGACGTGCGACAAACAGTCGGGCCGGTTCGACGTGATGTCGAACTCCAGCACGAAGTCGTCGCCCGCCTCGCGCACCGCGTCCACGGCGAGCCCGGCCATCGTCAGCCGCGCCGCCAACTCCCGCGGCGGCGGCAACCCCACGTCCGTCAGTTCGCGCAGCCAGTTGTAGCTGATGTGCATAAAGCGGTAGTCAGTAGACAGTAGACAGTAGACAGTAGAAGAAACTCCCTTTGCCGGGCAGCCGGGGTGAAGGCGTCGAGTGTCGCCGCCGCACCTACCGGCTACCGGCTACCGCCTACCGGCTCAATCGAATTGTTCGAGGAAGCGCACGTCGTTCTCGAAGAGGAGGCGGATGTCGTCGAGTTCGTACATGAGGCCGCACATGCGGTCGATGCCGAAGCCGAAGGCGAAGCCGGAGAACTCCTCGGGGTCTATCCCGACGGCGCGCAGCACGCTCGGGTGTACCATGCCGGAGCCGCCCATCTCGATCCAGCCCGAACCCTTGCACAGCCGGCAGCCCGCGCCGCCGCACTTGAAGCAGGTGAAGTCGAACTCGGCGCTCGGCTCGGTGAACGGGAAGAAGGACGGGCGGAAGCGCGTGCGGACGCCGCTGCCGAAGAGCCTGCGCAGGAACTCGGTGACGGTTCCCTTCAGGTGGCCCATGTGGATGCCGCGGTCAACCAACAGCCCTTCGAGCTGGAAGAACATGGGGTTGTGCGTGGCGTCGGGCGTGTCGCGGCGGAAGACGCGGCCGGGCGCGACGACGCGCAGGGGCGGCCGCCGTTTCTGCATCGCGTGAATCTGCACGGTCGAGGTCTGCGAGCGGAGGGCCAGCCCGCCCGTGGTGTAGAAGGTGTCCTGCGGGCTGCGCGCCGGGTGCAGCTCGGGGATGTTGAGGGCCGTGAAGTTGTAGAAGTCGTTCTCGACCTCGGGGCCGTCCTCGACCGCGTAGCCCATCGAGACGAAAATGTCTTCGAGCCTCTGCCGCACGATGTTGATCGGGTGGGCGTGCCCGCGCCGCGGCCTGCGGCCGGGCAGCGTCACGTCCACGCGCTCGCGCTCGCGCTTGAGCGCGGCGAGGCGCGCGTTGAGGCCGGCCTGCGCCTCGTCGAGGCCGGCGGCGATCTCCTGACCGAGCCTCTGCACGGTCTGGCCGAAGGCCGCGCGCTCGTCGGCCGGCACGCGCCCGATGAGCTTCATCAGCCCGGCGAGCGCACTCTTCTTGGCCGTGTGGCGCGTCCGCACGTCGCCCAGCTCGCGCAAAAGCGACTCCGCCTCGGCGAGCGCCAGCCCCCCCGCGCCGCCTTCCTCTCGAAAGCGCGCGAAGCGCTCGAACTCTCGCTCGAACGCTTCGCGCACGGCCTCGATTTGTTCCCGGTAGTCTACGACTTCGGAACCCATCCCAAGCCCCCTTGTCGGGCGGCTGCTTACGCGGCCGCCGGCTGCGGTTTGTTCTCGATGGCGGTGCGGGCCTGCCCGGCCAGCTCGGCGAAGGCGTCGGGCGAGTTGGCGGCGAGGTCGGCCAGCACCTTGCGGTCGAGCTCGATGCCGGCCAGCGAGAGGCCGTGCATGAACTGCGAGTAGTTCAGCCCGTTGACGCGGGCGGCCGCGCCGATGCGGACGATCCACAGGCTGCGGAAGTCGCGCTTCTTCAGCTTGCGCCCCGTGTAGGCGAACTTCAGCCCGCGCTCGACCGACTCCTTCGCCGAGCGGTAGAGCTTCGACTTCGTCCCCCGGTAGCCCTTCGCCAGATCGAGTATCTTCTTGCGCTTCTCCGTGCGCTTGTTCCCACGTTTTGCCCTCGGCATGATGAAACCTCCGAAAAAAGTAGTCAGTAGTCAGTAGACAGTAGAAGAAACTTCCTTCGCCGGGCAGCCGGGGTGAAGGCGTCAAGCTATCGCCGCCGCACCTACCGGCTACCGGCTACCGGCTACCGCTTTTCAGCTCCGCCCGTAGGGCAGCATCCGCTTGATGCGGACTTCGTCGGACTCGGAGACGAGCACGTCGATGTCGAGCGCGCGTTTGCGCTTGGCCGTCTTCTTCGTCAGGATGTGGCGCGCGTGCGAGTGGCCGCGCTTGACCTTCCCCGTGGCGGTCGTGCGGAAGCGCTTCGCCGCGCCCTTGTGCGTCTTGAGTTTCGGCATAATGACCTCCGAAAAAAGTAGTAAGTAGTCAGTCGGCGTCAGCAGTCTTAGCGCGGAGCGCTACCGGCTACTGTTTTACGATTGCACCATCCCGCCCGTGTTGGGCGGCATGGGCGGCCCCTGCTTCACGTCGCCGCCGGCCGGCGGCTTGGGGCCTTCCGGCTTCGCCGTCTTCTGGCGCTTCGGGGCGAGGATGATGAACATCTGGTTGCCCTCCATGCGCGGCCGGGCCTCGACCTCGCCCACGTCGGCGAGGTCTTTCTCTAAGCGTTCGAGAAGCTGCGCGCCCAGCTCGCGGTGTGTGATCTCGCGCCCGCGGAAGAAGATCGTGGCCTTGACCTTGTCGCCCTCCTGAAGCCACTGGCGCGAGTGCTTCATCTTGAAGTCGTAGTCGTGGTCGTCCGTCCCGGGCCGGAACTTGACTTCCTTGACGGTGATGATGACCTGCTTCTTCTTGGCCTCGCTCGCCTTCTTCTTCTGCTCGTAGGTGAACTTGCCGTAGTCGATGATGCGGCAGACGGGCGGGTCGGCGGTGGCGGCCACCTCGACCAGATCGAGCCCCTGCCCGCGGGCGAGCCGGACGGCCTCGCGCGTGTCCATGATGCCGAGCTGCTCGCCGTCCTCGGCGATCACGCGCACCTGCGGCACGCGGATTCTCTCGTTGATGCGCGTGGCGGGGGCGCGACGGTTGTCCGGGCGCTGCCCGCGTCCTCGAAATGACGGAATACCTACACCTCCTCAGTCAGAGTTCTAAGTTCCGAGTTCAAGGTCGCGAGCCAAGGAGTCCCCGACCCTGAACCCGGGACTCGGAACTTACTCGTTGACGAGCGAGCGCGAGTCGACGAGGCGTCGCGCCAGCTCCGTGAAGTCTGCGACCGACATCGCCCCGATGTCACCCTTCGAGCGTTCGCGGACGGCGACCTTGCCCTCTTCCATCTCGCGGTCGCCGACGACCAGCATGAAAGGAACCTTCTGCAACTGCGCCTGCCGAATCTTCGCGCCGATCTTGTCGCCGCGCAGGTTCGTCTCGACCCGCAGGCCCGCCGCGCGCAGCCCGCGCGCGACCTCCGCGGCGTAGTCGTTGGCGCGGTCGGTGATCGGCAGCACCGCGGCCTGCACCGGCGAGAGCCAGAGCGGGAACGCGCCCGCGTAGTGCTCGATGAGCACGCCGAAGAAGCGCTCGACCGAGCCGAAGAGCGCGCGGTGAACCATCATCGGCCGGTGCGGGCGGTTGTCCTCGCCGACGTATTCGAGCTCGAAGCGCTCCGGCAGGTTGAAGTCGTACTGCACCGTGCCCAGCTGCCAGAGGCGGCCGATGGCGTCCTCGATCTTGATGTCGATCTTCGGGCCGTAGAAGGCGCCCTCGCCCTCGATGCGCTCGTAGCCGATGCCACACTCTTCGAGCGCCGCGACCAGCGTTGCCTCGGCCGCGGCCCACTGCTCGTCGGAGCCGAGGAAGGTCTTGGCCGAGTCGCCGCCCTTGACCGAGAGCTCGACCTTCATCTTCTCGAAGCCGAAGGTGCGGAAGACCTCCTGCGCGAACTCGACGCAGCCGCGAATCTCGGCCCCCATCTGCTCGGGCGTGCAGAAGAGGTGCGCGTCGTCCACGGTGAAGCCGCGGGCGCGCATCAGGCCGTGGAGCGTGCCCGAGAGCTCGGCGCGGTAGACCGTCCCCATCTCGGCGTAGCGCTGCGGCAGGTCGCGGTAGCTGCGCTGCTGCGAGCGGTAGATGGCGATGTGGAACGGGCAGTTCATCGGCTTGAGGCGGAACTCGGTCTCCTCGATCTTGGTCGGGGCGAACATCGAGTCGCCGTAGTTCTGCTCGTGGCCGCTCACCTGCCACAGCTCGCGCCGCGCGATGTGCGGCGTGATGACGAAGGTGTAGTCGCGCCTCAAAAGCTCGGCGTGCAGGTAGTCCTCCATCGCCTTGCGGATGAGCGCGCCCTTCGGGTGCCAGAAGATGAGGCCCTGCCCGTACTGCTCCTGAATCGAGAAGAGGTCGAGTTCGCGCCCCAGCCGCCGGTGGTCGCGGCGCTCGGCCTCCTCGCGCTGTCTGACCCACGCGTCGAGTTCTTCCTGCGTGGCGAACGCGGTGCCGTAGATGCGCTGCATCTGCGGGCGCTCGGCGTCGCCCATCCAGTACGCGCCCGAGAGCGAGAGCAGCTTAAACGCCCTGAGGCGGTTCGTGTTCGGCACGTGCGGGCCGAGGCAGAAGTCTATGAAGGGCGAGCCGTCTATGTAATAGACGCTGACGAAGTCGCCCGCCTTGTTCTCGATCAGCTCGCACTTCAGCGGCTCGTCGCGCTCGCCGAAGACGCGCAGCGCCTCGTGCTTCGGGAGCACGTCGCGGCGGTACGAGAGGTTACGCTTGGCCAGCTCGCGCATCCGCTTCTCGATGACGGGCAGGTCTTCGTCGGTGAGCTGGCGCGGCGCGATCACGTCGTAGAAGAAGCCGTAGCGCGGGTCTTCCAGAAGCGCCGGGCCGATGCCGAGCTTGGTGCCGGGGAAGAGGTCGAGCACGGCCGCGGCCAGCAGGTGCGCCGTCGAGTGGCGGATCACGTCGAGACCTTCGAGCGTGCCGGGCAGGACGGGCTCGACCTTCAAAGGCTCGCCGTTGGCGTCGGCCTCTTCGAGCCGGCGCGAGAGGTCGAACTCGCGGCCGTTGACTTTGGCCGCCAGCGCCTGCTTGGCCGCGTCGCGGTCGAGTTGCCTGAGCGCCTCGGCGACGGTCGCCTCGCGCGGCACCTCGGCCACGCGGCCGCCCTCGACTTGTACGGTGATGTTGCTCATGGCTCTTGCTTCCTTTCGCTCAAGCCGGCGGATGTGTTCGCGGCGGCCGAAGCCCCGCGCACAAACGACGGGAAGCCTCGCGCCGGCCGCTCGGCCCGCGGGCGAAAGAAAGCGTTAACCGAATTTTGCCGTCCCCGAAAGGGATTGCCCTACAGATCGGATTCGACAGAAGCGCCCTCGCCGCGCGGCCCGCCGGCCGGCGGGTTTCGCGTTGACTAGAATCGGAACGTAGTTCGCGTTCGCGTCAACATCTAAAAGGCTCGGGTCTTCCGGAGCTCGCTGTCGAAAAAGTGAAATGGTAGGCACGTGCGGATTTGAACCGCAGACCCCTACCGTGTCAAGGTAGTGCTCTACCGGGCTGAGCTACGTGCCTCCGAAAACTGGTTACCAAACAACGCTTCTGCAAGCGGAAGGCTAAGTTAGCAAACGCCTTACGGGGCTGTCAAGTGGCCGCGGGCGCGACGCCCGGCGCCCCCCACCGGCGCGACGGCGCGCAACTTTTCCGAGGGAATTGCTGGTGGTTAAAGCCTTCCCGGTGTTAGCATACGGGCCGCGCGCGCCGGAATCGCCTGCCCATTCGCCCTTTCCGACGGGTGAGCCGCGGAAACAGTTGAAAGGCCGGAGCCGCGCGCGCGGACGCGCCCGACACGCCTTCCTCGCCCGCGGCCCCGCGCGGGCGGTTCGAACCTAGGGAGAGAACGCGCCTTGACCTCCATGAAGCCTCATCAGAATTTTCGCGCCCCCGCAGGCCCGCGCCGCGCGCCGTCCCGGCTCACGCGCCTCGCGCTCGGCCTCGCGCTCTTACCGGCCGCGCTCTGCCTCGCCCGCGCGGACGCCGACGCGCAGGACGGGCGGCAAGGCGTTAGCGGCCCCGCGCCCGCGCCGACGCCTTACGTCCGGCCGCGCACGGTCGGCCCGAAGGTCGAGGCTCGGCCCGCGCCCGCCGAGCAGCCCGATGCGGCGCCGGCCGCGCCGGAGGAGATCGACGAGGACGAAGTCGTCCGCGTGGAGACGAACCTCGTGCTCATCCCCGCGTCGGTGGTGGACGCGAGGGGCCGCGCCGTCGTAGACCTCCGGCTCGAAGACTTCGAGTTGAAGGTCGACGGCGAGATGAAGCCGATCAGCGACCTGAGCCGCGCCGAGACGCCCGTCAACATCGCCCTGCTCTTCGACAACAGCCAGAGCCTTTCGGCCGCGCGCGAGTTCGAGAAGCAGGCCGCCCTGCGCTTCTTCCGCTCGGTCGTCCGCCCCATCGACCGCGCCGCCATCTACTCGATCTCCACGCAGCCGAAGCTCGAACACAACTTCACCAACAACGTCCCCGTCCTCGTCCGCACCATCGAGAACTTCGGCCCGCCGGCCGGGGCCACCGCCCTCTTCGACACCATCGCGCAGGCCGCCGACCACATCCGCCCCTACGCCGGCCGCAAAGTCCTCGTCCTCGTCTCGGACGGCTCCGACACCTTGAGCGACATCAACTTCGACGAGGCCCTCAACCGCTCGCTGCGTTCCGAGTGCCAGATTTACGTCGTGCAGACGCGCCAGATCGAAGACCCCAACCTGCACGACCGCATCTCCGAGGAGGCCATGCGGAAGCTCTCGGAGCAGACGGGCGGGGCCCTCTTCGCGCCGCGCACGCTCGAAGACCTCGACGCGGCCTTCGCGCAAATCTCGCTCGACCTCGCGCAGCAGTACGTGCTCGGCTACAACCCTCAGGGCGAGCGCAGGGACAACTACTTCCGCTTCATCAACGTCAGCGTCAAGACGCGCCCGCACCTGCGCGTGCGCGCGCGCAAGGGCTTCTACCCGAACGGCGCGCAGCCCGGCGCGGCCGAGCCGCCCGCCGACGCGGCCCGCCGGCCCGCGCAGCAACTGGCGTCGGCCGCGCCCGACGCCGCGCCGGCGC